>Ga0209568_1000139_pt1 | contig 25684 bp, 28 predicted proteins | sample WorMetOlspDAHAB2_FD_187406 | JGI IMG/M metagenome (GOLD analysis project Ga0209568, IMG submission 187406) | Marine gutless worms symbiont microbial communities from Max Planck institute for Marine Microbiology, Germany - Olavius sp. DAHAB.2... ...
CGCCACCAAGTACCTGGACAGCTATCTCAGATGGTTCCATCTCATCGAACTCGGCGACCAGCCATCGCCAAGAGCCTGCCTCGAGGCGGCGATGACGAGGCCATGCCTTCGTTTTGCGAATTGAGCCTTCGGGAACCAAACGTCGAAATTCTTCAGGTGACCGACCGTCGACTGGCCCTCAAGCCCCGCGTTGACCACGGTTTTCGGATTCCCCGCCCCGGCGAACCGATGCGCCAGGCGTGCCGACCAGGTTTTCGAGTCATCCATGTACAATTCGTTGGTCGTGCTGCCGCCCATGACCAGCAGATCGATTTTCGAAACATCCGCGTATGGTCCGCGAAACCCGTGCCGGTCGCGGGAATAGGTGATGATACCGCCGCCCGGATACAGGGACGAAACGTCGAATTGCCGGACGGTGTTTCGGGGGATGTTCAGGAACCCGTACTTGGGGCCGAACATCCAGGTGCCGAAAATGATTTCGGCGGCCAAAAGGACGGCCGCCAGCAAAGCCAGGTTGACCGACACCACCTTGGCGGTTTTTGGCATTGTTCGGCCGGCTCCCGATGGCCGCCGGCTCAACCCGGTCGCGAAGCGTCCACGGCACTCCAGCCCGTGGTCACGGCCCGCGCCAAGGCCGGCGCCTGGGCCAGCAGATGATCGGCGAAAAACCGGCAAGACATTGATTTTTCATGCCAGAAATCCGTGTCACCCTCGCCGTCGTCGATCTTGGCGCCGGCGATCCGCGCCGATTGAAGCATCAGCCAGCCGCCGGTGGAAATCCCCAGTAGGCGGAGGAAGGGAACCGCGCCGGCCGCCACATGGGTCGGGTTGTCACCCCAATTGGCGACGATCCATCGGGTGGCGTTCTGCAGCGCGTCGAGGGCTTCCGAAAGGGTGTCCCGGATAACCTGTTCATTTTCGTCACGGGCGGTGGGCAATTCCTTCAGGTAGGTGCGTACGGTCTCGATCAATCTCTCGGCCGTCTCGCCGTTCTCCCGTCCGATCTTGCGTCCGACCAGGTCGTTGGCCTGGATCCCGTTGGTGCCTTCGTAGATGGAGGTGATGCGGGCGTCCCGGTAATGCTGCGCGGCGCCGGTCTCCTCGATGAACCCCATGCCGCCGTGGACCTGGATCCCGGTGCTCGCCACCTCGATGGAGGTATCGCTGCCCCAGGCCTTGACCACCGGGGTCAACAGGTCGACCAGGGCCTGCGCCTGATCGCGCGTCGCCGGGTCCGCATGGCGGGTCGCCACGTCCAACTGGCCGGCGACGTAATAGGCCAAGGCCCGCGTCGCCTCGGTCTGCGAGCGCATGGAAAGCAGCATGCGGCGGACGTCCGGATGTTCGATGATCGCCGCCGGCTCGGGGCTGTCACCGTCGATCTTGCGGCTTTGCACCCGTTCTTGGGCGTAGGCCAGGGCCTGCTGATAGGATCGTTCGCCGATCCCCACGCCCTGCAGCCCGACGGCCAGGCGTTCGTTGTTCATCATGGTGAACATGTAGGCGAGGCCCATGTTTTCCTGGCCCACCAGGTATCCCACGGCACCGCCGTCGTCGCCGAAGGACATGACCGCCGTGGGGCTGGCGTTGATGCCCAGCTTATGTTCGATGGAGACGCAGCGAAGGTCGTTGCGCTCACCCAGGCTGCCGTCGGCGTTGACCATGAACTTCGGCACCACGAACAAGGAGATACCCTTGACGCCATCGGGCGCGTCGGGCAAGCGGGCCAACACCATGTGGATGATGTTGTCGGCCATGTCGTGTTCACCGTGGGTGATGAAGATCTTGGTGCCGGAAATCCGGTAGCTGTCGCCGTCCGGCACCGCCTTGGTGCGGATGCGGCCCAAATCCGAACCGGCCTGCGGCTCGGTCAGGTTCATGGTCCCGGTCCACTCCCCGGTGATCATGTTCTCCAGGAACACTGATTTCAGATCATCGGAGCCGTGGTGGGCGAGCAGTTCCACGGCGCCCTGGGTCAGCATGGGACAGAGCATGAAGGCCATGTTGGCGGCGTGGTAGATTTCCGAGACCGCCGTCGATACCAGCCAGGGCAGGGCCTGTCCGCCGAACTCGGCATCGGCGGCAAGACCGTTCCAGCCGCCCTCGACGTATTGGCGATAGGTTTCCGGGAAGCCGTCCGGGGTGCGGACGACGCCATTTTCAAGGCGGCATCCCTGTTCGTCGCCGGGCTGGTTGAGGGGTGCGAGAACTTCCGAGCCGAGCTTGCCCGCTTCTTCCAGAATGGCCTCCACCAGGTCGGCGGTGGCGTCCTCGCAACCGGGCAGGGCGGTGATCTGGTCGAGGCCGACCAGGTCGTTGATGACGAACCGCATTTCGCTCAGGGGGGCATGGTACTCGGTCATCCGCCTATCCTCCTTGAACCCGAATTGCGCCCAAAATAGGCGGGGAGACCGGGTGCCGCAAGCAACAGCGCCCGTATCCTATAGGCCGCGCCAGAGGCTCAAGGCAGCCAGAATGGCGACGCCGCAGAGCGTGCTGGGCAATAGCCGGCGACCGAACAGGAAAAACACCCCGAAGGCGATACAGACGGCGAAAATCCGGTCAACGACCTGGGTATCGGCCAGCGGTGTCGAGGGCAGGAAGATGGCGCGGATCATCAAGCCGCCCACCAAGGCCTGACCGACGCAGGCGAACCAGTCGAAAACCGGCGTATCGGGTTCCACCTGGCCGGAAATGACCACCCCGGCGGCGCGTGTCAGGAAGGCCGCGGCGAAGGCCGCCAACAACAGCTGCCAGGGTCCGGCAGAAGACATTTCCGCCGTCATCGGCTCGGCTTCCTGCGGAACCCGCCGCCCAGCAAGAACCCGGCCGTGCCGGCCCCGAGGCCGCCCAGGGCCAGTCCCCATTCGACGGACCATTCCATGAGAAAGGGCACGACAAGGGCGCCGATGGCCAGTGACAGATAACCCGTCAACCGCCTGACGGACATGATGATCAGCAACAGATACAAGGGCGTCAACAACAGCAGTGCGGCGCGCAATGCCGGCGGCAGGCTGCCGACGACCAAGTAGCCAGCGACGGCGCCGATCATGGCGGCGGCCAGGACGGTGATGCTGAAGACGGTGAAATAGATGCGCCGGGCCGCCTTCGGCACACGGTCGGCGTGGACCAGGATGTGGATCCAGGTGGTCGGCGAAAGAAGTTGGGCCAGGGCCATGTCCGACCAGGTGAGCCCGGACCGGCTGCGGACCATGGGCAGCGAGGTGATGACCATGGGGACGTTACGCAGGTTGGCGAACAGCACGGCGACGAACATTGCCCAGAGGCCGCCGACGGTGGTGGCGATTTCGTTGAAGGTCATCAGTGCCGGCATCGACCAGATCAGCAGCACCGAGCCCAGCATCACCAGGAAATCCATGCCGCCGGCCTCGGTCATGGCGCCGTAGCCGGTGAGGGCGGAGAACAGACCGAGGGCGGGAGTCCCGACCGCATCCCTGAAGCCGGCGTTGCCGGGGCGCGGCATCTCCCCCTTGGTCATGATTTCCCTAACCCAGCTGTTCCGCCCGCTCCAGGACGGCGTGCAGCAAAACCTGGCAGCCGGCGGCGCAATCGTCGGGCGTGGCGTTCTCGATCTCGTTGTGGCTGATGCCGTCCTCGCAGGGCACGAAGATCATTCCCGTGGGCGCCACCTCGGCGATGTAGACGGCGTCGTGTCCGGCGCCCGAGATGATGTCCATGTGCGCGTACCCGGCGGCCTTGGCGCCTTCCCGAACGGCCTCGACGCAGCCATCCTCGAAGGGGATCGGCGGGAAGTACATGAAATCGACCACCTCGGCGTCCACCTTGTCCGTTTCCGGCAACCCGGCGCAGAAGGCCTTCAGTTCGCCGTCCATTTCCATGAGCGTCGCATCATCCGGATGGCGGAAATCTACGGTCAAAAAGACCCCGCCGGGGATGACGTTGCGGGAGTTCGGGCTGACCTGCATGTGACCCACCGTGGCGCAGGCGTGCGGCGCGTGCGCGTGGCCGATGCGGTTGACCTCCTGGATCACCTTGGCCGCCGCCACCAGGGCGTCGCGCCGCCTGGGCATGGGCGTCGGGCCGGCGTGGCTTTCGACGCCGGTGAGCGTGATTTCGTACCAGCGCTGGCCCTGGGCCGCGGTGACCACGCCGATGGTCTTCTCCTCGGCCTCCAAAATCGGGCCCTGCTCGATATGCAGCTCGAAGTAGGCGCCCAAATCGCGGCCGCCGACGGCCGCCTCGCCGGCGTAGCCGATGCGCTCCAATTCCTCGCCCAGGACCAGGCCGTCGATATCCTGGGATGCCTTGATCTCATCGATGCCGTATTGGCCGGCGAACACGCCCGAGCCCATCATCGCCGGCGAGAAACGCGAGCCTTCCTCGTTGGTCCAGCAGGCGACCTCCACGGGCGCGTCCGTCTCGACGCCGTGGTCGTTCATGGTGCGGACCACCTCCAGTCCGGCCAGCACGCCCAGTACGCCGTCGAAGCGGCCGCCCGTGGGTTGGGTGTCCAGGTGGCTGCCCATGACGATCGGCGGCAGGCTGTCGTCGCGTCCCGGGCGGCGGGCGAAGATGTTGCCGATGGCATCGACGCTGATCGTGCAGCCGGCCTCCTCGCACCATCTGACGAACAAATCGCGGCCCTGCTTGTCCAGATCCGTGAGGGTCAGGCGGCAGTTGCCACCCTTTTCCGTGGCGCCGATCTTCGCCATTTCCATGAGGCTGGCCCAAAGCCGATCGCCGTTGACGGGGATGTTGGTCATTTCTTGCCCGCCGGGGCCGGTTGCGGCCGCGTAAAGACCCATGTGGTCTCGTCCGACAGGTCTTCGCGGTATTCGTAGCCATTGGCGTCGAAACCCTTCAGGCCTTCCGGCGATTTGATGCGGTTGACGATCATGAACCGCGCCATGGCGCCGCGGGCCTGCTTGGCGAACATGCCCAGCACCCGCGATTGGCCGTCCTTGATCTCCTTGAACACCGGCGTGATCACAGGACCGGCCAGATCCTTCGGCTTCACCGCCTTGAAGTATTCGTTGGACGCGCAGTTGATGATGGTCTTGTCCTTTTGGCCGTCGAGGGCCTCGTTCAGGGTATCGGTGATCCGTCCGTCCCAGAAATCATAGAGATCGGCCTTGCGCGGCGGCCGGAATTTCGCCCCCATCTCGAGCCGGTAGGGTTGGATCAGGTCCAGCGGCCGAAGCACCCCGTAGAGACCCGACAGAATCCGCAGGTGTTTCTGGGCAAAGGCCATGTCGGCCTTGCTCAGGGTTTCGGCCTGCAGGCCCACGTAGGTGTCGCCGTTGAAAACCAGGGCCGCCTGCTTGGCGTTGCCGAGATCGAAGGGCGTCGAGAAGTCTTGGTAGCGGCGGTAGTTGAGGTCCGCCAACTTGTCGCTGAGCTTCATGGTCTGGGCCAGTTTGTTGCGGCTCAATTTGCGCGCCGCGTCGACCAGGATCTCCGTATCCTCCAGCATCTCGGGGAGGGTATGGTCGTTGATGGTCGGCTCGGTTTCGAAGTCGAGCTTCTTGGCGGGCGAGATCAATGCAAGCATGTCGGGAGCCTCTTGTATCCTTTTGCTGTAGGCTAAACATATAGGTGCTAACGGCCCTTGAACAATATCTGACACGCGGAGAGACCCGGAAATGATCACCGTCTACGGATTGAAGAACTGCGACACCTGCCGCAAGGCCTTGAAATGGCTGCAAGGGGAGGGGATGGAGCATCGGTTCATCGACGTCCGCGCCGATGGGATCAACGGCGCCGACATGGACCGCTGGCTGGCCGCCGTTTCCTGGGAAACCCTGCTGAACCGGCGCGGCACCACCTGGCGCAAGCTGCCGGAAACCGACAAGGCGGACATGGATGCTGCCAAGGCCCGGGCCCTGATGGTCGAGCATCCGGCCCTGATCAAACGCCCGGTATTCGAGGCGGCAGGTGGCGTGATCGTTGGTTTCAAGGCCGAACAACAGGCGGCATTGGCCGGGGCGGAACAATGAACCTGACGCGTCGCCGTTTCACCCAAGGATTAGCGACCAGCGCCGTGCTTGCCGGGTTCCCCCTGCAGGGCGACGCCGGCATGGCCGAGACCATGGCGGATAAGGCCCGGAAACTTCTAGCGGCGTTCTCCGAGGACCAGCGGGGCGAGGCCCTTCTCGCCATGGATAGCGAGGCGCGCCGCGATTGGCATTTCTTCCCCCGCTCGCGGCCCGGCGTGCCCATGGGCAAGATGACGGACGGGCAACGCACATTGCTGCGGGAGTTGCTGGCCCTCCTGTTCAGTACCCGGGGCCTCGACAAGGTGGACGGGGTCATCCGTTTGGAGAAGGTTCTCTACGATCAGTCCTTCTTCTCTTTCTTCCGCGACCCGGGGAATTACGCCGTGGTGTTCTTCGGAACGCCGTCGGATAGCAAGGCCTGGGCCTGGCGTTTCGAGGGCCACCACCTGTCGGTCAGCGCCACCGTGGTGCCGGGGCTGGGCATCGCCGCGACGCCGGCCTTCTTCGGCGCCAACCCGCAGACCGTGGCTGAACCGCACGCCCACGCCGGCCTCAGGGTCCTGAAGGCGGAGGAGGATCTCGCCTTCCAACTGGTCAACGGGCTTTCCGGCGCGGCCCGGAAGGCCGCCATGCTGGCCGACCACGACTTGGACGACATCGTCGCCGGACCGGGCCGCGAGCTGTCCCTGAAGCGGATCAGCGGTGTTCCCGTCGGCGGCATGGATGCGGCCGGCCGGGGCCTGGTGGAAAACCTGCTGGACGCCTACGTGGGCAACATGAGCCAGGACATCGCCCGGCGGGAGACGGCACGGGTTCGCGAGGCGGGATGGGACAAGCTGCATCTGGGTTGGGCCGGTTCGACGCAACCGGGCCAACCCCATTACTACCGCCTGCACGGCCCCACCGTGATCATCGAGTACGACAACAGCCGCGGCGGCGCCAACCATGTCCATTCCGTCTGGCACAACCCGACGAACCTGTTCGGCGAGGACATGCTGAAGCGCCATTACGCGACCGGCGGACACTGAAGGGAAGGGCATGAACCCCATGGGCGAGCGAACGGAGATTCCGGCGCGTCGTGGCAAGGCGGCGCGGTTGACGGCGGGCCAGTCCGTCAGGGTCATCAACACCCATGGCGAACAGGTGGTCGATACCTGGGCCTTCAACGCCAACGACCTGGCCGAGTTCATGTCCATGGAGGCGACCCGCGTCCAGGTCCAGAAGATGCTGCTGGCCGCCGGCGACAGCTACGTCACCAACCGCCGCCGGCCGATTCTTACCGTCGTGGAGGATACGTCGCCCGGCATCCACGATACCCTGATGGCGGCCTGTGACAGGTACCGCTACGAGATCCTGGGGGCGCCGGACCACGACAACTGCACGGACAACCTGGCCGCGGCCCTGGGTGAGCTCGGCCTCACGCCACCGACCACGCCAAGCCCCCTCAATCTGTTCATGAACATCCCCTGGACCGTGGAAGGGGCGCTCAGTTACGAGCCGCCGGAAAGCCAGGCCGGTGATTTCATCGAACTGCGGGCCGAGATGGACTGCATTATCGTGTTCTCCGCCTGCCCGCAGGACCTGGTGCCGGTGAACGGCGCGCTCTGCCGCCCCGTGGAGGCGCATTTCGAGATCGTCTGAGGGGCGGCGCCGTCAATCGGGCAGCATCTTCCCCGGGTTCATGAGGTTCTGGGGGTCCAGGGCGTGCTTGATGGTGCGCATCATGTCGATGGCCACGGCCGGCTTGTAGAGGACGAGATCGTCGCGCTTCAACTGGCCGACCCCGTGCTCGGCGCTGAAGCTGCCGTCCATGTCGGCGACCAGGCCGTGGACGATCTTCTTGAAGCGGCCCCATTCGTCCAGGAAGGCCTGGCCGTCCATGTCCAGGGGCTGGTTGATGTTGTAGTGAATGTTGCCGTCGCCCATGTGGCCGAAGGCGCAGATGCGCACGCCCTCCATCTCGGCGTTGACCCGTTTGTTGGCCTCGCGCAGGAACTCGGCGACCCGGGACACCGGCACGGCCACGTCGTGCTTGATGGAGGCGCCGTCGGAACGCTGCGCCTCGGGGACCCCTTCGCGGAGTTTCCAGATGGCCGCCGCCTGGGCCTCCGACTGGGCGATCACCGCATCGACGATGACCTCGTCCTCCAGCGCGTCGGCCAGCATGCCTTCAAGCGCGTCGCGGGCCGTGTCGTCGTCGGCGAGGCTGGAAATCTCGATCATGGCATAGGCCGGATAGGTGCCCGAAAGCGGGTTGGTGGTGTCGGCCACGTGTTCCAGGACCACCTGCAGGGAATATTCGCTCAAGTACTCGAAGGCGGTGACCATGTTGCCCAGAGCCGTGTTGGCCCGAGTGAACAGGGCCAGGATGGCTTCCGCGCTGGTGGCACCGACGAAGGCCGTCTCCATGCGCCGGGGGCGCGGGAATAGTTTCAGCACGGCGGCGGTGATGATCCCCAGCGTTCCCTCGCCGCCGATGAACAGGTGCTTCATGTCATAGCCCGTGTTGTCCTTGCGGAGCCGCGTCAGGTCGTTCCAGACGCGGCCGTCGGGCAGCACCGCCTCGATGCCGAGCACCAGGTCGCGGGTATTGCCGTAGCGCAGCACCTGCACGCCGCCGGCGTTGGTGGACAGGTTGCCGCCGATGCGGCAACTGCCCTCGGCGCCGAGGCTGAGGGGGAACAGGCGGTCCGCTTCCTCCGCCGCGCTTTGCAACTCGGCGAGGATGCAGCCGGCTTCGACGGTCATGGTGTTGTCGACGGGGTCGATGTCGCGGATCCGGTTCATGCGGTGGGTGGCGATGACGATGCCGCCGTCCGGCACGCCGCCGCCGACCAGGCCCGTGTTGCCGCCCATGGCGACCATGGGGATCCCGGCGCCGGCGCAGATTTTCACCACGGCGGCCGTTTCCTCGGTGTTGGCCGGACTGACCACCAGATCGCATTGACCGCGCCACAGGCCGCGCATCTCGGTGATGTAGGGTTCCACGTCCTCGGGCGCGTCCTTCCACCCCTTGGGGCCGACGGCGTCGCGGATGGCAGCGAGGGTTTTTTGGTGGTTTTCCATGGTTTTCATTTAAGAGACGCGGGGCCGGATGGCAACAATACGCCGGATATGGCGCCGTTCGTCCATGGCACGGCGTTTCAAAAAGCGCCGGCCCGGCGCATGATTCTCATGGCCTCAGCGATGCAGCGGCAATCGGCGACGGCGTTGTGCGCGTCGCCCGGCGGCGGAAACCCCATGATCTCCGGCAACCGGCTGCTCATCAGGGATCCCTCGGGTATCTCGAGAAACCGGCTGAGGTCGGGGACGAAATTGTGGAAGCTCACGCCGTCCAGGGCGAAGGGGACGTCGATCTTATCGCAATTTTCCCGCAGGTATTGGCCGTCGCGGCCGTGCGAATAGACGTCAGTGGGCGCGGGCGCGAGGAAATCCGCGAACAGTCCCACCGCATCGGCCAACGGGATGCCCTCCGCCTCGACGGCCGCCTGGGTGATCCCCGTCAGGTCCGTGAAATAGGCGCTCAGTTGGGGGTTGATGACCGGCCGGACCAACACTTGCCAATGGGCCACCTCGGTGAGCTCCGGCGTATCTTTCAGTTTGACGGCGCCGATCTGAACCACTTCCCGGAACTCCCCGGGGCCGGTCCAGCCGCGCTCCCAGGAACCCTCCCAAGCGGTCCATTCCATGTCCAGGACGGCGATCTCCTCCATCGCGCTCATGGGTTTTCGTCACCACCGGCGGCGCGGCGCAGCCGGTCGTTGATGGCCCGGCCCAGGCCCTCCTCGGGGATCGGCGCGACGGCGATGGTGGCATATCCGCCATCGTCGAGGTGGCGAAGCATGTTGAACAGGTTGGCGGCCGCCTCCCGGAGGTCGCCGGAGGGGCTGAGGTCAAGGGTCGCCTTGCCGCGCCCCATGGCGAAGCCGAGAAGGGCCTCGCCGTCGGCGGCATCGCGTGCATCGAGACGCAACGGTGTCCCGGGTGCGTAATGGCGCTCCAGCATGCCCGGTGACTTCGGCGCCGTCTCATCGACACCGGCGACGGCCAGCGGGCCGATCACGGCCTCCAGTTCCTCCTGCGGGACGCCGCCGTGCCGGAGGATCGTCGCTTCGTCCGTGGAAAGGTCGACGACGGTGGATTCCAGGCCCACCGGACAGGCGCTGCCGTCGAGGATCAGGCGGGGGCCGCCATCGTCCGGGCCGGGCAGGGAGGCGGCCACGTGTCCGGCGGAAGTGGGACTGACCTCGCCGGACCGGTTGGCGCTGGGCGCCGCGATGGGCCGCCGGCAGGCCCTCAGCAGATCGTGGGCTACCGGATGCGAAGGCACCCGGACGGCGGCCGTATCCAACCCGGCGCTGACCAGCAGGGAAAGCCCGGAGCGTGAGCGGCGCGGCAGGACCAGGGTCAAGGCGCCGGGCCAGAAGGTTTCCGCCAATCGGTGGGCCCGCATATCGAACCTGACCAGGTTGTCCGCCGCCGCGCGGTCCGCCGTATGGACGATCAACGGATTGAACCGGGGCCGGTCCTTGGCGGCGAAGATGGCGGCCACGGCATCGTCGTCGGTGGCGTCGGCGCCGAGCCCATAGACCGTTTCCGTCGGGAAGGCGACCAGTTCGCCATCGGCCAGCGCCGCGGCGGCGGTCCGGATCCCATTGGTATCGGCGGCGACGATATGGTCCATGAGGCGCGGACGGTTCGGCCGGTCAGTCGCCCAGGACCCCGGGTCCGGCGGCGACGAAATGGGGGTTTTCGAAACCGTCCTTGCCGTAACCAAGCTCCGTGCCGTCGAGGCGCCGCACCGTACCGCCGGCGAAACGCAGCACCGCGTGGCCGGCCGCCGTGTCCCATTCCATGGTCCGGCCGAGGCGCGGATAGACGTCGGCGGCGCCCTCCGCGACCCGGCAGAACTTCAAGGAACTGCCGGCGCTGATCTCCTTGGCTATATTGAACTGCCTCAGATACTCATCGACCTCCGGGGTGCGATGGGAGCGGCTGACCAGGGCCGTCAGGCCCGCCGCCGAAACCGGCCGGCATTTGATTTCCTCGCGGGGCTTGTCGCCCTGCTGACGGAAGGCGCCCATGTTGAAGCCGAAAAACGTGGTGTTCTGGGCCGGCAGGTGGACGATGCCGAGGACCGGCCGGGTGTTCTCGATCAAGGCGATGTTGACCGTGAATTCGCCGTTCCGATTGACGAACTCCTTGGTCCCGTCCAGGGGGTCGACCAGCCAGAAGGGGGTGTCGCGGACCACCGGCAGGTTTCCCGCCGCCGCCGCCTCCTCGCTGACGATGGGGAACTCGGCGGTGATGCCCTCGCGGATGGCCCGGAGGATCAGGTTCTCCGCCGCCTGGTCTGCCTGGGTCACTGGCGAGTTGTCGTCCTTGGCCTCGACGGCGAAGTCGGTCTGGTAGATTTTCATGATTTCCACGCCGGCACGGCGGGAGACGTCGACGACCTGCTTGGCCAGGCCCAGTCCGATATTCAACACGTGGGGAGTTCCTTGTCTTTCGGGTTATTGGAGATCGTCTATGGAAACGAACTCTGTCACGAACCGCCAAGCCTGAAAGTTCTCCGACCAGTGGTCCGGCTTGAGGCCGGCCTTCTGCTTGAGGCGGCCGACGAAGATCGCCGGGTCGGGAAGTTGTTCCCAAACGGAGGGCAGGAACAGGGCCCGGCGGGGGCCGTCGGCGATGACCAGGCCGTCGCGTCCGGCCCGCAACTGTTCCATGAACTCCCGTTCGTCGGCGAATTTCATCGGCGTCTGCGGGCTGAGCACGGAGATGGAGAGATGCAGGTCCTGGCGTTCCGAGGCGGCGAGCGGCGGGAACCGCGGGTCCTTGAAACCGGCCCGGTAGGCGTTGGCGGCCACGTCCGCGATTAAGGGCCGGTGCGCTTCCGGCGATCCAATGCAGCCGCGCAGCTTGCCGCCGCGGGTGAGGGTGACGAAACAGGCGCCCGGTTCGCGAAGCGCCGTCGGATGCTCGGCCACATCCACGGGCACCGGGGTGCCGTGTTTCAGACCGTGATCAATGGAGACGGCGGCCAACAGGACCAGGGTCAAGCCGTGTTCGTCCAACAACGCCTTGGTGGCGGCGCCGAAATCACTCTCGCCGGTGACGGCGGGCGCACCGGCGCCGTCGCTTGCACCGGAGGGAGCCTTCTTGCGCACCGTCTTGCCCCAGACCACCTTGGCGGTTTTCGGTGTGTCGCCGTCCTCGAAGAACAGCCAGGAGCCGTAGCCGACGACCCGGTCCTTGGAGCCCGCCGTGTCGCCGGAGTTGCGGAGATCGACGGTTTCCACGGACATGCCGCGCTGCTTGGCGGCGACCAAAAGGCCGCCCACGGGGAACCGCCCGCAGGCACCTTGCCGGGCGATGCGGGCTGGCGCCATGGCCTCGATGGCCTGGCAGGTCTGGCCGTCCAGCTCGCGGGCGCTGGCATAGTCCAGGTAGTGGCTGAGGTCGGAGCTGACGACGATCAGCGTCTCGTCGCCGCCCCACAGGGCGTCCAGCACCTCGGCGACGGATTCGGGACTGGCCTGGCCGACGACCAGCGGCACCAGGGTGAAATCGCTCAGGCAGCGCTGCAGGAAGAGCAGGTGGACCTCGAGGCTGTGCTCCATCTCGTGAGTCGGGTCGAAGACCTCCACCTGAGGGAGCGCCAGGGCCTTGGCCGATAGCTCCTTGTCGAGGGGGATGGCGCCTAAGGGCGTGGCGAAGGCATCGGCGCTGGAAAGCGCCAGGCCCTGCACGGCGACCCGGTGACAGGGGCCCAGCAGGACCACTTTCTTGATGGTGTCGCGGACCGGCGCCAGGCGGGCGTAGGCGGTGGCGGCGATGGGACCGGAATAGACGAAGCCCGCATGCGGCGCGATCATCGCCTTCGGCACCCGGGCGTCGCCCTTGTCGGCACCGTTCAGGTAGCCGTCCACGGCGGCGCTCAGTTCGGCTTCCCGGCCGGGATAGAATTGCCCGGCGACGGCCGGCTGGCGGATGGCGTTCATGGGTCGCTCTCTCATGTGATTGGCAAATACTTGCCTGTTGGCATTTTACTGTGAAACGCCCGGCCGCCCAAGGCCCGGGGCCGGAAGATTCGGTGAAAAACCCCAAACCGCCTTATAATTCAAGCTCGAACCCAATGCGACACCATCCAACCGGCGGGAGGAGGCGACGACCATGTCCTTCGAATCCATTCCTTGGGTTGATCTGATCGGATATGTGGGCGGTCTGGTGACCTTATGGGGAATGCACTGCAAAACCATGATTCCCCTGCGTCTCGGCGCCGTCGGCGGGAACGTCGGGTTCCTGATCTTCGGCCTGCTGGCCCCCAGTTACCCGACGCTGGTTCTGCATTCCCTGCTGTTGCCGCTCAACCTGCTGCGCACCATGCAGACGATGCGGTTGATCCGCGAGATCAAGGAGGCCGGCGACCACGACAACAGCCTGACCCCGCTATTGCCCTATATGAACGTGGTCAAGGTGCCGGCCGGCACGGTGCTGTTCCGAACGGGCGCCGCGCCCGACCGGATGATCGTCATCAAGGAGGGCACCATCCACCTGGATGAGGTCGACGTCGATTGCGGTCCGGGCAACGTAATCGGTGAGATCGGCATCTTCACGCCCGATAACCGGCGCACCTGCACCGGGGTTTGCGCCACCGACTGCACCCTGTTCACGCTGGGCAACGAAACCATGCTGCAACTTTATTATCAGAACCCCCAGTTCGGCATGTATCTCGTGCGGACCATCGTCGGCCGCTTGCTGGCCAACTGGGATGGCGCGGAAAACCGCGTCCGGGCCGTTTAAGGGGCGGAGAGGGGGCAAAGATGCCCGAGGAATATCGCAAGCTCGTATTTTCGAGCGCCGAACTGTTTCTGGCGGCGTCGGAGTTCTGTCAGGGCACCGGGGCGCTGCTGGCCCAGGACGATGTGGTCGAGGTGAGCTTGACGGGCGAGCAGGATCAGCCGGCCGTGCTGCGTTACACGACCGGCGTCCAGGCCTCGGTGACGGAGGTGACGCTGAGTCGCGACCAATTGGCGGCGGCGCTGATCCAGTTCTGCCGGAAACGGCGCATTCCGGTGCCCAGGGGCGGCGAGAAGGTGCTGAAGATCGAGGACGGCCGGGTCGCCCTATTGGTCCACGTGGGCGATTGACGCCCGCCGGGATCAGAGAACCTTCCGCAACACCAGTTGCTGTGCCGGTTGGAAGCCGTGCCGGGCCAGGAACCCCAAGAGGCCGAAGTTGTCCCATCTGACGCGGGTGCGGAGCCGCTCCACGTAGAGGGCGTCCAGGTTGATGAGAAGCTGCGACAGCACCGCCGAGCCGATACCGGTTTTCGACAGGCTTGGGTCGACGCCGATGGTGTCGAGGACGGCCACCGGTTCGGTCTGGCCGAACTCGCCGTAATCGACCCGCGCCATGATGTAGCCCGCCGGCCGCCCGTCCACCTCGGCGACCACGGAAACGCGCACGCCGCTTTCTTCCAGGACTTCACGCAGCTTGGCCTCGAAGTAGGGGCGCCGTTCGCGGCCGGTCAGCTTGGCGTCGATGCGGATGACGGCGTCAATGTCGTCGGCGGTCATGGAGCGGACCAGCACGCGGTCCCGGGAAAGTGCTTCGAAGTCGTCGCCGTTCGGGTCGCTGTAGTCGGGCATGTCGGCGTCCATGCGGGGCTGGGTCACATCGAAGTCCTCGGCCGTGGTCATCTCCCCACCCCCTAGAGCTGGCGGTCCGAGGCCCGTTCGAGGACCTGGTGAGGGGCCAGCGAAAATCCGGCCGCCGCGAAGAACGACACCAACGCCCGGTCCTGCCAATCCACCTGGGTGCGAATCTCGCCGACGCCGCGTTTCTCCATGTACCCGGCGAAGCCGTCCAGGAGCTGGCGGCCGATCCCGGCGTTCTGATGCGAAGGCGCCACGCCGATGACATCGAGGATGGCCATCTTCTGGTCCTCGCCGAATTCCCCGTTCTGCAGCCGGGCGATGGCGAAACCCTGGAGCGCGCCGTCGGCATCGACGGCGAGCGCGATGAACCCGTCCCGGTGCTTGAGGGCCGCGGCCAAGCGCTTCTCGAAGAACCGCCGCCGGGGGCGGCCGCCGGCTTCCGCGTCGATTTCCACGACGCGCTCCAGATCTTCGGGCGTAAGAGGCCGAAGGGTCGCGGCGGTGGGTTCGGACATGGCGGTTTCCTTGGATTAAGCGCATAATTTTATTAATTTGGTACTGTAATGCGTATTTATTTTTAAGTCAACGCCACCAAACGCCGGAACGATACCTGCGGGCGAATTCCGTGACCTCCGGACAAAGATTTCAGTTCCCCTACGCAGCCGAAATGTGTATACAGGCGCCGTCGGGCCGGTGGCAGCCGCCCGGCACTGAAAAGGCGGTCCGCCGTCCAAGTGCTGCCCTTCTTGAAAAGTTGGCTTGCGTGCCAACGGGAGGGATGCCATGGACGGCGTTGTTATGTCTGATACCTCACAAAATCCTACCGGGTCGAAGACGGCCCAACCCAGTTTCGGCGAAGCGGCGGCCTATTGGCTGAAGCTTGGCTTCACCAGTTTCGGCGGCCCCGCCGGGCAGATCGCCATGATGCAGTCGGAATGCGTCGACAAGCGCGGCTGGATCGGCCAGGGCGCGTTCCTGCGCGGCCTCAACTATTCCATGCTGCTGCCCGGGCCCGAGGCCCAGCAGCTGGCCGCCTACATCGGTTGGCGGCTGCACGGCATTCGCGGGTGCCTGTTCGCCGGCACCGCCTTCATCGTGCCCGGCATGGTGCTGATGATTTTCCTGGCCTGGGTGGCCGCGGCCAAGGGCGACAGCACTTTCGTCAAGGCGTTGTTCGAGGGCGTCAAGCCGGTGGTCGTGGCGATCATCATCCACGCGCTCTGGCGGATCGGCTCGAAGGCCTGCAATTCGGCCACGGCCATCGGCCTCGCGGTGCTGGCCTTCGCCGCCATCCGCTTCGCCGGCGTGCCGTTCCCGGCCGTCGTCCTGGCCGCCGGCGTTGTCGGCATGATCGTCGCCCGGTTCGGCTGGGCCGGCTTCGACAGCGGCCACGGCCACGGCGGCGAGGAATTTGAGACCCACCATGAGGTCAGTTTCCAGGCCATCTTACGGCGTTGGACCATCGTCAGCCTGGCGGCCTTCGGTTTCGGCGCGGTGCCCTGCGCGGCGGTCCTGGCGGTTTGGGGCACCGAGCCCTTCGCCGACGTGATCCAGCTGTTCACCACGGCCGCCTTCGTCACCTTCGGCGGCGCCTACGCGGTGCTGCCCTACATCGCCGATGCGGGGGTCACCACCTACGGCTGGCTGACGCCGCCGGAGATGATCAACGGTTTGGCGTTGGCGGAAACCACGCCGGGGCCGCTGATCCTGGTGACCACCTACGTGGGTTTCTTCTCCGGCTGGAAGACGGCCGGGCTCGGCTTCGCCGTCTTGGCTGCGGGGCTGACCACCTTCGTCACCTTCCTGCCGTCGTTCCTGTTCATCATCGCCGGCGCGCCCTACATCGAGGCCCTGCAGGCCCGGGCCTGGGCCCGCAACGCCTTGGGCGCGATCACCGCCGCGGTGGTCGGCGTCATCTTCAACCTGGCCGTCTTCTTCGGCGAGGCGGCGCTCTGGCAGAACGAAACTGTGCACTGGCTCAACGCGGCGGCCGCCGTCGGCGCCTTCGTGCTTCTGCACTGGGCGAAGGTCAGCGTGCCGCTGATGGTCGTCCTCGGGGCCGGTTTCGGCCTGGTCACGCATTTCGTTCTGTAAGGGAAGGAGAGTTCCCATGTTACGTTCCCTCACCACCGATCAACTGGAAACCCTGATCACCTTCAACGCCGACGTGCAGGTGCTGGACGTCCGCAAGCAACCGGCCTTCGAGGAAGACAACGTCATCGCCGAAGGCGCCGAATGGCGCGACCCGTTCGCGCTGGACGCCTGGGCCGGCGAACTGGACGCGGCGAAGCCGGTGATCTGCTACTGCGTGCACGGCCACCAGGTCAGCCAGGACGCGGCCCGGCAACTGACGGAGCGGGGCTTCGACGCCTACTACCTCAGGGGCGGCTTCGATGAATGGAAGCTGAAGAGTGCGCCGCTGATGGCCAAGGCCTAAGGCTCAAAGCGGATTCAGTTTCCACAATCGCTCGGCGTTCCCATGTGCCACGGCGTGGGCGACCGCGTCGGGCAATCCGGCGAGGGCTCCGCGCCAGAGCTTGACCTGGTCGATGTAATAGTCACCCCAGTGATCGGCGAAGACGTTGTCGAAACCGAGCACGAAGCGGTCCGGGTGCTGGGTGATCAGCGCTTTCCATTCCGGCTTCAAGTCCGGCCCGTCGAACAGGTTGACCCAGGGCTGGTTGGATTTGGGCACGGTGACGGAATTGGAGTGTGACGTGATGAAGTGGAGGTTGCCATTGGCCGCGAGAAGGCGTCCCGCTTCCTTGGCCTCCAGTTGCGCCATGTGGATCAGCACGAAGGGATGGTCGGGCTTCGCCGCCAACAGGCCCTCCAGTTCCGCCATGCGGCTATCACGGCTGCCGTCGGCGGCGAACTCGTAGTGGAGCACAGCCGGCCAGCCGCGCGAATAGGCGGCGTCCAGGGCGGCCGTCGCCTGCGGTGAATCCGCCGCCACGTCCCATTCCGGCGCCTTGTCGCCCTTCTGGGCGTGGTACAGGATCAACTCGGCCATGGCCCGGAAGCCCGCCATGCCGAGCTGCATGTTCAGGAGTTTGTAGAACTTCGGCTTGTTCTTCGCCCAGGGCCAGCCCTTGGTGCGGACCGAGGCGACGATCCGTTTCGGGTGCGCGTCGGCCAGACCGGCGATCTGGTAGGGATTGACCCGGCCCCGGGCCGCCAGGATCACCTTGTTCACGCCCGCCGCGTCCAGCACCGGCACGATGCGGCGCAAGTCCATGTGCTGGTCCACCTGGCTGTGGGCGTCGATGATCGGACCGTTCCATTCGCCGGCCGCCGCCGGGCCGACGATGGCGGCCGCCAACAGCATCCAGAGAAGACGTTTCATGCCGAACCCCCGTGGTGACGTGCTAAGATAATATCATGAGCACATCGGCACCCCCGAAGGAAGACTTCACCGGCGTCCACCCGGGCCGCTACTGGCACCGCCTGGACGACGGGCGGATACAGTGCGACCTCTGCCCGCGGTTCTGCAAGTTGCGCGAAGGCCAGCGGGGCTTGTGTTTCGTCCGCGCGGCGGGGCCCGACGGCATGGTGCTGACCACCTACGGGCGCTCAAGCGGGTTCTGCATCGATCCCATCGAGAAGAAGCCGCTCAACCATTTTCTGCCCGGCACCCCGATCCTTTCCTTCGGCACGGCGGGCTGCAACCTGACCTGCAAGTTCTGCCAGAACTGGAACATCTCCAAGGCCCGCGAATTCGACAAGCTCCAAGACCAGGCGGCGCCGGAACAGATCGCCGCCGCCGCGGCCCAGACCAAGTGCCGCTCCGTCGCCTATACCTACAACGACCCGGTGATCTTCCTGGAGTACGCCGTCGATACGGCCAAGGCCTGCCGGGAGCGGGGCATCAAGAACGTCGCCGTGACGGCGGGTTACATCTGCCCGGACCCGCGCGCCGAGTTCTACAAATGGATGGACGCGGCGAACGTGGACCTGAAGGCGTTCACGGAGAAATTCTACAAGGAGCTCTGCACCTCGCAGCTATCCAAGGTGTTGGACACGCTCAAGTACCTGAAGCACGAAACGGACGTCTGGTTCGAGATCACCGACCTTGTGATCCCCGGCGAGAACGATTCGGAGAAGGAGATCGACGAGATGACCTCCTGGGTGGTCAAGCACCTGGGCCCGGACGTGCCCATGCACTTCAGCGCCTTCCATCCCGATTGGAAGATGCTGGACAAGCCGAGGACGCCGAAATCCACCCTGGTCCGGGCCCGCCAGATCGCCAAGGAGAACGGCGTCCGCTATGCCTACACGGGCAACGTCCATGATTTCGACGGCTCGTCCACATACTGCCATAACTGTGATCACCGGCTCATCGGCCGCGACTGGTACCAGCTATCGGACTGGAACATCTCCTTCGAGGGCAACTATTCGGGCAACTGCAACGCCTGCGGCGAGCCCGTGGCGGGCGTCTTCGACGGGCCGCCCGGGGATTGGGGCCGCAAGCGGGTGCCGCTCCGGATCAGCCGCCCGCCCAAAAAGCCGGCCAAGCCCGACAGGATGATCTCCATCTCCACCGTGTGACTTGCCCAGTAACTTACCAGGAGGGACCTGTTAAAGGTTCCGCCGATGGCCGTTGGCAGCGTTCCCCAAGGATTTGAATGGTGAAGAAATGGCTCGCCCTGGCGCTCAAGGTGGCGGTGTCCGGGGCGCTCATCTGGTATCTCGTCGGCAGCATCGATCTTGATGCGGCGAAGGCCCGCTTGGCTCAGGTGGACCCGGCCATGTTGCTGGTGGCCGCCGCCATGCTGGTGATTCAGATGGCCATCGGCGGCATGCGCTGGCGCGTCGTATTGAAGGCCATCGGCGAGCCGCTGCCGTTCTGGCGGCTGGTGCGGCTGTTCTACATCGGTGTGTTCTTCAACCAGGCGCTGCCCGGCGGCACCGGCGGCGATGCGGTGCGCATCTATATGGCCTACAAGGCCGACCTGGGCCTTCGCGGCGCCTTCAACGGGGTGATCCTGGAGCGGATCGCCACCGTGGTCACCCTGGTCCTGATGGTTCTGGCCACCCAGCCCTTCTTTCTGACGAAACTGGACGCGGCGGGGCGCGCCTGGGTGGTCCCCTCCATCCTGATGGTCAGCGCCGGGGCCGCCGTCGGCCTGGTGCTGCTGTGCCTGCTCGACCGCCTGCCGGCGCATCTCCGCCAATGGCGGCTGGTGCGCGGCCTCGGCCACCTGGGCGGCGATGCCCGCAGCGTATTCCTGCGCCCGCTGCCTTTGCTGCAGGCCCTGATCTGGAGCGCCGCCGGTCACGTCAACGTGGCGCTTTGTGTTTTCGTGCTCGCCATGGGGCTCGGCGTCGAGGTCAGCGCCTTCGACTGCATCGTGCTGATGCCGCCGGTGTTGCTGGTGATGACCATTCCCATTTCCATCGGCGCCTGGGGGGTGCGCGAGAACGCCATGGTCGTCGCCTTCGGGCTGGTGGGCGTTTCCGCCGAGGCGGCGACGGTTCTCGGGCTGCTGCTCGGTCTCGTCGTCCTGGCCACGGCGATTCCCGGCGGCTTCCTCTGGTTCGCCCAGCGCCAGCAGGGTGCCGTGTCGCTTTCCGAGGCGGAAGCCGAACTGGCCGCCGCCGGGGATGCGGAAAAATCTTGAATCGAGAGGCCCGAGCCCTTTTCTTTGAGGGGCGGGCCTTATCCAAACCATGCCGCTGCCGCCGTCCCGGCCCACGGGACTTGACTAGGGAGGACAATCCATGAGAATCAGTTTCGCCAACCTGACGCCGCCGACCACCGGCGCCGCCGTGGCTTTCGTATCCGAAGGCCGCAAGCTGACCGATTCGGCGAAGGCCTTGGACAAGGCGACCAAGGGCGCGCTGAGCAGAGCCATCAAGGCGAGCCGTTTTCGCGGCAAGCGGGCCCAGACGCTGACCATCATGGCGCCCCAGGGCACCAAGCTCGACCGGATCCTGCTGATCGGCCTCGGCAAGCCCAAGGACATGGACGAGAAGACCTTTCAGCGGGCCGGCGGCTACGCCTACGCCGGGCTGGCGAAGACCGGCCGCAGCCAGGCCAGCGTCCTGGTGGACGGCATCGACGGCTGCAAGGTGAAGGTCGGCGACGCCGCCGCCAACGTCGCCTTCGGCGCCAACTTGAGGTCCTACCGGTTCGACAAGTACCGGACCAAGGAGAAGGCCGAGGCGAAGCCGAGCCTGAAGAGTTTGCGCGTGCTCAGCCGCGCGACGGCGGCGGCCCGGCGCGCCTACGCGCCCCTATCGAAGGTCGCCGATGGCGTGTATCTCACCCGCGACCTGGTTTCCGAGCCGCCCAACGTCATCTATCCCGAAACCCTGGCCAAGCAGGCCCAGACGCTGACCAAGATGGGCATCAAGGTGCAGGTCCTGGGGGAAGCCCAGATGCGGCGCCTCGGCATGGGGGCGTTGTTGGGCGTCGGCCAGGGCTCGGCCCGGGAATCGAAGCTGGTGGTCATGCAGTGGAACGGCGCGCCGCGCGGTTCCAAGGAGAAGCCCGTCGCCTTCGTCGGCAAGGGCGTCACCTTCGATACCGGCGGCATCTCCCTGAAGCCCGGCGCCGGCATGGAGGACATGAAGTGGGACATGGGCGGTTCTGGCGTGGTCATCGGTCTGATGAAGGCGCTGGCCGGCCGGAAGGCGAAGGTCAACGCCGTCGGCGTCGTCGGCCTGGTGGAGAACATGCCGGACGGCAACGCGCAACGGCCCGGCGACATCGTCACCTCCATGTCCGGCCAGACCATCGAGATCCTGAACACGGACGCCGAGGGACGCCTGGTGCTGGCCGACGCGCTGCACTACACCATCGATAAGTTCGATCCCAAGTTCGTCGTCGACCTGGCGACGCTCACCGGGGCCATCATCATCTCGCTGGGCAACGAGCATGCGGGCATGTTCTCCAATTCGGACCAGCTTTGCGACCGCCTGAGCAAGGCCGGCAAGCAGGTGGACGAGAAGGTCTGGCGGATGCCGTTGGGCGATGCCTACGACAAGATGATCAACTCCAACGCCGCCGACATGCAGAACATCGGCGGCCGGGCGGCGGGATCCATCACCGCGGCCCAGTTCCTGAAGCGTTTCGTCGGCAAGACCCCCTGGGCGCACCTGGACATTGCCGGCGTCACCTGGTCGAAGAAGGACGCGCCGACGGTGCCCAAGGGCGGCACCGCCTTCGGGGTGCGGCTCTTGAACCAACTGGTGGCCAACCACTACGAGAAGGGATGACGTGGCAGAGGTCGCTTTCTATCACCTGGAACGCATCCGCCTCGAGTTGGCCTTGCCGAAGCTCCTGGAGAAGACGCTCGCGGCCGGCAAGCGGGCCCTTGTTGTGGCCGGCTCGGAGCCCCGGGTGGAGGCCTTGAACAACGCGCTTTGGACCTACGACCAGGACTCCTGGTTGCCGCACGGCTCGGCCAAGGACGGCGGCCCCGAGGAACAGCCGGTCTGGCTGGCCACCTCCGACGACAACCCCAACGGGGCTGCGTTTCTGTTTCTGACGGATGGTGCCACGTCGGAGAAGCTCGGCGAATTCGAGCGCTGTTTCGAACTGTTCGACGGCAACGACCTGGCCATGGTGGAGGCGGCGCGGGCCCATTGGACCGCTTACAAGGACGCCGGCCATGACTTGACATACTGGCAGCAGACGCCGGGCGGCGGCTGGGAGAAGAAGGCGGAACAGAGCGCTGCCGGGGAAGGGGACGGCTGAGTCCATGAAATGGGTCCTCGCCACGGTCCGCCACGAGACCAACACGTTCTCCCCCTTGCCTACGGACTTGAAGGATTTCTCGCGGGAATCTCCCGTCGAGGGCCCCATGTACGGCGACGACATCATTGAGGCCATCGCCGGCACCAATTATCCCGTCGCGGCCTATCTGGACCTGGCGAAAGAAACGGGCGCCGAGGTTGTCCTGCCGATCTACGCCAACGCGGCACCCAGCGGCAAGGTCACGGACGCCGCCTTCGAGCACATCGCCGAGACCATATGTGACGCCGTGGCGGCGGGCTGTGATGCCGTGTTCCTGGACCTGCACGGCGCCATGGTGACCGACAGTTTCGACGACGGGGAAGGGGAGTTGCTGGCCCGGGTACGCGGCGTGAGGCCGGACGTGCCCATCGCGCTCGCCTTGGATTTCCACACCAACCCGACCCAGCGCATTATCGACAACTTGACCACGGTGGCCGTATACCGGACCTACCCGCATGTGGATATGCACGAGACCGGCTTGCGGGCCGGCCGCGCCCTGATCCGCGCCATGGCAGGTGAGATCGACCCCGTCGTGCACTGGGGCCGCAAGCCCATGCTGACCCATATGCTGAAACAGACGCCGGCCAAGCAGCCCATGAAGGACATCATGGACCGGGCGATCCAAGCGGAGGCCGGCGGCGAGGTCCTATTGGCCTCGGTCCTGGGTGGGTTTCCCTTGGCCGACATTCCCCATGTGGGGCTGTCGTCCATCGTCGTGACCGACGGGCATGACCCCGCGGGACCGGCCCTTGTTGATGAACTGTTGGAGATGGCCTGGGACCGCCGCGCCGACTTCGTCTATGAGATCGAGCCATTGGCGCAATCCATCACCCGGGCGCAGACGTTGGAAGGCCGCCCCATCGTGCTCGCGGATCACGGCGACAACACAGGCGCCGGCGGCAATGTCGACGTCATGGACGTGCTTGCCGAAGTCATCCGGCAGGGCTTGAGTGGCGTCGTCGCCGGGCCCTTCTGGGACCCCGTTTCCGTCGCTGAGATGATTGACGCGGGTATCGGTGCCGAGGTGACGCTGCAGCTTGGCGGCAAGACGGACATGCCGGCACTTAGATTGACGGGCAGGCCGCTTGAGGTCACGGGCACCGTCAAGGCCATCACCGACGGGATCTTCACCGTCACCGGTCCCATGAAGACCGGTAGCCGCGCCGATCTCGGGCGGACGGCGGTGCTCGATACGGGTGATATCGACATCTTCGTTTCGGAAAAACGCTTCGAGCCCATCGACGCGGGTATGTTCTCGCACGCTGGCGTTGATCCGAAGGAAAAGGAATTCGTGCTGATCAAGTCGCGCCAGCATTTCCGCGCCGGGTTCGAGGAGATGGCGGCGCACATCGTCATGGTCGCGGGGCCGGGGGTGTGCAGCTCCGATTACGACCTCTTTCCCTTCGAGAATCTGGGCCGGCCCATCTATCCCCTGGATGACATGTGAGATTGAGGAGAACACCATGAGCAAGCGCTGGACGAACCGCCCGGAGGGCTCGACCTGGGGCGATTGGGGGGACGACGACCAGCGCGGGCGGATGAACCTGGTGACGCCGGAGCGCCGCCTGGCCGCCGCAAGGGAGGTGAGGGAAGGGCTCTGCTTCTGTCTTTCCATGCCCCTCGACATGCCCGGCGGCAACGCCGTCAATCCGAAGCGCCTGCCGCCCAAGTTCGGCCCCGTGTTCCATCCGCCGGGGAGCGAGGATTTCTATTACAACTTCGATTGGAACGCCCTCCATGAGGGCAACATGGACGTCACGTCGGACGAATGCGTGACCCTCTATTCCCAGTATTCGACACAATGGGACAGCTTCGCCCACGTGGGCAGCCTGTTCGACGCCGACGGCACGCCCGAGCAGGTCTACTACAACGGCTATCGGGCCGGTGAACACATCAAGGGCCCAGGCGATGCGGACGGCATGGGTGCGCGGGCCTTGGGCGTCGAGAACATGGCCCAATCGGGCATGCAGGGGCGCGGCGTCCTGGTGGATTTCCACCGCCACTTCGGCAATGAACGGGTGGCCGTCGACTACGACATGCTCATGGAGGTCTTCAAGAAGGACGACATTACGGTCGAAGAGGGGGACTTCTTCCTGTTCCACACGGGCTGGGACGACATGATCCTGGACATGGCCGGCGATCCGGATGCGAAGAAGCTCCATTCGTCGGGGGCGGTGCTCAATGGTTTCGACGATCGCATGCTGCAATGGATCACCGATTCCGGCGTCGTCGCACTGATTTCCGACAATATGGCGGTGGAGGCGCCGGACGGTTACGGCGAAACCGTCGGGGGCTGTTCGCGTCTGCCCATCCATCGCCACTGCCTGTTCCGCCTGGGCGTGCATCTGGGCGAGATCTGGTATCTCTCGGAATTGGCCGATGCGCTCCGTGAACGCGGCCGCTCGCGGTTCCTGCTTACCGCGCCGCCGCTCCGCATGCCTGGCGCCGTCGGCTCGCCGGCGACGCCGGTGGCGACCATCTAGGACGCCAATCGGTAGCCGCCGCGCTCGGTGATCAGGATCGACGGGTTCTTGGGATCCGGCTCGATCTTCTGGCGCAGCCGGTAGGTATGGGTCTCCAGCGTGTTGGTGTTGATGTCCGGCGCGTAACCCCAGATTTCGCTGCGCAGCACGTCGCGGCTGACCGTCCGGCCGCCGGTCCGCGATAGGAACTTGAGAATCTCCGTTTCCTTTTCGGCCAGGCGGATGCGGCGGTCGCCGTCGCCGCTGAGCAAAAGCCGGTTGGCCGGCTGGAAGGTATAGGGCCCGACAACGAACTGGGCATCGCCGGAACGTTCATAGACACGGATCTGCGCCCGGAAACGAGCCAGAAGGACGCCGAAGCGCACGGGTTTGACGATGTAATCGTCGGCGCCGGCATCCAATCCCCAGATCACGTCGGCTTCGGAATCGAGATGGGTCAAGATGAGGATCGGCGCGGTGACGCCGCTTCGGCGCATGGCCCGGCAGACCTCGCGCCCGTCCATGTCCGGAAGTTCCGCTTCCAGAACGATGAGGCTGAAGTGATCGCGCTTCGCCCGCGCCAAGGCCGCCCCGCCGTCGCCGGCCTCTGTGACCCGGAAACCGCCGTGCAACATCAGTTGTCGCTGAAGGGTGACATCACCGTCGGCGATGAGAATCCGCTTGTCCGTCGTCATCTGTCGCACTCCCCTTATGAGACCTGTGCGCGGGTTTGATATTGGGCTGTATTTGTTGCATTTTTCGCGTTTGAGCATGATGTACGGCGAGCCATGGTCTGCTGTGGTCGCGACGAACTGATTCCGACGGCGGCTTCTTGCGACT
>Ga0209568_1000141_pt1 | contig 25541 bp, 25 predicted proteins | sample WorMetOlspDAHAB2_FD_187406 | JGI IMG/M metagenome (GOLD analysis project Ga0209568, IMG submission 187406) | Marine gutless worms symbiont microbial communities from Max Planck institute for Marine Microbiology, Germany - Olavius sp. DAHAB.2... ...
AATCAGGAGTCCACCGATAACTACAGTTTATGGAAACTCTTTCAAGCTGCCTCTCGTCGCGCTCAAGTGATCCCAGATACTTGTAGTTTGCTATAAATGGAATTTTCAAAAGCATATCAATTTGAAAAAACGAGTTTTCAAAATCAAAAACCTCCTCACCTCTCGCAGTCCATTTCGCACCTAAAGAAACAAGACCATCAGGATAAACCGGAACGTTGCGGACCATCGGCACCGGAGATTTCGCTCCGATATCCGATAGGCGCCCTCGAACATCCCTCCGATATTCAACCTCATAGTCTTCGAACCAGAAATAAACATCGGCACCTGCGACCCTCTCGGATATCTGATGCCTGGATCGCAGCAAGCCATCGCCCCCCTCTCCTTCAACAATCTCTACAGAAATCTTGTTTCGGATCTGCGAGTTGGAAACATGTTCGCCGTCTATTAGTATCTCCTCGTCTATGATGCTGGTTAGATGCCACTTGTCACCCCTGTTATGAACATAGCTGAATCGAGCCTGAGAAAAGATTTGGAAGCTCGGGAAAGATGCAAATAGAACGGATACAAGTAAACAGACGCGGATTCGCCGTATCACCGCCAATGGACAACACCTCTAAAGCGAAGGCAGGATGCGAACACAAAGACGACTCGGCACAAACACCCTAGCCTTGCGGCTAGTTCGGCCAGGAGCCGTTCTAATGAGCAGGATTTCGAAGACATAGGAGATACATTCCATAGAATCAAAAATATATCATCTAGAAGCTACCTGGACAAAGAGGTTTTGGATTAAGGAATTGTTTAGGCACCAAGGTTGAAAACTAGCCCTCCCGTTATCCTGCTTGATTTCGCACCGTACTCTTTGATTTTGTTTCCCTGCGAATCAGGAAGCTTGCCTGACAGGGCCTCCTTCTTTGCCTTAAGGATGCTGACAATGCGATTAAACAGACGGAGTTTGGATATCGACACCGTGCTTTCACCCGCGGAGGCTGGAGTGCCTGAAATGTGCCTGAACTGAGCGAAAACGGTTTGGGAAGGTTTAACGGGAACAGATACACGCCTGCCAAATTGAAAAACCTGCGCCATCTGAAGAGATGATATCTGGTCACTTGCCGCAACGGCATCCACTTCAATTCTCACAACAACATTATCGGAGAATCAAGGCGTGGAATTAACGCTGATGCATTCTCCGACGCTCGGAATTGGTTTGACAGCTTATGCACATAACCGCATATGGAATGGCGTTTAAACGTTCCTCGATGATGTTTTTTCCACAGCTCGCACAAATCCCGAAGTGACCATTCTCCAAACGGCCAATGGCTGCCTCGATCTTTTTCAGCCGCAATGTGTCCTTTGTTCCAATTACTTCTAGAATTCGGGCATCTATGTCATTGGAGGCCACGTCCGCAAGGTCCTTCACACCCATGTCTTCCACCGCTGTTTGGAAGTCCTTGTTTTCGTTGATCAGAGTATTGAAAACCTCCTCCTTGAGCCTTGTCAATTTCCGCTTCATTTCGTCTTCGAACTCTTTGTCCATAAAAACTCCGTATAGAAGGCGCACACAATTTGGACGATAGCGCGCAGTTTGTCAATAAGGATCAAGTAAAACGGCAAACGTGCTGCAAAACGCCAATCGAATCAGAGAGGGTTTTTGAGTTTTTGACTGGACCTTATACCGGAAATATTATACGTTCGGAACCAGGATGAAGGAGGAGGCACTTTTTGAAGGAAGAGGCCATAGAGGTGGAAGGAGTTGTGAAAGAGTCGCTCCCCAACACCATGTTTCGAGTTGAACTGAAGGCGGGTCATCTGATTTTGGCCCACCTGTCAGGAAAAATGCGCAAACACTTCATCCGCATCGTTCCGGGCGACAGAGTTCGCGTTGCGCTGTCCCCCTACGATCTCACCCGGGGCAGAATAATCTACCGGGAACGCTGACGCAGAAGGAACCAGGTGGCGCCAGAACCGCCGTCCCCCCCCTTGGCTTTTCTAAACTCTCCAACCTCGCTGGTGCTCTCAAGACAGTCGCGGACCAAAGAGCCCAGTATCGCCCGACCATCAGAGTGCAGTCCCTTGCCGTGAATAATCAATCCCTTTCGTAGCCCACGTCTTCTCATAGAGCCGATAAAAATCTCGATCTCCTTCCTCGCCTCCGCCCCCCTCAGGCCATGCAAATCCAAGATATCCTGGTGGGCCTTGCACCTCCAGTTCACTCTCGACTCGCTTCGATGAACAGAATCTCCCTCATTCTTATCTCTAAGTGCCCGGGCATCAGGCGGATAGTCATCAAGCCAGTCTTTGCTCACAGCGGCATGTTTACGCCTCTCACTTCCACTTTGGCGATTTTCCCATTTATCTAATATTTTACCAAAAATCATCCCTGTATTTCCCCGAAACAATGATCAGCGAGGAACGCGGCAACCATCCCTCCAGGCCATAACCAGTTCTTATCAGACAGTCATCACCCCTAAAAGCGACAATACGAAGCATCTCACCCGCCGAAAGTTGAACCCAGTCGCTAGCCAGTGGACTCGGAATTTTCCTGAGCGGCTTCGAGTTTTCCTTCACCCCCGCAGTATGCCGATTCCAAAGATTGTCGCAAACAGCAACAGCGGCAATCGATGAGATCAGAAAAAACGTAATCAATACGAGAAAATTCAATTCCCTTACACCCCTCCGAAACATCAGGAGAATAAGTAAGAAGAAAAAACCGTTGACACCGAGCACAAGCGGAATAAAAGCAAGGGCAGGCGGAAATGTCAGGGTGGGAGAAACCTGGTCCGAGAGTCCCAAGTCTTCTTCCAGTACATCGAGAGTTTTCTCAAACCGCCTAACGCCAGGGCGCAGAAAGAGGGCCTGACGAATCGATGCAATGGCCAGATCCGGCCTCCCCAACTCCATATGTACAACCGAAAAGTCGTGCAAGAGTCCCGGATGTTCCCGGCCATTCTCAAATTCCGCATAGAGCTCAGCGGCCGTTTCCCAATCTCCCCGCCGCGCCGAAGCCTCTGCCCGATTTACCAGCTCAAATTGAGATATCGGGTTCTGCTTGGAAGACGACAATAGCAGGAACAACATGGACAGTAGTGATAGCGTCTTCAATTTCCAGTTGAAAACCTCCAGCTTCCCGCTTAGCTTCCCCATGCGTCCAAGAATAAGTAGCGTAATCAAAACCAGGAAGCCCGGCAGGTATAAAAGCGCCCAGAATCCGTTCCTCCAATGAAAAGCAGATTTATTATAGCGAAACAGGCGGGTTCCAAGAAGCAAATCGGCCTTGGATGCATGTTCCAAAACCTCAGCGCCCAAAACAATAAGTGAAGTTCGAAATCCAATCCACTCTTGCAGGCCGTTTTCCGGATCGAACCAAGACCATGCAGGGACAAGAAGTTCCAAATCTCCCATCTCATCAATCTGAAAATCAAAATATTCCTCGCGCCATCCCTCATAACCCATCAGGGTTGGAACATACGAAGAACCAGATTTTTCTCCCACTAAAACCGCGGATTCAAGTTCTGGTGCCGGCAGTTTCAGCACATTGAGATTTCCAACTCCGCTTGCCCTAACCCTTACTGAAACAATATCACCAACGCTATGCGGCCCTTCATCCCAGCTTACATCCAACTTGAACTTCCCTACCGCCGAGCTCTCTAGTGCCGGGGCAGGCAGCGGGAGCACATTGACCGTTCTGGCTTCCACCCATCTGGACAGGCCGGCAACCGAAACTCTGACGGCCGGGAAATCAAATTCCCCCTGCTCATTCACCGTCCAAATCCATGAGGCCACAGGCATATCATAGAGGACATCTTCGCCAAATTGCCGAGTCTGCACCGAACCCAGATTGCGTGTGTCCTCCAGCAATCCTACGGAAGCATTCTCGAGGAACGTTGAATCGGCCAGGGTTAACGCAGTCAGATTTCTGGCTTCGAGAACAATCGGAACTGCCTGACTCTGCCAAAATTTCTCCGGCAGGGTTCGCCACTCCACAGAAACGGGATAGGGTAGATTCGACTCATCCCGCTCCAGTCCAATAAGCTCAATCAGGGGGGTTACAAGTTCCCTGTCCCCCGAGCGGATTCGAAAGGAATCAAGCGAAAAAATACCGGGGCGAGTAACCTGGATTTTCGCAAGCACCTCAACAAGTCTCACTTCGGGTTCCTCCTCGGGAGTCCATGAGCGGGCGGAAGGATATGCGATCCACACCAAGCTTTTATCAAGTTCAGGCCTTCCGATATCCACTGCCTCATCCCAGGGGAACGAGGTGCGAATTCGAATCTCCGTCATAGCGCCTCGCACAATACGCCTGGGTTCTATGAAGATTTCGGCCTCCTGCCCGCCTGGCGCGGCGACTCCCAACACAAAAAGGGCAAGCGTTACCAGTCCTCTTCGGCGGCTTCGGATTCTACCGATGTCTCCTGCCAAATGCCAGTCTCCTTTCTCTTAACATAGTCCAATATGTGCTCACCCTCCTCCAAAACAATGTTTTCATCTTCCTCTGCAAACTCATTGATCGAGTTATTTGCCTCAGATCGCGAGTTCCCCGTTCCAGCAAATTCCGAAATTCTAAGAAGAGAATCCTCAAGGTTGATTTTTGTATCCAAATCGTCAGGATTCAATTTAAGCGCCTGTTTAAACGAATTATAGGCCTCATGAAAACGCCCTTTCCGATAGAAAAGCACCCCCCGATTAAACGCAATTCGATACAGGATGTCTCTGTCGTTAGTAATACTCTCCGCCAAATCCCAAATCTGCAGCGCCGCATCGTCCTCTCCAAGGGAATAGTAAACATTGGCAAGGTTGTAGAGTACGACATCACTTCCGCCCTGCAGCAAGTCATCAGCATGCAGATAGTTCAGAATCGATTTCTGCTGTCTGCCTTTGGCGTGATTCACATTGCCCACCAGCACATTCAGGCTGGATGCGAAGTCGTCACAGGAAACGGAAAGGGCCGCTATCGCCAGAACGATAAAAAATTTTCCTAGTGACGCCATGGCACAATTCTAATAAGTAAGAATAAAAATAGAAATATCATCCCCGGCACAAGAAAAAGTCTATAGCGGTAGAAGCTGGCAAGTCCAACGCTCCTGTTCCCGGTGAAATCTCTCCTCTCCTGAATCGTAGAAATCAGGCGGCCAGTGGCGCCCGTTTTCATAATATCAAAAAATGCACCCCCCGTACTGTCCGCCACTCGCCGAAGAATCCTTGAATTTACGCGGCTTAGCACAGGACGCCCCCTGGAATCCTTGATATAGGAGCCGTCGGCAAGTTGAATAAGACTTCCCTCGCTGCTGCCAACTGCAAGGACATAGACCGGGAAATTCTTGTTAGAAAGCTCCCTCTCCACTATATCGATTCGTCCACTGAGCGAATCACCGTCAGAAATCAGTATTATCACGCGCTTTCTCCCACTCCCCCCAGGAAAGGAATTCCCCGCCACGTGGAGCGCGGTTTCGATATTGGTACCGCTAATTGTGGACAGGCCCGGCCCCAAACGGGAAGCCCAAAGATTGAGCACGGTCCTGTCTTCCGTCATGGGTATGGCAAGCATGGCGTCTCCCTTGAATGCAACAAGCGAAAATCTTGAATCATCCAGCGACTGAACAATCTGCCTGAGTGCGGTAATCGAACGTTCAAGGCGGCTCGGCGGAACATCCCTGGCCAGCATGCTGCGCGATATATCAAAGGCAATGGCCACGTCAATCCCATGGAATTCATTTATTACCGACTGTCTGCTTACCTTTGGGTCCGCCGCCGCAAAGAGTGTAGTTACAAGAAAGCCCACCATTGCCAAATCACGCAGAAAGGTTCGAAACTGGAGTTCGAGCGCATTTTTTCCGAAGAGTTTTAGCTCGCGCCAGGAACGGCGCTCCCTCAGCACAATCAGGGGTATCAAGATCAAGAGTGTCAAAAAAGCCCAGAAAGTTTCAGCGTATCCCCAGCTCATGGGATTCCCCGCAGTACAAGTCGACGAAAGAGGTAGGTCGCAAAAATAAAGAGTCCTGCAAAAACTATAAAGGTTCGATGGATCGGCTGACTACTTATCTTGCTCTCAATCCGACGTTCCACCTTCTCCAGGGCGTCCACCTGCTTAAACACCAGCATCAGGGTTCCCGGACTACTCGCCCGCCAATACTTACCGCCGCTCCGCTCTGAAATCAAACGCAGCTGCGTTTCGTTGAAATCAGTGATGATATGACCGCGAAGGACGCTTGAGGTGCTAGGATCGTCGATTTCAATCGGCGCCTCCTCCTTCGAACCCATCCCGATGGAGTAAATTCGAATTCCATGCCTTTCTGCTAGGCGTGCCGCCATCTCCGGCCGTATCTCTCCCGTGTTATCATCACCGTCGGTAAGGAGCAGAATTACCTTCTCAGTGGCACTTGAATCAGAGAGATGAAGAATGGCCATGGCCAAACCCATCCCTATCGCTGTGTCATCTCCCAATTCCCTGAGTTCAATTTCATCCAGACGAGCCAGCAGCCAGGCATAATCGCTTGTTAGCGGGCAGCGAAGAAGAGCCTGCGAACCAAAAGTGACAAGACCGACAGAATCGCCGGAACGCCCCTCAAGGAAGCTGCGAATCATATTCCTGGCAGCATCAAATCGGTTGTCCGGCGGAAAATCCCCTGCCCCCATGCTAAGCGACTGATCTAAAACAAACATGATGTCGATGCCTCTGGAGAGATGAATCTTTTCCCTCCGGTTTATCCTGGGACCGGCCAATGCAAAAATCAGAATCGCCGAACCCATCCAGAATAAAAGCTCGTTGAGAATGACACCCAGACGCAGCCAAGTGTGAGCCGGTTCAAATTCATCGCCCGCCCACACTGCATGGGGAAAAATTATTCGCCCTCCGCGCTTTTTCCACAGGAAGCGGGCCCACATGAGTGGGAAATAGAAGAGAAACAACGCAAACCAGCCAGGCTGATCGAAGCCCAACACCTAAATCCGCTCCCATTCCAAAATTGCGGCATTAAGCATATCCAGGCTGCGTCCGAGACTCTCGGCATTCGTCTGCCTACCAGCGAATTTAACTAAATCGCCCTCTTTCAACACTTCCAAAAATTTTTTCCGCGGCCCCCCACGGACAACCTTCATCAGTGCAATTTCAGCAGTTGTGGCACTCGTGCAATCCTGTCCCAACCTTGAACTCAAATAATCACGCAATCCGTTACTGAGCTCGTGATACCACTGCGGGGCTCTCATCGAACTTATATTTGCCCTTAGTTTTTTGCTAAGTTTCTGAACGCGGCGCAGAGGACGCTGATTCTGAAATAAGTCCCGACACTTTCCCCACAAGAGACGCAGTATCCGAAACAGTCCATAGGCCAGAAAGGGAGTAATTGTCAGAAGTGCAAGAACCGAGGCCAATTCCAGTCTGGTGCCTGGCATTACTTTCTGTCCTCGGAGTAGGCGAATCCCCCCGTGTGCCTTGGACAGAGTGGAACTGGTTGGAATTTCAACATCATCGAGAATAAGGGGTCCAAGATTTATGGGGGGCAGGATCTGAGTGCCCGGAGCATAGGAACTGAAGACTATCAGGATGCTAACTCTGTCTTCCACAGTTTCAATCGAAACATCGCGAATTTCAAGCCAGTCGGAACCAGGCAGTACTGGCGAAAACTCGACATTCATCGGGTTCTCGAGTTCTATATCGATACGCAGCTCCACGACGTCACCGACAAAAAACTGCGGCGGATAGAAACTCAAGTCCCTAACCTGGGCATTGGCCTTATTCAAAAAGAGAAAAAATACCGAGGCCAAGAGTGGCCAGGGAAGCGGCCTCATCTTTGGCGCCTTCTGCGGAAGAAGAGCTGGAGAACCTCGGCTGCCTCCTCATCCGTGCCAATCTCCAGAGTATCTGTTCCAGAGGCTCGGCAATCAGCAAGCCATCTCTGTCTCTGCTCTTCCCAGAATTCTCTATACTGCTTTTTAAGTGATTTTGAACTTCCACGAGCAATGAAGCTCCCCTTGTTTTCAGGATCCAGGAATTCCAGAAGACCTGTCGAGGGGAAGTTACTATCAAGAGAATCTTTCAGGCGTACGGCGATTACATCGTGTTTTCGTGACAGGAGAGTCAGTTCGGTCTGATAAGAGTCGCATCTGAAATCAGAAAGAATCACAACTATGCTCTTTCGCTTGAGAAGGTGAGAGGCTGTTCTAAGCGCCAGTCCCAAATCCGAGCCGCGTCCATCGGCCTGATATCCGAGCACCTCGCTTATTTGACACAGAACATGTCGGCGTCCCTTCATGGGTACAACAACTCTTTCAATTCGGTTCGAGAAGAGCAGCGAGCCAACCCTATCATCGTTGGCTTCTGCGGCAAGGGCAAAAAGCGCAAAGATATTGCCGGCCAGCTCCCGCTTGTCAATGCCTACCGATCCCATTGATAGCGATGCTGAAACATCAACCAGCACGAGAAAAATCAGTTCCCTCTCTTCCTTAAAGGTTTTCGAGTATGGCGCTGCCATGCGCGATGAAACATTCCAATCGATGAAACGAACGTCATCCCCATATTCGTATTCGCGAACCTCATCGAATTCAAGCCCGGGTCCCTTGAAAACCGAATGGTAGTTGCCCGCGAACAGACCCTCAACCAGTTTTCTGGAATGAAAATGAAGGCGTCGCACATGGGAGGGGAGGTCTTTAATCACCTATGGTACCGACACGGCGGTCAGAATATCGGCTATCACCGCATCGGCGTCCATCTCCTCAGCCTCCGCCTCATATGAAAGAACGATTCGATGCCGAAGGGCAGAGGGCACCACGGCTTTCACATCTTCAGGAAGAACGAACTCGCGTCCTTCGAATAGGGCCTGCACCTTTGCGCAGCGGTAAATGGCCAAGGTAGCGCGCGGCGAAGCCCCGTACTCTATATAGCGGGTAAATGGGAATCTGCGCCTATCCTTGATTCGACTCACGGCAACCAGAGAGACAATGTAACGCCGAATCTCCTCCTCGGCTTTTATCAATTCTATCGCCTCTTGGATTTGCCGGACATTTTCAGAATTTAGCACTTCCTGCAGCTCCATCTCGGGCCTGTCAACTACCCTCTCAAGAACCGCGAGTTCCTCTATTGGACTGGGATAGTCAACGGCAATCTTGATCAGAAATCGATCGAGCTGCGCTTCGGGGAGTCGGTAAGTTCCTTCCTGCTCTATAGGATTCTGAGTGGCCATAACGAAAAATGGCTTGGGTAGTTGATAACTCTGTTCCCCGATTGTAACTTGATTCTCGGACATCGCCTCCAGTAAGGCGGATTGAACCTTCGCGGGCGCTCTGTTTATCTCATCGGCCAATACGACATTGGTAAAAATCGGCCCTTTACGGGGCACAAACTCACCAGTTTGCTGCCGATATATCATGGTTCCTGTTAGGTCTGCAGGCAGTAAATCCGGAGTAAATTGGACACGCTTGAACATGGCGGAGAAGACATCCGCCAGAGTTCGAACAGCCAGCGTCTTCGCCAGGCCCGGCACTCCCTCAACCAACACATGGCCCGAGGCAATAAGGCCGATTAACAGGCCATCAACCAGGACTTTCTGACCCACAACTCGCCGTCCTATTTCCCTGCGAGCTCTGTTTACCAGGTTCATTGCAATACTGATCTGTGTCGCGATATCCACGCAGCTTCCCCTCAAGTTCGGTAATTGGAATTTATTCTAACGTACTCCTCAGATAAATCTGAAGCAATTACCGATGCGGAGCCGTCTCCCATGCTCAAGGCAATTTCGATTTCCACCCTCTTCCCATGAGTCGGCCAGGCGGACGGGGGCAGGGGCAGTTCCGAATCCTTAAGGTAGGCGTGCAAAAATTCCTCCACCTGCTCCCCCAGATGGAACACGCCATTGCGAAAAACAATCCTGCCGCCAATACCAAGTTGCATCTCCTTGGGATTGATTTTAACCCCCAGTCTCCCGCACTCTGCTCCAAGCGACTGGAGAATACGTCCAACGTTCGGGTCGTTACCCCTTATCGCCGACTTGCTTAGCGGGGCATTAGCCACGGCGCGGGCCAGCGTATGAGCCTCGGCGGTATTTGAGGCACCAGAAACGCTTACTCTGATAACATGAGTACAGCCTTCACCGTTCCTAATCACATCCTCGGCCAGATTGGACGAAATCTCCATCAGAGTATTCTTAAATTCATCGTTGCCGGGATAGGCATGCAGGCAGGAGGATAGGAGGAAGGCGGAATCGCTCGTGCTGGTTTCACCGTCAATGCTTATTCTGTTGAAGCTCTCGTCCATCACATCCAGGAAAATGCGTCTTCCAACGTCCCGTGGAAAATCCACATCTGTGAGAATAAAGGCAAGCATCGTAGCCATATTGGGTTCGACCATGCCCGCTCCCTTAGCTATGCCCACTATTCTTCCCGTGCCACATTTGCACGATCGAATCTTTGGCCAGGAATCAGTTGTCATAATCGCCTTGGCCAATTCAAGAACCAAGTCTCTGTTCATACCATCCTTGAGCCTCGTAAGCGCGGCCTCCATTTCTTTCAGAGGCAGGGACCAGCCGATAACCCCTGTCGAAGAGGGGAAATAGGGGGCAGAGTCGCCAAAAATTTCGCTGCAGAGTTTCGAAAGCCGACAGGAAGCCGCAAGTCCTCCCTCTACGCCTACATTCGCCACCCGATTGTTTATCAGAATTCCCTGAATCTGGGGCCCCCTTAGCAGCTCTCGTCCAACAATTATGGGCCAGCCGCAAAAGGCGTTCTTTGTGAAGACCCCCGCAAAGGATGCCGTGGGCTGCAGCATCCTTATTATGCCAAGATTCATTTTCTGCACATTCGGCCTTTCCGGCGGCACAAATTCCAACGAATCCACCCCCACTTCGAACCCGTCGGGGAGAACCGCATCCTTTTTTAATCTACGTTGATATGAAAGAAAATCAGGATAAAGCATTCGGCCACTGCCAATTCTGCAAGGCTAAGTCAGTTCTGACCGCGACTTGATAATTCGAGTTATCAAGCCATATTCTAGGGCCTCTTCCGCATTGAGCCAGTAATCTCTATCGGTGTCTTGGGCAACCTTCTCCAGCGTTTGGCCCGTCTCCTGTGCAATTAGAACATTGATTTTGTTTCGCAGCCTCTCCAATTCACGTGCATGAATCTCAATCTCGGTTGCCACTCCGCGCATACCCGAAAGAGGCTGGTGAAGCAGGAAATGGGCATTGGGCAGACTCAACCTGTTCTCCTTCCCCGCGGCAAGATGCACCAAGGCAGCAGCGCTGGCGACAGTTCCCATTCCAACGGTTATAATTTCTGGTTTCACGAAACGCAGCATGTCGAAAATCGCATATCCGGCATCCGCGTCTCCCCCGGGCGAATCGATAAACACCCTGATAGGGGTATCTTCTTCATCCTCCAGCAAAAGAATACCCCGAATCAATTTCTCCGCCAATTCCTTATCTATATCCCCCGATAAAAGCAGTGTCCGGGTTTTAAGAAGCTTGGATTGCAAGCCATCATAGTCGTTTTTCTCTGCTGGTTTTTCGCTGTTGTTTTTCATTTGATTTCTCCACCAGAATACAGGGACAGTCAGTAACATGCAAGAGTGCGGCCGGCCGCCGAAGGGCCTGCGCTTCATTCCACGGCTAACTTCGACCCTGCCTCTATCTTCCGAGACTTTCTCTTCGTGATTATAAGAAGATGTTGGCGCCGCCATCATCGCAGCTCCCCATGTACAGACCCCCGGCATCCTGCCCATAGTGCGAAGTGGTCTCGTTTTTTGAGAGTAATGGATCTCTCGTAATTTGCTGCTCGCATCGGGGGGTGCCTTAAGGAAACACCCCAAAGTGATATTACCTTTATATTCGCACCCCCAAGCCGGTAGAAGTACATAGCGGTAGTCAACCGGATTTGTAGTGGCTGTTAACTTGAAGGTTTCACTCCTAACAGAATGGGGGCCTTGCAGGAAGCAAGGATCAGGATGCTCATAGGCCTTTTTATTCTACGAGAATTCGTTAACTAAACACATGGGATGGGAACAAAAAATCAATTAAGCCTCGAGCTGGTCTGCGGCTCAATAACCTTGAGCAGCTTTAACACGCGCCCGGCTCCCAGGATGTGTAGAAAACCCAACATCCGTGGCCCTTCTGTCTTACCGATTAGAACCAGGTAAAGAGCCGCAAAAAACTCCCCGGAATCGAGTCCATGTTCATGAATAACATCGTACATCGCCGTGCCAAATTCCTTTTCGGACACCCTTCCTAGCTTTGTTTCCACCAATATTTTCAGCTTTCTCAGAGCCTTCAGCAAATCAGCCGAGGCATCCGGCAAGTCGATGGGACCATCGGAGGGCTTCCTCAGTTTAAAACGAAAACTCGCCGGAGCATGGCTATCTAGCCAGTTCCATGCACAGGTCGCACGTACCCTAAATCCATCTTCATCCTTTGCGGGCACATCGCCAAGAAAGGCAATTACCGCATCTACCGATCCGGAATAAATCTGCAGGAGGGTTACAAGATGGCGAAACTGAACCCGATACGGCTGCTCTGACGGTACGGCACCAACCTGCGAAAGCTCATAGATACGGACGTTCCTGTACCACTTCTCCCCGGGATCCTGCGGTCTGTTGAAGTAATTACGCTCTAAACGATCGTAATCTTCGTAGATTTTGATCACATCCAAATCGAAGCTGATGGCAAATTCGCTGTTTGGCCGCGTGCCGGCAAACATAAAACGCACAAGCTCGGGTTGATAGTACCTGAGCACCTCCGACAGTGATACCACCCTTCCCTCGGAGGAGCTGATCTTTCCGCTCCCGCCCTTGATCCGCACGAAATCATACTGGAAGGTAACAGGCGCAGTATAACCGAAAACTTCCCTGGCGATTTGTCTTGCCGTATCGAAGCTCCCCCCCTCGCTATGGTGGTCCTTGCCGGCGGGCTCGAAATCCACATTTTCAAAGCACCAGCGCATCGGCCAATCAATGCGCCAGGGCAGCTTAACGCCTCCGAAGCGCCGAAAATCCACCCTATCTTTCTTGCCGCAGGTATCACACACATAGGAAATTTCATAGTCAGTAGGTCTATCGAGCACCCTTGTTGTATCTCTTTCGCACCCGCCGCAGAAAACGCTAAGAGGATACCAGTTTATATCCAGCTTTTCGCTTCGGAAGCTATCGAGCACCCGGCGAATTATCTCCCTGCCATTAAGGGCCAGTTTGATGCCCTCCGCGTAGCATCCGGTCTTGTAACGCTCGGTTTGATAGATGTATTCCGGCTCAATTCCTACAAGGGGCAGAATTTTCTCGAGCTCCGCCTCCTTGCTGGCCCCATAGCTACTCTGCCCTTCCTGCATACTGGGAACACTGGTAATCGGTCTTCGCAGATAGGCTTCCAGATGCTCCGGCATGTTCTCTGGAACCCTGCGAAACACATCATAATCATCCCAGGAATAAATGAAGCGAACCTGCACCCCCTGTTCACGCAGGGCTCGAACCACCAGTTCAACTGAAATAATCTCCCTGAAATTTCCAATATGCACCGTGCCTGAGGGTGTAATCCCGGAGGCGCAGACATAGAATTCCCTTCCCTGGCGTTCCCGGATAATCCTGGAAGCAGTTATATCCGCCCAGTGTTGGCCCCGTTTCATAACCTGCCGATCCTATCCCCATGAGGCACCTACAATCAAGAGCGCTTAAACGGGACTTAAGGGGATGGGACGACATATCCACAGAATTTCTTTTCTTCCCAAGGTTGTATTAAGAGCATGTATTCGAGCATCCGATACACTTAACGATGTTCCGTCTAACTCTGCTGACAGTCTGCATCCTGCTGTGTATGGGCATCGGCCAGGTCTTTGCATGGGAGGATACAGGAGTGGCCTCCTGGTATGGAGGTGATTTTCAGGGAAGAAAAACGGCAAATGGTGAAATCTATGATGCAATGAAATTCACCTGTGCTCATAAAACTCTACCCTTTGGCACTTACCTGACTGTTACGAATCTGGAAAATGGCCGGACTGTTCGAGTTAGGGTAAATGACAGGGGACCCTTTGTGGACGGACGTATTATCGATTTAACCTATGCCGCGGCCAAAGAGCTCGGGATGATTCAAAACGGAACCGCGAGGGTGCACATAGCGGTCGATGAATCAGCCATACCGAGGGTACGGTTCAATATCCAAATTGGTGCGTGGGAAAATTTCGACAGGGCCCTGGCACACAAGATTCGACTTGGTGAGGCCGGCATAGATTCGCGTGCCGATTTGCAGGCCAACGGAATTATCCGCCTCATTGTCGCGGATGTTGCCGAGGAAGATGTGTTCCAAACTGTAAAGGCGCTGGAGCGTCTGGGATTTACCGGTCTCTTTGTCTATCAGATTCAATAGACTTCGCAGCATGAATCCTAAAATGCAGCTCTTCGGCACCCGGCCAAATTCTTAGAAAATAATTTCATCGGCCTTTGAGAAGGGCGGAGGCGGATTTCCGGCAATCAGGATTTCAAGACCGATTCCCCGGGCGCCCGAAGCTGCATCTCCATATCGGCAGCGAATGATACAGCTGTATTCCTATCCTCCATTGATGATTCTCCTGTAGAGCCCCCTGAACTGGTTGTAACTCAGCCCCAACAATTCGGCAGTCCGTCCCTGGTGTCCACCAGTCTTCGCAATTGCCTCTTTTAGACGTCTTCGCTCCAGCGCCTCCACTTCCTCTTTCAGATTGATGGGCCATGCCGCGGGTCCTTCCTGTTCTTTTCCCTCGCGACTTCTCTTGCTTCCCTTCTCGGTGGACTGCTCCTCCATGATGGGCGCTATCATCGAATCCCCTCTCTTGGCTGCCGTCTCGCTTTTGGGCTGCCAAGGGTTTACAAAGGGATTGATTGTCAAACTCTCGAGCACCTGTGCCTCCTGTCTGTACACCGCCCTCTCAAGGACATTCTTGAGCTCCCTTATATTTCCAGGCCAGTGATACTCCTGAATAATGCGAATCACCTTATCCGAGAGGATGGGAATTTGACTTCTCCCCAGTTCCCGGGCCATTCTAGCAGCAAAATGATCTGCCAATTTTACAATATCGCCCCCCCGTTCCCGCAGGGGCGGAATGAATAAGACCTCGAAAGATAGGCGATCGAGCAGATCCAATTTGAACAGGCCCCTATCACAGAGCTCAGGCAAATTCTGATTCGTAGCCCCGAAAATTCGAACATTCACCTTGACTGTCTGCGAACTCCCAACCCTTTGAAAGGTTCCATACTCAACCACCCTCAAAATTTTCTCCTGCACCTCGATAGGAATCAAACCTATCTCGTCGAGAAACAGGGAACCATCGTTTGCCTCTTCAAAGCGCCCCTTTCGAAAGTCTATCGCACCAGTAAAGGAACCTCTCTCATGGCCGAAGAGTTCGGACTCGATCACTCCGGGCGAAAGCGACGAGCAGTTTAGCGTTACAAGGGGTCCCTTCCAGCGCGGAGAGAGGTAGTGCATTCGACTGGCCGCGAGTTCCTTCCCGGTACCCCGCTCGCCAATGATAAGAGCTGGGCGATCCACCCGCGCCACTCTGGCAAGTAGCTGTTGAAATTCTAGGAAAATCTCTGATTCACCGAGGGCTTCTTGGAGACTTTCGGTGTATTCCATGCAGATATTTTACAGTAATTTGTTATTTTATGCCAGATAATTTGGTATTTTTTACCATTTCATTCATATTTCCCCTCAATATATGGTTGGCATGCTATTTGCTTTAGCTTTGGTAGGAAATAAAAAACATATGGAGGATGAAAATGGGAGTTTTCAGTAGAATGGGTGATATCATCAATTCCAATATCAATGCGATGCTCGATAAGGCAGAGGATCCCGAGAAGATGATTCGCCTTATGATTCAGGAGATGGAGGACACGCTGGTAGATCTGAAATCTTCGTGCGCCGCAAAGATGGCTGCTCGGTCCGAGATGGAGCGCGACTGCAACGAGCTCACTGAAAGGATTGAGCGCTGGGGAACAAGGGCGATACTCGCCGTCGAAAAGAAACGGGATGATTTGGCCAAGGAGGCCCTTCTTGAAAAAAAGCAGTACCAGTCTCAACTAGAATTCGCACAAAATGATTTAGAAGGCTATAATCGTCTTATAGAAGAATGTAGAATTAACATCGGACAGCTTGAAACAAAGCTTGAAGATGTTACGCAGAGACATAAAATGCTGATTCAACGCGGCATTCATGCTGCCGAAAAAAAGAAGGCCCGAAACCTCGTATCTAACGCAACCGGCGCTCGGGCAATGATGCGTTTCGGAGAATTGGAAAGCCGCATCGAGAAAATAGAAGCCGATGCCGATCTGGCAGGCAACACAAAGGATCTCGAGAAGCAGTTCAGCAAACTGGAATCTGACGGACTTATAGAAAAAGAACTGGAGGATTTGAAGAAAACTCTGAACCGGCCAACCAAGAAGCCCGCGGCGGCCAAGAACGAAAACGTTGGAAGCAACGTATAAAGGGAGGAAATAAGGATGTCCACTCGTAGGAAGCTGTATCGATCTCGAGATGGTCTGTTACTGGGGGTTTGCAGAGGAATTGCCGAGTGGAGGGAATTCCCGGTCGAACTGGTTCGCCTGGGATTTATCCTGCTGGTTTTTTTTGCGGGTATGTCCATTTGGGTTTACTTCATCCTGGCTCTGATTTTCCCCCTGGAACCACGCAAGAACCGGATGACGGATGAGGAATACGATGATCTCAAGAGGGAGTATCGGAAAATGGCCGATGATATCAACAAGGAACGGGACTGGGAAAGCCGTTTCGGCAAGGGCAAATGAAGTAAAATGAGGTGGACGGCTTCGAAAGTCCGCTTGTAAACAAGCTGGCTTGCCGATAAAAATGTGGTATGAGACTGTTCACCCTTTTACTTCTATTTGCTCTTCCGCCTGGTCTTTTGGCAAGACTGGGCGCACTTCCCGTGCCCATCGGAGAGGTGGAAATTGGATTGGAGAGTTTTGATGGATATCAGGAAGGCGTTGCCTATATCAGTACCGATGAGGATGGAACCATGCTGGAAATCTTCATTAGCTACAAGGGCTTCGGTTTGGACAACGTCACCTGGACCTTTTCCCCAGAAGACCTGATTACCCTCCGGGGAATCTCGGCGAAAGCTGCCTGGTGGCGTTCACGTTTACTGGAAATAAATATCGATCAAAGGGTGGAAAGTGACGCGGCCCTGATGAACCCCGATTTGGTTTATACCCACCGCAAGAGGAACTATCCCTTTGACAGTGCCGAGCACCTTGTAAAATTCGTTCGACAAGGCCGTGATTATGCCCTAAGCATGACTGAAACCCTGCCTGGAGCCGAAACCAGGCGATCGGGAGACAAAACTCTACCCGTATTCACACTCCATTTTGCCGGAGCGCAGCTGCCCATATTGAGGGATATTGTTTCCGAGGAAAACATGAATCTCCTAGTAAGCGAATACGCCGCAAAGAAGGCAAAAATTCAGGCGATTTTGGAGGAGGGGCCGGGCGAAGGCTAGAAGGTGCGTTCTCCGCGAAGCACGCCCAAAAGCTCGATCTTGGAACGAACCGAAAGTTTCTTGTAGAAATTGGATACATGGTTGCGCACGGTGTTTGGACTTATGCCCAAGTTTGCGGCAATCTCGACATGGGTTAGTCCCTGTGCGAGAGACTGCACGATATCGCGTTCACGCAGGGTGAGGGGAAGATGTGTTGGTATATCCTGTTCAGCGGCGGCAAGTGGCATTCGCGCTTCCACGCTCATCTCCCTTATATAGAACACAATCCCCGCTACCGCCATCCAGAAATAGTAGAGAGAAAGAAACAAAAAACGTATGGAATGACTCAGCACCAGGATCCCGCTATTCTCCCCCAGTAGCTTGCTCGCCATAACAAGCGGCAGGAAGATGGCCGTTAGGAGCGTGATTAGCAGAACGGCTACCCTGGTGGAGCCTCCCCTTATCTGCGGTGAGCTTCGAACAATGTCTACCAGGATTACACCGAGCGAGAGAAAGTAGAGAAAACCGGCCGCAATTGAAATGGGTCTCAGAAAACCCGTTAGCAAATACACCGCGCCCAGAGCAAAGTAAACCGCACACGCGGTGATCGATGCAATTCTTCGAAGCCAGGTCCAATTACGGCCAATTATATGGTTCACTGTCGCAGGCAGGTAGTATAGCAGCAAGGCATAGCCAGCGAATTCGGCCATACCGGTTCCGATTGTCACTCCCCGCCCGCCGCCAAGGAGTTCTTCCCAGTAGAATCGCACTCCCGCAAGAAGGAGGAGCATAGCCAGATAGGTAATAAAAAGCAGGGTGTTTCGCCTGCCGGAATTACGCTGCCGCAGCCAATAGAGCACGCTCATCGATACCGCGGAAAAGGTTGCCCCAACAGCGAATATATAAATGAACAGGAAAATATGATCAATCATCTCTCTTCGGACTTGCAAGTTCGCATAAGCTTCCAAGCTCCCCCCGGAAATTTTGCCGCCCCGCTTTGAACCCATCCCTACACCAGAACTTGGTGCGGTGATGATACATAAAAAAGATGCAACAATCAATTGTAATATTTCAAATAATGAACTTTTTCATTCGGTTTTTGTTGCAATCACCAGAGGTTTTTGCTATATCTTCCTGGATGTCTTCGTCAGCACAAAGGAGTTGTTATGGAAAAACATGAGCTTGCAAGTTACATAGACCACACACTGCTAAGAGGGGGGGCAACTAGTAGGCAGATCCGACAGCTGTGCCAGGAGGCGAGGGAATATGGTTTCAAATCTGTCTGTGTTAACAGCTGCTGGACCTCACTTTGCTCGGAATCTCTAGGGGGTACAGATATTTCCACCTGCGTGGTGGTTGGTTTCCCACTAGGGGCAATGGAAACCATGGCGAAGGCTTATGAAACCAGAAGAGCCGTGGAACTGGGCGCCCGGGAAATAGATATGGTAATGAATATCGGAGCTCTGAAATCGAACGATTCGAATTTGGTTCGGAATGATATAGCGGCAGTTGTGGATGCTGCCGACGGTGCGGCTGTCAAGGTTATTATCGAAGCATGCCTGCTTACGGATTTGGAAAAGATAAACGTCTGCCTGATGGCCAGAGATCTGGGGACCAGCTTTGTCAAAACCTCAACCGGTTTTAACGAACATGGGGCCACTGTCAGAGATGTTCGTTTGATGCGGAAAACTGTTGGAATGGACATGGGGGTGAAGGCCGCCGGTGGGGTGCGCACATTTGAAGACGTTATCTCAATGATTGAAGCTGGAGCCACGCGAATCGGAACTAGTGCGGGGGTAAGCATTATCGAGGGAGAGAAAGTACTGTCTCCTTATTAGCAGTGGTGGGACAGGATCTCCGCCCCCACCGGCATAGCCCCGCCCAAGTCTTATTGACCAATGGCAAAACTGTTCGATAGCATGGCCAGAAACGCTCCGTAGGAGCGTTCTTGTATACTTCTTGATGGAGGAAGAGCAATGGCGAAAAACACGAAGGCCCGTGGAAAAATCGTCCGCCGTCTCGGTGTCAACATTTACGGCAACAGTAAATACGATAGATTGCTCAAGAAGAAGCCGCAGAGGCCCGGGAAGGAAAGAGATTTCCGGGACAGGAGCAAGCTTAGCGATTACGGGCGCCAGCTGCTTGAAAAGCAGAAACTCAGATTGACCTATGCCCTAAGCGAAAGGCAGTTTTTTAACAACTTTGTGAAGGCAAAAAAGCTCCTCGGACTCACTGGCGACAATATGATGATTCTGCTAGAACGTCGCCTGGACAATGTACTTTACCGCCTCGGTTTGGCAACTACGCGGGCACAAGCAAGGCAGTTTGTCAGCCACGGACATATCTGCCTAAATACTAGGCGCGTGAATGTACCGTCGATGATTGTAAGGACGGGAGACAAAATTCAGGTGAAAGAATCGGAATCGAGCAGGAAACTGCTGCGTGAAAGCTTGGCTCATAGCAACCAGGTTATGCCGGATTGGCTGTCAATGGACGGAGATGCCCTTGCCGGATCGGTTGAACGCCTGCCCGACCGGGCAGATATACCATCAATTGCGAACGAGCAGATGGTGGTGGAGTTCTATTCAAAATAGCCCACCCCTGCCGCGCGAAGTTGCCGATACGGATAAACCAGTATGCCAGTTTTTCTGTCGGTGGATCTAAATACCACTTCCTCGGGAGTCATCTGCCCAAGAAGCCTAAGTAGGGGGTTAAACCGGGCAACAGGGCCGCGTTTTTACATTGGCGGAAAGGAAGTCAATACAACGCGTCTCTATGCCAACTCGTTGATCGGGTGGCGCAGACTCACCTCAGGGACCACTTGGACAGCCAATAGTAGCGCCCGGCTCACTGTCAATCTCGCCCCAAGGTAAGCATAATTACCGCAATATCGGACGAGCGCAGCCCCGGTATCCGGGAAGCCTGGCCAACACTCGCGGGCCTCACTACTCCAAGCTTTTCTCTCGATTCGGAGGAGAGGCCCGGAACAGCTTCCCAATTCATCCCGTTCGGAATTGCAATGCCCTCCATCTTGCGAAAGCGCTGCACATGGCGTTCTTCCCGCCGCAGATATCCCTCGTATTTGATATCGAGTTCAATTTGTCGAAGCCAGTCGGTATTCGCTCCCCTGGCAATGGCCGGCTCGAGTTTGATTAGCTGCTCAATGGACACATACGGATCGCGCAGCAGGTGTTCGAAATTCTCACCCTCCCGGGATGCAATGTCGACGTTCCGCGCAAAGATATCCCCTGCCGTATCGAAAATTCTCCCCTGATTCCCCCCCCCTCTCCTACCTGTGACCCCAAGTTCGTTCCTCCCAAGAATTCTTTTCCTAAGCAGGCGGCGAATCTCTTCAATTTTCGAACACTTGGCCTCGAAGCGCTCAATATCTTTCGGGCCAAAAAGACCAATCTCCTTCCGTCGAGTAAAAAGCCGCCTGTCGGCATTATCATGTCTGAGCGCAATGCGATACTCCGCCCTGCTGGTAAACATCCGATAGGGCTCCCTGGTTCCCAGAGTGACCAAATCATCAATGAGAACACCAATATAGGCTTCCGACCTATCAAGCACCAACGGATCCTCTCTTCGCAGACGCCGCCCCGCGTTTATCCCCGCCATCAGGCCCTGGGCCGCCGCCTCCTCATAACCACTTGTCCCATTGGTCTGGCCCGCTATGAACAGATTTCGAATCCTCTTTGATTCCAAACTCGCCATTAACTCCAGAGGATTCAAATAGTCATACTCAACCGCATATCCAGGCCTAAGTATCTGCGCGCGCTCGAGTCCAGGAATGCTTCTGATAAATTCTCGCTGTGAATCCTCAGGCAAGCTGGTGGAAAGTCCATTGAGATAAATCTCCTGGTTATCGAGCCCTTCGGGTTCCACAAAAACATGATGTCTCTTCCTATCCGGAAATTTTACAACCTTATCTTCAATCGAAGGACAGTAACGGGGACCAACCCCGGCAATCTTGCCCGAAAACAGGGGTGAACGGCCAAGATGCCCGCGGATAATCTCGTGGGTTTTCCGATTGGTATGTGTTATATAGCAGGGGAGCATCGGTCTATCCACCTTATCTCCCCCAAAACTGAAGCCGAAAACATCCTCGTCAGCGAACTGCACTTCCATCCGATCAACATCGAGCGAACGGCGGTGAATCCGCGCCGGAGTTCCCGTTTTCATCCGCCCGACATCGAAACCCATCGCCCGGAGTTGCTCTCCCAATCCCAGGGCAGTCAATTCGCCAATTCGTCCTCCAACGCCCTCCCATTCGCCAATAAAAAGCTTCCCGTTCATAAAGGTTCCCGTCGTAAGAACAACAACCCTCGCCCCAATCCTGCCGCCTCGAGCAGTTATTACCCCCTCTATGGTAGCTGGTTCTCCATCCCCAAGGATGAAATCCACAACAGTATCCTGATATAGATATAGATTGGTCTCGGCCTCCAGGGTCTTTTTTGCCCTAAGTCGATAGGCAATTTTGTCTGCCTGAGCCCTTGGCGCCTGAACCGCCGGACCCCTACTACGGTTTAAAATCCGAAACTGAATCATCGTCTTATCGATAATTCGTCCCATTTCCCCGCCCAGCGCATCAATCTCCCTAACCATGTTTCCCTTCGCCAAACCCCCAATCCCCGGATTACAGGAAAGCTGCCCAATTGTATCCAGATTCTGCGTAACCAGCATCGTCGAATAACCAAACCTGCTGAGCGCCAGCGAAGCCTCAATGCCGGCATGGCCTCCGCCTACGACAAGCGCCTCATAATCCATAGAAACCTCTCTCCATTCAGAACGGCCTCTAGCCTCCAGGTATAGTGTCGGCCTATGGCAATTCGTTTCCAGCGCATCCGCAGAAGATGCTATTTCGCCCGGGCCATATCATCCAGCGTAGGCGGATCCGCCCCCCTTCTGGCGCAGTTCAGACTCGAGGCCTTTATCGCGAATTCCAAGGCGTCGAGAGCCTCCTCCCGAGTTAAATTCTCTGGGCAGCGCACCGAAAGTCTGCCCAACTGACTCAATCGAACCAATAGCGCGCCGTGAAAGCTATCGCCAGCGCCAACCGTATCGATCACTTCAACGAAATACTCCCCCGATTCCACACGAAAATCAGGCGTTAGTATCACAGCCCCGTCCTTTCCGCGAGTAAGAACCACAATTCCGGCGCCAGCGGCCAACCAGGCCCGAGCGCTATCCTCTTTATCTCTTTTGGGATAAAGCCATTCTAAATCTGCGCCGCTAACCTTCACGATGGTTGCCTGGGATGCCAGTTCTTCCACCTCCCTGGTAAAGGATTCGACATCGTCCACCATTATGGGACGAATGTTTGGATCGTAGGATATGGCTCGCCGCCTTACCTCCCGACGAATCAGGTTTTTGATTGTCTGAGCCCCGGGCTCCAGAAGAATTGAAATAGAACCAAATTCCAGGCATTCCACCTCATTTGGGAGGCTCTCGGGTAGATCAATCTCAAGCAGGTTCCTATCGGCCGAGTCCTTTGTATAAAAGGCATAACGCGGTTCCTTGCCCTGCTCTACTCCCACAAAGGCCAGGGTGGTAAGTCGATCCGATCGACAAATAAGATTCGTATCCACTCCCTCGGCAGCCAATCGGTTGAAAAGCAGGTTCCCGAAGAAATCATTCGAAATCTTACCCAGGAAACCTGTCTTCATGCCCAATCGCGACGCGGCGATAGCCAGGTTATAGGGCGAACCTCCAACGCAGGGCACATATGCCAGCTCACCCCCTTCCCGGGGAACAAAATCGATTAGTGCCTCACCACAGCTGACAATCACCAGATACCTCCTTATGTCAAACCCAAAAACTCTCCCGCTCGGATGGTCCCTCGCCTTCTATTCTAGCACTGAAGTCAGAGAAATCAACTCGTAGAGTCGCCCTGAAATCCCCCCAGCTCCTAACGATGGTAAGCACCCTGCCCTCCTCTTCCAAATTCACATCCATTTTCTGGAGATTGTGCCGATCTTGGGCAGGTTTTAGGTCATCTGCATTCATCCTCTCCCCCACGGCCGTCCTGCCAATGCCGAAGGCCCCAAAATTGTTGCGAAATTCCATCAGTCGGAGGAGCCGCTTCACAACCGGTCGCTCCAACTGGGCTTCCGCTTCCTCCAAACTGTATTTATGCCTGTTGATATCTCTTCCATGCCGCGTTCTTTGCACAAGCTCAATATCGTTTAAGCCCGCCAGTAGTCCTACATAATAAACCTGTGGAATGCCGGGAACAAAAAACTGCAGCGCCCGTGTTATTACATAGGCATCGTCATTCTCTCCAAGCGCTGAATAATAGGTGCTGTTAACCTGGTAGATATCCAGATTCCCGAAGGACGCCGTCGAATACCTTCTATTCACGTTGGAACCCCTGTCGTGGAGCGCGTTGATCGTGAACTCAATCTGCTTTGGACTTAGCAGGTCCATCACATCCACAACCCCAATCCCATCGTGGGTATCCAGGGTAGTCACACAGTTTTCAGGGCGGCGAAGCAGCCAGTCGCCAAGAGACATGGCGTCACCTGAATAACAGGCATAGAGCATCAGCATCGGAAGCGCAAAATCGTATACCAGCACCCCCCCCCAGCCAGACAGCCGCTGCTGATAAGCGAAATTCTCATGCACCTCGGGCAGCAGAATTACTCCATGATGCTTAGCAATATTCACACAGCGTGCCAAAAGGTCGGCAAGCTCCGGTTCCTCAAAGAAAAACCTTGTACCCCTTTTCTTGGTTGTATACCCAATCGCATCCAGCCGAACAGTACCAATTCCCCGCCTTGCACAGAGTGCTCCCAACTCTTCTTCCAGCCAATGCTTACCGACATACGAAAACAAATCGATATCGATTTGCTCCTCGAAGAAGGTGCACCAAACATTTCGCACAGTTCCATCATTGAAGGTTACTGGTGTCCATGGATCCCTGGGTTTACGGGTGTAGATAAGGGCACGCTCGTCTTTCGAGATTCCATCCGGAAAAAGGCTGTCAACCGGAATAAACAAATTCGCCCACTGCGAATTATCCCCCTTCGCCAACCAATCCAGAAACCAGGCCGATTGCGTCGAAATATGATTCATCATGAAATCGACTGTCAGCTCGAAATCGTTCCCGAGCGCTTCCACATCGTTCCAGTTCCCGAAGGTCCCATCCACCTCCCGATACGTAGTGGGAGCAAAGCCCCCGTCCGCCGTCGAAGGGAAAAACGGCAGCACATGAACACCCGCCACGCAATTCGAAAGTTTCCGCTTTATAAAATCATGCATCTCCGCAATATTACGGCCCAAACTATCCGGATAGGTAATCAGATGAACTCCGTTAATCATTAGCAGCTCCTCGCCTCCGAAAATATCCTAAGTCTGCCTTGAAGAAAACCCCTCCCACTCCTCTTTGGGATGGCATCTCATCTTCTCCGAAAATAGGTTTCCCGCCGTTGACATTCCTGTCCGCGAATTACTATGGTTTCCACAATCAGGCGGGCTGTAGCGCAGGGGTTTAGCGTACATGTCTGGGGGACATGGGGTCGGCGGTTCAAATCCGCCCAGCCCGAAAATTTCATCCGTTGATTTGTAAGAAATTGCAGAACATTTGCCAGGCAACGCAGCCGATCTTGGCCATATAGTCTGAGCAGACTTCTCCACAATACACTGTCAAGGAGACTTTTTTGTATCAACCTTACACGCTCCAAAAGGAATCAACATGCGAATCGTATGCAGCGAATATGTTCGCTCTTTCAAAGTAGTCAGGATAAGCAATATTGCCATTTGAAAGGTTGCAGATTTTTGTGTTCCTGCGCTCGTTTACTTCCAATTTAACAACTCGGCAATTTGCCCTTTGATCTGCGGATGCAGGAGGGCGCATCGAATTGGAGAAAAGCCATAAGATGATGCGAACTTCTGGCAACCGGGGATCCGGTTTCCATTCCCCGTTGTTATTAGATAAAGGCCTTTTTCATGAAGGACACTCTGCGACCCCCCTCCAAAGTACTTGAGAGAGTGCGACTCCTTGCTGAGAAGAGGTCTACATTGTCTATCAGCTGGCCCTCTAGCTGGGATTCAATGGGGCCACTCTTGAGAGGAGGTATAAGGGTTGCCCTGATGTTCACCTTGAAGGAGGA
>Ga0209568_1000143_pt1 | contig 25364 bp, 23 predicted proteins | sample WorMetOlspDAHAB2_FD_187406 | JGI IMG/M metagenome (GOLD analysis project Ga0209568, IMG submission 187406) | Marine gutless worms symbiont microbial communities from Max Planck institute for Marine Microbiology, Germany - Olavius sp. DAHAB.2... ...
CCACATCTCCACAGGCGCCACAACACCAACCAGGAGGTCATATCAAAAGGAATCTGGCGGCATGATCAGTGAGCGGAGTACACCTTAACCAAGCCGCCGAGCTGTCCAACGAAGTGGGACCACCTCAATGGCCACGGGGCGTGGTGCCGGCAAGCCGTCGATGATACAACTTTGACAACGCGCCGGTATTTCATATGTATACGAATGACAAAACACGGGCCGGCGGCGAGCGCCGAACGCCACAAGGGAAGGGAGCGTCTGCGGTGACGAACGAAAGTAGCCTGCGCACGAGTCCGGTCACCGATTACCAACTCGAAGATCAGATCGGCTATTTACTCCGGCGCGCCCACCAGCGCGCGACGGCGATCTTCGTCGAACGCATGGCGGCGACCGAGCTGACGCCGACCCAGTGGGCCGTACTGTTCAAGCTGGGTGAGGTCGGTGAGATCTCGCAGAACTCCCTGGGCCGGCTTGTGGCCATGGATTTCGCCACCCTGCAGGGCGTGGTCAAGCGCCTGACGCAGCGCAAACTGATCGTCCGAACCCGCGACCCCCACGACGGTCGTCGGCTGGTCCTGCGCCTGACCGAGGACGGAGAGGTGCTTGTTGCGGAAAACATCGGCATTGGCCACGGAATCTCGCGGGAGACCCTCGGACCGCTGTCTCCGCGCGAGCGCGAAACGCTGATTAAACTGCTTCGCAGAATCATGTGACGCACCTGCGAACATCCGCCTTGACACCGCACGGCCTTTGTGCAAATTTGTTTGTATACGAACAATTATAAGAAGGCGAAACAAACGTCCAAGTTGGGGAGGAGAGCATGGCAGCGCCGGCGGGCTACTTCAGACCCGAAACCGTCGCAGAAGCCGTGGAGCATCTGGCCGCGGCACCGTCCACCATCGTTGCCGGCTGCACCGACTACTTCCCTGATCTCCGAGATGGTCCGTCGCGCGGACGCATCGTCGACGTCACCGGCATTGCCGGCGCCCGCGGCGTCGAGGAGCGGGACGACCATTTCCGCATCGGCTTCCTGACCACCTGGACCGACATCGCCCGGGCCGATCTGCCGCCCTATTTCGACGCCCTGAAACTGTCGGCGGTCGAGGTCGGTTCCATCCAGATCCAGAACGCCGCGACCGTCGTCGGCAACCTGTGCAATGCGTCGCCCGCCGCCGACGGCGTACCGCCACTGATGGCCCTCGACGCCGAAGTCGAACTGAGCTCTCTTGCCGGCTCGCGGACGATGCCGCTCGCCGACTTCATCACCGGTAACCGCCGGACCGAACGGCGCCCGGACGAGCTGATGACCGCTGTCCTAGTTCCCAAGCCGGCCGGCCGCTCGACCAGCAGCTTTCTGAAGCTCGGTTCGCGGACCTACCTGGTCATCTCCATCGTCATGGTCGCCACCGTGCTGGAAGATGACGGGACCGGCCATGTCGAGCGGGCGCGCATCTCGGTCGGTTCGTGCTCGGTCGTCGCCCAGCGGCTCGCCGCGCTGGAAGCGGTGCTCGCGGGCAAGTCCTTTGCGCCGGGTCTTGGCGATGTTGTCACCGAGGACCATCTCGACGTGCTCAGCCCCATCGACGACATCCGCGCAACCGCCGATTATCGGCGCGAGGCCGCGCTGACCATGGTGCGGCGTTCGCTCGATCTCGCCGCGGGAGGCGATCATGCTTGAAACCGCGTTCGCCGTCATCGACCTGACCGTCAATGGCCAATCCGTCACGGTCCAGACGCCCCCCATGCGCCGGCTTTCGGACGTATTGCGCAATGATCTCGGCCTCACCGGGACCAAAGTTGGCTGCAATGCCGGTGACTGCGGCGCCTGCACCGTGTCCATCGACGGCGAGCCCGTATGCGCCTGCATGGTGCCGATCGGGCGCCTCGCCGGCGCGCAGATCCTCACCGTCGAGGGGTTGAAGGAAGACCCGGCCTATCGCCGCCTGCAGCAGGCCTTCCACCACTACGGCGCCGCCCAGTGCGGCATTTGCACCCCCGGCATGCTGATCTCGGCGGCGGCGCTGCTGACCGAGACGCCGGAACCGACCGAGGCCCAGACCCTCGATGGGATCGGCGGCGTGCTCTGCCGGTGCACCGGCTACCGCAAGATCGTCGAAGCGGTGATGAACGCCCACCGGTTCGAATCGGTTCTGGCGGCGCCCGACGCCGGGTTCGCCGTCGGCGCCCGCGCGCCAAGGGTCGATGGCGAGGTCCGCGTCGACGGCACGGCGATCTTCGGTGCCGACGAGGCGCCCGAGGAGTCGTTGTGGCTGAAGGTCGTCCGTTCGCCGCATCCGCGGGCCAAGTTCACGCTCGGCGATTTCGATGCGCTGAGGGAGACGTATCCGGGCATCGTCCGCGTGTTCACCGCCGCCGACGTTCCCGGCGCCAACCGCTTCGGGGTCATTCCGGTGGCCAAGGACCAGCCGGTGTTCGCCGAGGGCTTCGTCCGCTACCGCGGCGAGGCGGTGGCCGCCGTGGTCGGCGATCACGCCACCATCGAAGCGTTCCGGGACGCCGACTTCCCCATCTCCTGGGAGGTGCTTCCCGCCATCGACACTCTCGACGAGGCCGCGGCGGACGGCGCGCCGCGTCTGCACGACAAGAACCCCGGCAATGTCCTGCTCGACGGCATCGTCGAACGCGGTGACCTCGATGCCGCGTTCGCGGACGCCGCGGTCAGCGCCGAGGGCACCTTCGAGACGGCGTTCGTCGAACATGCCTACATCGAGTTGGAGGCCGGGTTCGCGCGGCGCATCGGTGACCGCATCGAGGTGCAGGCCTGCACCCAGGCGCCGTACATGGACCGCGAGGACATCGCCTCGATCCTTGGCCTCGAGCAGGAGCAGGTGCGGGTCATCCCGACCGCCGTCGGCGGCGGCTTCGGCGGTAAGCTGGATCTGTCCCTGCAGCCCTACATTGCCCTCGCCGCTTGGACCCTGGACCAGCCGGTTCGCTGCGTCTACACGCGGACCGAGTCCATGGCCTCGACGACCAAACGCCATCCGGCGCGGATCACCGCGCGGGTCGCGGCGAAGGCCGACGGCACCCTGGCGGCGATCGATTTCTTCGGTGCCTTCAACACCGGTGCGTATGCCTCATGGGGGCCGACGGTGGCCAACCGGGTGCCGGTCCACGCCTCTGGGCCGTACTACTATCCGGCTCTGCGCCTGCGCAGCCGGGCGATGTACACCGACAACCCGCCCTCGGGAGCGTTCCGCGGCTTCGGCGTGCCGCAGTCGGCGATTGCCCAGGAGGGCCTGTTCGACGAGATCGCCGACAGCCTCGGCCACGACCGCCTGCAGTTCCGCATCGCCAATGCGCTCCACGCCGGTCAGCAGACGGCGACCGGCCAGATCCTGCAGACCAGTGTCGGCATGGCGGACTGTCTCACGGCCCTTCGTCCGGCCTGGGATCGCGCCCTGGCCGACGCCGAAGCGTTCAATCGCGGCAACGGCGGCCCGATCCGTCACGGCGTCGGCATCGCCGGCGTCTGGTACGGCTGCGGTAATACCTCGCTGCCAAACCCGTCGACCATGCGCGCCGCGCTAAAGGCGGACGGCACGTTGGTGCTGTTCCAGGGTGCGGTCGACATCGGCCAAGGCGCCGACACGGTGATGACCCAGATCTGCGCCGATGCCGTCGGCGTCGGTATGGACCTGTTCACTCTCGTCGCCGCCGATACCGATCTCACCGCCGATGCCGGCAAGACCTCGGCCTCGCGCCAGACCTTCGTCTCAGGCCGCGCCGCGCAGCTCGCGGGCGAGGCGCTCCGTGCCAACATCCTCCGCACCGCCAACGCCGGTCCGGATGCGCTGATCGAGATCGACGACGGGTTGCTGCGGGTGATCGAAGGCGAGGTCGTCCACGAGATCGCGTTGTCCAATCTGGCGGCCGACGAAGACGGCCTGGTCCTCGACGGAGTCGGTACATTCGATCCGCCGATCACACCCCAGGACGCCCACGGTCAGGGCGATCCATACGCCACCTTCGGCTTCGGCGCCCAGGTCGCCGAAGTTGCCGTCGACACCGAACTCGGCACAGTGAAGGTCCTGCGCATCACCGCCGCCCACGACGTCGGCCGGGCGATCAACCCGACGCTGGTCGAAGGGCAGGTTGAGGGCGGCGTCGCCCAGGGTCTGGGGCTGGCGCTGATGGAGGAGTATATCCAGGGCCGCACCGAGAACTTCCACGACTACCTGATCCCGACCGCCGGCGACATGCCCGAGGTCGAGACGATTATCGTCGAGGATGCTGAACCCCTGGGTCCGTTCGGCGCCAAGGGCATCGGCGAACACACCCTGATCCCGACGGCGCCGGCGATCCTCAATGCCATCCGCCACGCCACCGGGGCGCGGGTCCGCCGTGTACCAGCGACGCCCGATCGGGTCCGGCAGGCCATCCGCGAGGCGCAAGGGGCGAAAGATGACTGAGCAGACGGCAGTCAAGACGGAGAAGATCTCCTGCGACGCCTGTCCGGTGCTGTGCCGGATTTCGCCGGGCGCCACCGGCGCCTGTGACCGTTACGCCAACGTCGAGGGCGTACTCGCCCGCGTCGATCCGCTGGCCGTTGCCCAGCGGGCCAGCGAGCGCAACACGGCCATGGTGCCGTTCCTCTCGGACCGCGAATGGGACGGCTCTTTGCTCAAGGACAGCGCCAACTTCGTCACCGGCATCGGCGCCGGCACCACTTATCCCGACTACAAGCCGGCACCGTTCATCGTCGCCAGCGAGCACGAAGGCGTCGACATGGTCACCGTCGTGACCGAGGGCATCTTCAGCTACTGCGGCATCAAACTGAAGATCGATACCGACCGCCACCTCGGCCCCGAACAGGCGAACGTGCGCCGCGACGGCGAGGCCGTCGGCCACGTCACCACCGGCGAGTACGGCTCGCAGATGCTGTCTCTCGGCGGCGTCAACCACCTCACCGGCGGCAGCAAGCGCGAAGGCGTGATGACCTGCCAGACGCTGCTGGAGCTCGGCAATAAGGAAGCAGTGACGCTGACCATCGACGGCGGTTCCGAGGTTGTCGTCCAGGCCGGCAAACCGCCGATCGTCAACGGCGTCCAGGAAGAACGCATGCGGGTCGGCTGCGGCTCGGCGACCATCGGCATGTTCGCCAAGCAGTGGCAGGGACGGGTCGACGATGTTGTCGTCGTCGACGACCACATCACCGGCGTGCTGTCCGAGCACAAGGCCGGCAAGTACATCGACGTCCAGCCGACGGGCATCCGCCTGCGCGGGCGTAAGTCGACGCCGGGACGGTATTTCCAGGTCGCCGAGCCCGGGACAGGCTGGGGCGGAACCGACATCACCGACCCTCTGGCCATCCTCGAGCCGTTCAAGCCGGCCGAGGCCCGGCCGGGCATGACGCTGATGATGGTCAGTACGACGGGCGAGGATGCCGCCTATTTTGTCCTCGATGACGATCTGCAACCCGTCGCCGCCGAGTTGCCGGGCGACCTCGCCAAATCGGTCGAATTGATTCGCGAGAACTGCGAGCCGGCGATGACGTCGGTGCTGTTCATTGCCGGCGCCGGCGGTTCGTTGCGCGCAGGCGTGACCGAGAATCCGGTCAGGCTGACCCGCTCGGTGAAGGATTCGCTGACCTACGTATCGTCGGGCGGCGCGCCGGTGTTCGTCTGGCCGGGAGGCGGTATCACCTACATGGTTGATGTGTTGCGCATGCCGGACAATTCCTTCGGCAGCGTGCCGACGCCGGCCATCGTCGCACCCATTGAGTTCACCCTCCGGCTCGACGACTACCGGGCCATGGGCGGCCACATGGACAGCGTCGTCCACCTCGACGACGTTGCTACGACGCAGGACCGTCTGCGGCAGGTGGAATGGCGGCCCGACAATCCCTGGCCCTACGCTACCAAGCACTACCGCTGGGAGAACGGCGAATGACCTCCGGTCCGCAGGTGGCGATGCTCGCAGACGGCCGGCGGCTGCACATGCACCACGGTCCCATCGACCTGATCGTCGAGGCGTTCGGGCCAACCGCCGAGGTCGTCGAAGCGTATCGCCAGGCGGCGCGGGCGTTCGATGGGCTGCTGCAGCGGCTGGTCGACGAGCTTGATGTCCTGCGCACGCCCATCGCCGATGTGCCGCCCTTCGTTGCTGGCCCCGTGGCCCGGCGCATGGTCCGCGCCGTCCATCGCCACCGCGTCGTCTACGTGACTCCGATGGCCGCCGTTGCCGGCGCCGTTGCCGATGAGGTCCTGGCGCGGATGATCGAAGGGCGGGTGCTCGACCGCGCCTACGTCAACGACGGCGGCGACATTGCCATCCATCTCGAGCCCGGCCACCGCTTCGACGTCGGGCTGGTCTCCGACATCGATGTCCCGGCGCTCGACGGTGCCGCTGCCATAGACGCGGCCATGCCGGTGCGCGGCATCGCCACCAGCGGCCGTAGCGGGCGCAGCCTGTCGCTGGGCATCGCCGATTCGGTGACCGTTCTGGCCGCCGACGCGGCTGCGGCCGATGTTGCCGCGACGCTTATCGCCAATGCCGTCGATGTCGACAGCGCCGCCGTGTCCCGCGTTCCGGCGAGTGAGGTGCGCGACGACACCGACCTCGGCGATCTGCCGGTGGTCGTCGACGTCGGGATGTTGACCGAATCCGAGATCGATGCCGCCCTCGCGGCGGGCCGGACGGAAGCCGAGCGGATGCGCCGCGCCGGCCTCATCGAGGGCGCGGTGATGGGCGTGCGCGGCCGGTTCAGCGCCGTCGGCGGACCGGCAGTAATCGAGCGCCGCCGCGCGGGTTAGGGATCAGGGAAGGGGGACTCAACGCCATGTCCGTCGCGAAGATTCGGAAGATCGTCGTCGTCGTCGAGGAAACCGCCGTCGAAATGGGCAAAGACATCGCCCCGCCGACCCGCAAGGCCGCGGCGCTGGCGGTGATCGAGAACCCGTTTGCCGGCGGCTACACCGAGGACCTCGCGGACCTGATGACCGTCGGCGAGGAGATGGGCGCGCTGTTGGGCGACCGCGCCGTCGCCGCGCTCGGCGTCGCGCCGGCCGATATCGAGAGCTACGGCAAGGCGGCCATCGTCGGCGAGGCCGGCGAGCTGGAGCACGCCGCCGCGATCTTGCACCCGAAGCTGGGGGCGCCGCTGCGCAAGGCGGTCGAGAAGGGTGCCGCGCTGGTGCCGTCGTCGAAGAAGATGGGCGGCATCGGTGCCGCCATCGACGTGCCCTTGGGGCACAAGGACGCGGCCTACGTGCGCACGCATTTCGATGCCATGGAGGTGCGTGTCTCCGACGCACCGAAAGCGGGGGAGATCGTCGTTGCCGTCGCGGTGACTGACTCGGGACGGCCGCTGCCGCGCGTCGGCGGACTGACCAAGGACGAAGCAAAGGGAGAAGACGGGCTGCGTTGACGCGCCGCCCGATATGGGAAACAACTCGCAGCAATCTTGGAGCCAGGGGAGGCAGGATATGATTCATCGAAGGTTTGTTCTCAGCGCCATCGCGGCGGCGGTTGCCGCGGCTTGGTGGGCACCGACGCCCGTTGCGGCGGCGGATACCATCAAGATCGGCGAGATCAACAGCTACTCGCGGCTGCCGGCGTTCACGCTACCGTACCGTGAGGGCTGGCAGCTGGCGCTGGAGGAGATCAACAAGTCCGGCGGCGTTCTGGGTAAGCAGATCGAGGTCATCTCGCGCGATGACGGCGGCAAGCCCGGCGACGCGGTCACGGCCGCCAACGAGCTGGTGTCGAAGGAGAACGTCGTCGCCCTGATGGGCACGTTCTTTTCGCACATCGGCCTCACGGTTTCCGACTTCGCCAAGCAGAAGAAGGTGCTGTTCGTCGCCGCCGAGCCGCTGAGCGATGCGGTGACCTGGGCCAAGGGCCATCGGTATGCCTTCCGGCTTCGCCCGTCGGTCTACATGCAGGCGGCGATGCTGGCCGAGGAGGCGGCGAAGCTGCCGGCCAAGCGCTGGGCGACCGTGGCGCCGAACTACGAATATGGCAAATCGGCGGTGGCCGCCTTCAAGAAAGTGATGTCGTCCAAGCGCCCGGACATCGAATGGGTCGAGGAGCAGTGGCCGGCGCTGTTCAAGATCGATGCCGGCTCCACGGTGCAGGCCCTGGCCCGCGCCAAACCCGACGCCATCTACAACGTTACCTTCGGTCCGGACCTCACCAAGTTCATCCGCGAGGGAAACACGCGCGGCCTGTTCACCAACCGCTCGGTGGTCAGCCTGCTCACCGGCGAGCCGGAGTACATCGACCCCTTGAAGGGCGAGACGCCCGAGGGCTGGATCGTTACCGGCTATCCGTGGGCCGACATCGACACGCCCGAGCACAATGCGTTCCTGAAGGCCTATCAGGCCAAGGTGGGCGACTACCCGCGGCTTGGCTCGGTCGTCGGTTACATGACCATGAAGTCGATGGCCGCGATCATCGCCGCGGCCGGCTCGACCGACACCGAGAAGATGGTCGACGCCGCCAAGGGCGTGAAGGTCGATTCGCCTTTCGGACCCATCACCTTCCGCGCCGTCGACCACCAGGCGACCCTCGGTGCCTATGTCGGCAAGACCGCCGTCAAGGATGGCAAAGGCGTGATGGTCGACTGGCGTTACGCCGACGGTGCCGACTACCTGCCGACGCCGGAAGAAGTGAAGAATCTGCGCCCGACCAACTAGGCCGGCGCTCGAACCCCACCGGTGTCAAGGCGGACGGCCACTGCCGTCCGCCGGCGCCACCTGCCTGCGCGCGACCCGTGACGAAGAAGGGATAGAACCTTGGATTTCCTGGCCATTCAGTTCCTCAACGGCCTCTCCAGCGCGTCGTCCCTGTTCCTTGTCGCCGCCGGCTTGTCGATCATCTTCGGCGTCACCCGCATCGTCAATTTCGCCCACGGCTCGTTCTACATGATCGGCGCCTACATCGCTTACACGCTGGTCGAGAACGTGCTGGGCGGCATCGTCGGGTTCTGGGCCAGCGTCGTCATTGCCGCCGTGGCAGTGGCGGTGATCGGACTTCTCCTAGAGGTCACGCTGCTCCGGCGTATCTACCACGCGCCGGAGCTGTTCCAGCTCCTCGCCACCTTCGGCGTGGTGCTGGTGGTCCAGGACTTGGTTCTGATGATCTGGGGTGCGGAGGACCTGCTGGGGCCGCGCGCCCCGGGCCTCGAGGGCGCCGTCCAGATCTTCGGCCAGGCATTCCCTGAATACGAGCTGTTCCTCATCGTCTTCGGGCCCGCCGTGCTCGGCATCCTGTGGCTGGTGTTCCACCGTACTCGCTGGGGCGTGCTTGTCCGCGCCGCCACCCAGGACCGGCGCATGGTCGCGGCGCTCGGCGTCAACCAGGCGATGCTGTTCACCTCGGTGTTCGCGCTGGGCGCCTTCCTCGCCGGGCTCGGCGGCGCCCTTCAGCTTCCGCGCGAGGCCATCCACCACGCCATGGACCTGCAGATCATCGTCGAGACCTTCGTCGTCGTCGTTATCGGCGGGCTGGGCAGCGTTGCCGGCGCCTATCTGGCGGCGGTGATCATCTCCGAGCTCAACGCCTTCGGCATCCTCGTGTTCTCCGAGATCACCCTGGTGCTGGCGTTCCTGGTCATGGCGGTGATCCTGGTCATCCGCCCGTGGGGCCTGTTGGGCAAGCCGGAGGGGCCGATCCGTGGCGGCGGTGGCGCCGAGCTACCGATCCGACCGTGGTCGCGGGAGGTGCGCATCGGCGTCGCGGTGCTGGTCGCCTTGCTGGCGCTGCTGCCAGCGGTCGCCGGGGACTACGCGCTGAGCGTCGGCAGCGAGATTCTGATCTTTGCGCTCTTTGCCGCCAGCCTGCATTTCATGATGGGCACCGGCGGCATGGTCTCGTTCGGCCACGCCGCCTACTTCGGTCTCGGCGCCTACGGAGCGGCCCTGGCGGTCAAGTACCTGGGGTTTTCCATGCTGCCGGCGCTGGGCGTCGGCTTCGCCCTGGCCGGCGCCGGGGCGGTGATTTTCGGTTGGTTCTGTGTGCGATTGTCCGGCGTCTATCTTGCCATGCTGACGCTCGCCTTCGCCCAGATCGCGTGGTCGGTGGCCTTCCAGTGGTATGACTTCACCGGCGGCGACAACGGCATCCTCGGCGTGTGGCCGGCGGAATGGGCGTCGTCCGCGACGACGTTCTACTACCTTTCGCTGGTCATCTGCGGGCTCGGTATCCTCGCGATCCGCAAGGTCACCTTCTCGCCGTTCGGCTACGCGGTGCGCGGCTGCCGTGACGCGCCCATGCGCGCCGCCGTCATCGGCATCGACATCAAGAGCTTCCAGTGGGCCGGCTTCATCGTCGCCGGGTTCTTCGCCGGCATTGCCGGCTCGCTGTTCGCCTTTCTCAAGGGGAGCGTGTTCCCCGACAACATCTCCATTCCCATCTCGGTGGACGGGCTGGTGATGGTGCTGCTAGGCGGGGTGCAGACCCTGACCGGACCCATCATCGGCGCGGCGGTCTACAAGACCCTGCACGTGGTCATGGTCACCTACACCGACTTCTGGAGAATCATCCTCGGCATCGTCATCATCGCCATCGTTGTCGCCGTGCCGCGCGGGATCGCCGGCTTCTTCCAGGGCCGCATCGGCGCCAAGGCGGACGCGGAGGCCGTGGCATGAGCGTTCTCTCCGTCCGCAACCTGACCAAGAGCTTCGGCGGCGTCGTCGCGCTGAACGACGTCAGCTTCGACGTCGCCGCCGGCGAACTGCTGGCGCTGATCGGCCCCAACGGCGCCGGCAAGAGCACCGCCTTCAACGCCATCAACGGCCAGCTTCCGCCTGACCACGGCACCGTGACGTTCGATGGCCGCGAGATCGTTGGCCTGCCGCCGCGGCGGATATGGCGCCTCGGCGTCGGGCGCACCTTCCAGATCACCGCGACGTTCCCGTCGATGACGGTGATCGAGAACGTGCAAATGGCGCTGATCTCCCATCATCACCGGCTGCGGGCGCTGCTGCCGCTGGCCGGGCAACTGTATCGCGACGAGGCCCATGCGCTCCTCACCCTGGTCGGCATGGACGATCAGGCCGAGCGGCCGTGCGGGTACCTCGCCCATGGCGATCTCAAACGGGTCGAGCTGGCGGTGGCGCTGGCCAACGATCCGAAGCTTCTGCTGATGGACGAGCCGACCGCTGGAATGGCGCCCAAGGAGCGTATCGACCTGATGCGGCTTACCGCCGGCATCGTCGCCGAGCGCAACATGGCGGTGCTGTTCACCGAGCACGACATGGACGTGGTGTTCGCCCACGCCAGCCGCATCATCGTTCTCAACCGCGGGACTCTGATCGCCGCCGGCTTGCCCGACGAGGTCCGCGCCGACGAGGACGTCAAGGCGATCTACCTGGGCACCGGCGCGGTCTACGACACCAGCGCCGAAAAGGGCCCGGCGGCGGAAGGACAGGGGGTGGCATGAGCGGCGAGCAGACGATGAACGGCGGACGGCTCGAGGTCGAGGGCCTGAACGCCCTCTACGGCCAGGCTCACATCCTGTTCGACGTGGCGCTCAGCGTCGGCGCCGGCGAGGTGGTGGCGCTGATGGGCCGCAACGGCGCCGGCAAGTCGACGACGCTGAACGCCATTCTCGGCCTTGTGGAGAACCGCCGCGGCACGGTGCGTTTCGACGGCACCGACATCTCGCGGCTGCCGACCCACCGCATCGTCCGCGCCGGGCTGGGCTATGTGCCCGAGGACCGGCGCGTCTTCACCGACCTCACCGTTTCCGAGAACCTCGACGTCGGCTTCCAGCCGGCCCGCGGCGGCGCGCCGACGTGGACCCGCGAGATGCTGTTCGAGTTGTTCCCCAACCTCGCCGAGCTGCAGGACCGCCGCGCCGGCTACATGTCGGGCGGCGAGCAGCAGATGCTGACCATCGCCCGAACGCTGATGGGCAACCCGTCGCTGATCATGCTCGACGAGCCGTCGGAGGGCCTGGCGCCGAAGATCGTCGAGCAGATGGCCGCCGCCATCGGCACCATGAAGGCCGAAGGCCTGCGCGTGCTGATCTCCGAACAGAACCTGCACTTCGCCGCGCTGATCGCGGACCGCGCCTACGTGATCGAGAAAGGCCGCATCCGCTACGACGGCCCGATGGCCGAGCTGATGACCAACACCGAGGTCCGGGACGCCTACCTGGCCGTGTGAGGCCAGCTAACGCGCCACGGCCCCAAATTCACCAGCTCACACCACCTCCGGCAGCGTCGTCGCGGGTGGCGTATTTCGGCTGCGTTCCGACCTCACCACGCCGTCGATGATAGTCATGCCGACGCCGGGGAGGTCGCCGGCCTGGACGCTCTCCAGGATTGTCGCGCCAGCGGTGTGCTGGGCGCGGTCCATGATGACAAAGTCGGCGGCGCGGCCGACCTCGATCAGCCCGCAGTCGAGGTCGCGCATGCGCGCGGTGTTGCCGGTGGCGAAGCAGAAGGCCACCTCGGCCGGCACGTCGCCCAGCGACGACAGCATGGAAATGGTGCGGAGAATCCCCAGCGGCTGGACGCCCGAGCCGGCGGGCGAGTCGGTGCCGAGGATGACGCGCTCCAGCTGACCCAGCTCGCGGGCCGTGCGCACCGCCAGCAGCCCGGCCCGCTCGTTGCCGTTGTGGACGATCTCGATGCCCCGCTGGCATTGCTCGCAGAGGCAGGTGATCTGCTTGTCGGGAAGGGCGGTGTGGCCGCCGTTGATGTGGCCGATGATGTCGGCGTCGGCCTCCAAAACGACGTCCTTGTCGATCAGCCCGGAGCCGGGGATCGACGGGCCGCCGGTGTGGATGGTGCTCTGGATGCCGTACTTGCGGGCCCAGGCGACCATCTGCTTGGCCGTGTCGCCGGCCTTGACGCTGCCGAGGCCCACCTCGCCGAGGAGCTTGACGCCCGAGTCGGCGAGATCCTTGAAATCGCTCTCGACCATGCCGTTCTCGATCACCGGCGCGCCGGCATGGACCTTGACCCCGGCCGGGCGCATGTTGTCGAAGGCCCGCTGGGCGGTCACCGCCAGCGCCTTCAGTCCGACGATGTCCTTGGGCCGGCCGGGCAGATGCACCTCGCCGGCCGAGATCATCGTCGTCACGCCGCCGTGCAGGAAGCTGTCGATCCAGTTGAGCTGCGACTGGCGCGGCGTCCAGTCGCCGAACACCGGGTGCACGTGGCTGTCGATCAGCCCCGGCGCCACCGTCGTTCCTTTCGCATCGACCGTCGTCTTGGCGCCTTCGGTGTCGACATCGGCGGCGCGGCCGACAGCGGCGATGCGCCCGTCGACGGCGACGATGGTGTCGGCATCGAGGATCGGATTGGCGATGTCGCCCGAAAGCATCAGGCCGATGTTGCGGATGACCAGCTTGGTGCCTTGTCCGGCTGTCATGGCTTAGTTCCCTCCCATCCCATACCGTTCGTATACGAACGATTTCCCCCAAGAATCGCGCATTCCCGCCGGTGGGTCAAGCCACGAGTCGTGCCACGGTCCCGAAAGTGAAGGGAATACTACGTAACGCGGGGGTTCGTCGTCGTCTCAGCCTTGCCGCTGCGATCGCGGTAGGTATAGAGCAGCGCTGCGCCCGCTCCGAGCATGACCACGCCGAAGGCACCGAGCGCCAGATACAGCCCGCCGAGGAACAGTCCGGCGATGATTGTCACCACATGAATCAGGCACATGGAAAGGGCGAGGCGGCGCGCCCACGGCGGCATCGAAACAGGCGGAACCACCGAACGAACCTCCCGCCGTTGGGGTGTTTCCAAAGTGAAATCGTCGTGAAACCGCGACTGCGGGTGCGCTGTGGCCACGGCCGGTCCCCCCGCTGACTGGCGCCCGTCCGCCCTCGCTCCGAACATCACGCCAATACCTACTATAGCACCCTTAACCACAAAAATTCCATGGAAAACAATGATTGTTTTTTGACCCACGGTTAACACGAATAGCGGTAGTAATCCGACACTTGCCGCTCGCCAAATGATTGGGCTTTGCCGTTGTTGGGCGTTTACCGTTGCCGTTCCGGCGAGGCAAGATGACGCCGACCCGCTTCCCAGACATGAGGCCTGACGATGACCGAGACGACTGACGCGGCATTCGACCTCGTGGTATTCGGCGGTGCCGGAGATCTGACGACGCGCAAGCTGATTCCTGCGCTGTTCTGGCGCCATCGCGACGGTGTTTTGCCGCCCGGCGCGATCATCGGCGCGTCGCGTCGGTCGATGGAGCGCGACAGCTACGTGTCGGCGTTGGAGCCCGGCTGCCGCACCCCCGAAGGCGGATCGTGCTCGAACGACGAGTGGGCGGAGTTTGCCGAACGCCTCGATTTCGTCTCGGTCGATGCGGTCGACGGCGGTTCTTACGGGGCCCTGGCCGCGCGCTTGGCCGGCGGGGAGGAGCGCGCGCGGGTGTTCTACTTTGCCACTTCGCCGAAGCTGTTTGGGCCGATTTCGCGCAACCTCCGGGACGCCGGTCTGATCACGCCCCAGAGCAGAGTCGTGCTGGAAAAACCCATCGGCCACGACCTGGCTTCGGCCCAGGCGGTCAACGAGACGGTCAGCGAGGCGTTCGAGGAACGTCAGGTGTTCCGCATCGACCACTATTTGGGCAAGGAGACGGTGCAGAATCTGATGGCCCTTCGGTTCGCCAACGCGCTCCTGGAGCCGCAGTGGAATGCGGGCATGATCGATCATGTGCAAATCACCGTCGCCGAGGAGCTGGGCGTCGAGGGCAGAGGCGGCTACTACGACCATGCCGGGGCGCTGCGCGACATGGTGCAGAACCACATGCTGCAGCTCCTTTGCCTGGTCGCCATGGAACCGCCGTCGGCGTTCAAGCCCGGTGCCGTGCGCGATGAAAAGCTCAAGGTGCTGCGCGCCCTGCGCCCCATCGGCCCGGCTGATCTCGCCGACAAGACCGTTCGCGGCCAATACACAGCCGGTGCCGTCGCCGGCGTCTCCGTACCTGGATACCTGGAGGAGGACGGCGTCGACCCGGCGAGCACCACCGAGACCTTCGTCGCCATCAAGGCGGAGATCGACAACTGGCGTTGGGCCGGGACGCCGTTCTACCTGCGCACGGGAAAACGCCTGCAGACCCGCGTATCCGAGATCGTCATCCAGTTCAAGCCGGTGCCGTTCCACCTGTTCGGCGCCGCGTCCTCGGGAGCCCCGGCCAACCGGCTGATCCTCCGCCTGCAGCCCGACGAATCCGTACGGCTGCTGATCAAGACCAAGGTGCCCGGCCATGGCATGCGACTGAAGCCGGTTCACCTCGATCTCAGCCTGGAGGCGGCCCACGAAGCCCGCAGCCCCGACGCCTACGAGCGGCTGCTCGGCGACGTCATCGCCGGCGACCCGACCCTGTTCATGCGCCGTGACGAGGTCGAAGCTGCCTGGCAGTGGACCGGTCCAGTCCTCGACGGCTGGGAAACGGGCGGTGAGCGCCCGACGCCGTATGTCACCGGCACCTGGGGGCCAGGGCGGGCGATTGCGATGATAGAACGCGACGGCCGAACCTGGTCCGAAGACGCCTGAACACTTGTGAGTGAAATCCACCAGACCAAGGATTTCCGACGATGACCGATATCCATCCGACGGTGGCCGACGTCACCGACTGCATCCGTACCCGCAGCCGCGAGTCCCGATCCGCCTATCTCGACCGCGTCGACCGCGCCGCCGGCGAGGGACCCAACCGACGGCATCTGGCGTGCACGAATCTCGCGCACGGATTCGCTGCCTGCGGGGCAGACGACAAGGCGGCGCTCGGCGGTGGCGGCGGGCCGAACATCGGCATCGTCACGTCCTACAACGACATGCTGTCCGCGCACGAACCGCTGGGCGCCTTCCCGGAGATCATCAAGCGCGCCTGCCGCGAAGCCGGTGCCGTAGCGCAGGTCGCCGGCGGCGTACCGGCGATGTGCGACGGCGTCACCCAGGGCCGCCCCGGCATGGAACTCAGCCTGTTCAGCCGCGACGTCATCGCCATGGCCACCGGGGTCGCGCTGTCGCACGCCATGTTCGACGGCGCGCTCTGCCTCGGCGTTTGCGACAAGATCGTCCCGGGACTGTTCATCGGCGCCGCCGCTTTCGGTCATCTGCCTGTGGTCTTCGTTCCCGGGGGGCCGATGCCGTCCGGTCTGCCCAATGCCGAGAAGGCTCGGATCCGCCAGCTCCACGCCAAGGGCGAGGTCGGCGACGATGCATTGCTCGAATCGGAGTCCGCGTCCTATCACGCGCCGGGGACCTGCACCTTCTACGGCACCGCCAACTCCAACCAGATGATGATGGAGGTGATGGGGCTGCACCTGCCCGGCGCGGCCTTCGTCAACCCCAACACGCCGCTGCGCGACGCTTTGACCGCGGCGGCGGCAAGCCGGGTCACGGAGATGACCGCGCTCGGCAATGACTACCGGCCGATGGGGCGGATGATCGACGAGCGCTCCATCGTCAACGCCGTCGTCTGGCTCTTGGCCACCGGCGGCTCGACCAATCACACCCTGCACCTGATCGCCATGGCCCGGGCCGTCGGCGTGGCGCTGACGTGGGACGACTTTTCCGAGCTGTCGCCAGCCGTTCCGCTGTTGACGCGCATCTACCCGAACGGACCGGCCGACGTGAACCACTTCCATGCGGCCGGTGGTATGGGATTCCTGATCCGCGAATTGCTGGCTGCCGGGCTCCTCCACGGGGACATCGGCACGGCCGTTGGCGACGGACTCGCGGCTTATGGAGAGACGCCGGACCTCGATGGCGGAGATGTCCGCTGGCGGCCGGCGCTGGCGGAGAGCGCCGATTCCGAGGTGTTGCGTCCGATCGCCGAGCCGTTCAGCCCCAACGGCGGCCTCCGTGTGCTCGACGGGAATCTTGGCCGGGCGGTGATCAAAGTCTCGGCGGTGAAAGCCGAGCATCGGGTCGTCGAGGCACCGGCCGTCGTGTACACCTCTCAGGACGCCCTCGGTGAAGCGTTCAAACGCGGCGAATTGCACCGTGATGTCGTCGCCGTAGTCCGTTTCCAGGGGCCGCGGGCCAATGGCATGCCCGAGTTGCACGAGCTGACGCCGAAGCTCGCCGTGCTGCAGGATCTGGGCTACGCCGTTGCCTTGGTCACCGATGGGCGGATGTCGGGGGCATCGGGGAAGGTGCCGGCGGCCATCCACGTCACGCCGGAATGCGCGTCGGGCGGTCCTTTGGGCAAGGTCCGCGACGGCGACGTCATCCGGCTCGACGCCGAGGCCGGCGTCCTCGAGGCCATCGTGCCGGCCGACGATTGGGCCAAGCGGGCGCCCGCCACGGCCGATCTCTCGGACAACGCCTTCGGAACCGGGCGAGAGCTGTTTGCCGGCTTCCGCGCCGCGGCAATGGACGCCGAAGAGGGAGCGGGGGTGCTGTAGCGACTACCGCGCCGATGCGGCGCGGGCGCGTTCGGTGATGCCGGCCCAGTCGCCCTCGGCGATGGCCGCCGACGAAGCGATCCACGAGCCTCCGACACACGCCACGTTGGCGAGGCCGAGGAAGTCGTCGCGGGTTTCGGCACGGATACCGCCTGTCGGACAGAAAACGATCTCGGGGAATACTTCTGAGAACGCCTTCAGCACCGGTGCGCCGCCGGCCGGGACCGCCGGGAAGAACTTCAGCGCCCGGAACCCCTGCTCGCGGGCGGCCATCACCTCCGATGCGGTCACCGCCGCCGGCAGATAGGGCAGACCCTCGGCCTTGGATGCCTCGGCAAGCTCGGGCGTGAGGCCGGGGCTGACGGCGAACTTCGCCCCGGCGGAGGCGGATTGGGCAAACTGCGAGGCTTCGACGACCGTTCCCACACCGATGACCGCTTCGGGGACTTCGTCGGCGATCGCCCGCACGCTGGCAAGCGCGGCGGGGGTGCGAAGCGTCACCTCGATCACCGGAAGTCCACCGGCAACCAGGGCCTTGGCCAATGGCACGGCTCGGCCTTCGTCTTCGAGGACGATCACCGGGATCACCGGTGCCATACGCATGATATCGACGATGGTCATTGTCTGCTCCGCGGTATCACCAACGGCGCTAACGTTACGATCCGTCGTTCGGGCGATCAACGCAGATTGGGGTCAGGTCGTCCGACTACGCGCCCGCTCGGCGATTGGGCTTCGGCGCCGGCGCACACGGCGCGCCCTTGGCTCGGCTTCCAGGGTCGACGTCGAGAATACGTCGCACATCGTTGTCCGAGGCGGGGCGGGTGTTGCCGTCCTTCAGGCGCACCCAGAATTCGCCGTTTGGCGAAACCCAAAAACTCGCGATGCCGTCCATGGGGGAGACTCCATACCGGGGAGGACGGGTAGGTAAGGCCGGCGACGGGCAATTGCAAGACTTGATTCCGCAGTTCGGAACCGGCGGCACGCTCACGTTGACACGCGGACCGGCACCCCTTATGGTCCGCGGCCTTGCGGGCCCGTCGGGACCGCCAGTAAGGACGCGACAATGAAAGTCAGAAACTCGTTGAAGTCGGCGAAGGTGCGCGAGAAGGGTTGCCGCGTGGTGCGCCGGCGCGGTCGCGTCTACGTCATCAACAAGCGGCATCCCCGGTTCAAGGCCCGCCAGGGCTGATCACGGCGACGGATTGGTGATCGACGGGCCGCGGGCGGGATGCCCGTGGCAGAGCTCTCGCGCGAGCGCTACCTTGCGGATCCGGCCGGTGCGGCGTTCCTGTTGATGGACGCATGCATACAGGTCTGTCCACCCGTATCCACGCTGCGCCAGCGGAACGCGCGAAGACGCGATCCGGGTGAACGAATCCTTGAGACTGAACGGAATGGTTCATACTTTAGGCGCATGAAGCAACGCGCCGATACGAGCCCGAAAGACCGGTTGGTCGAAACCGCGCTTGAACTGTTCCGGCACGAAGGGTTCCACGCGACCGGAATCGACCGGATCCTCGCCGAGGCCGGCGTCGCCAAGATGACGCTCTACAAGCACTTCCGCTCGAAGGAGGCGCTGATCGAAGCCGTGCTACGCCACCACGACGAACAATGGCGGCATTGGTTTCAGTCGGAGGTCGAGGCGAAAGCAAAATCATCGAAGAAGCGGCTTGTCGCCATATTCGACGTGCTTGGCGACTGGTTCGAATCGACCGACTTCGCCGGCTGCCTGTTCGTCGCCGCCGCGGCCGAATATGCCGACCGCCGGCATCCCGTTCACATCATCGCCGCCGAGCACAAAACCTTGGTGCGCGCCTACCTCGCGCACCTGGCGCAGGCCGCCGGGGCCGCCGACGCAGAGGCCCTCGGTGGGCAGCTTGCGTTGTTGATGGAGGGTGCGATCAGCGCCGCCCACGTCCGGGGCGACCGCCGTGCCGCCCGCCGGGCGCGCAAGACAGCGAAGCTGTTGTCCAAGCAGGGCGGCGCCTGATCGGCGGTTCTCCCGTCCCTCAGCGGATGAAGCCGAGGCTCTCCAACTTGACGATGATCCGGTGCGCCGCCAGTTCCGGCGACAGCTCCTGGGTATCGATCACCATCTCGGGATTTTCCGGCTCCTCGTAGGGATCGTCGATCCCGGTGAATCCCTTGATCTTTCCGGCACGGGCCTGGGCATAGAGCCCCTTGCGGTCACGCCGCTCGCATTCCTCGATGGGCGTGGCGACGTACACCTCGATGAACCCGCCGACCGCCTCGATGGCCTCGCGCACTTGGCGCCGCGTCGTGTGGTAGGGCGCAATCGGTGCGCAGATGGCGACACCGCTGTACTTGGTGATTTCGGAAGCGACGTAGCCGATGCGCAGGATGTTGAGGTCGCGGTGCTCCTTGGAGAAGCCCAGCTCGCTCGACAGGTTCTTGCGTACGACGTCGCCGTCGAGAAGCGTCACCCGGCGGTGGCCGTTCTCCAGCAGCTTGACCAGCAGCGCATTCGCGATCGTCGACTTGCCCGAGCCCGACAGCCCGGTGAAGAACACCGTAAAGCCCTGTTCGTGGCGCGGCGGATAGCTGCGGGCCAGTTCGTCGAGGATGTCGGGGAAGCTGAACCAGTCGGGGATTTCCAGCCCCTCGCGCAGGCGGCGGCGGAACTCGGTCCCGGTGATGGTGCGGATCTTCATGTCCGGCGTGGTTTCGTCCACCGGCAGGTATTGCGCCCGGTCCTCGACGTAAACCATCTGCTGGAACGGCACCATGGTGATGCCGAGCTCGTCCTCGTGCTTGCGGAACAGGTCCTGGGCCTCATAGGGGCCGTAGTAGGGTTCGCCTTCCGGCGTGCTGCCCGGGCCGGCGTGGTCGCGGCCGACGATGAAGTGGGTGCAGCCGAAGTTCTTGCGGATGATGCCGTGCCAAAGCGCTTCCTTCGGTCCGGCCATGCGCATGGCGAGGTTGAGGATGCTGAGCGCCGTGGTCTGTTCGGGGTAGGTCTTGAGGATGTGCTCGTAGCACCGTACCCGGGTGAAATGGTCGACGTCGCCGGTCCGGGTCAGGCCGACGACCGGATGGATCAGCAGGTTGGCCTCGTTCTCGCGCGCGGCACGGAAGGTGAGTTCCTGATGGGCACGGTGCATGGGGTTGCGGGTCTGGAAGGCAACGACCTTGCGCCAGCCGAGCTTGCGAAACCGGCCGCGCAGCTCCGACGGGCCGTCGCGCAGCAGCTTGAAATCGTAGTGGATGGGCGGCTCGATGCCCTTGAGAAGTCCGCCCACGTAGACGTCGTTAGCGAGATTCATCAGGTAATGGACGCCGGGATGGGCGGTGTTTCCGGTTCCGAACACGGATTCGGCTTCGTTGGCCTTGTCCGGGGTCCAGATATCGGCGACGTCCAGGGTCGCGATGACCACGCCTTCGCGATCACGCAGCGCAATCGTGTCGCCCATGGCGATGGTCTCGGCGAACGCCGGCGTGACGTCCAGGGTGATCGGCATCGGCCACAGAACACCCGACGGCAGCCGCATGTCGTTGATGACGCCCTCGTACTCGGCGCGGGTGAGGAACCCTTCCAGCGGCGAGAACGATCCGTTGAGCAGCAGCTCGAGATCGCAGAGCTGGCGTTCGGTGAGGTCCCAGGAGACGTAGTCCCGGGCCTTGGCCTTTTCGGCCTCGGCGGCGGTTTCGCCGAGATAGAGCTCCTTGAGCACCCCGCCGTGCGGTTCCTTGAATGCACCCATGGACCGATTTCCCCCTGTTTTCCTAAGGTTGCGGACAGCCTAATCCGGGACGGCGGCGCCCCGCAACCGGCACCGGTCAACGGCTACGGCGGACGGCCTGGATCTCCTTCTCCAGGGCCTGAAGAAATCGGGACCGGTCCTGCTTGGTGAATCCGGCCGGGCCGCCGGTGATCTCGCCGGAATCGCGAAGCTGGGACATCAGGTCGCGCATGGCGACGGCCATGCCGATGCTCTCTTCGGTGAACGGCTTGCCGGTCGGGGCGAGGACGCGGGCGCCCTTCTCGATGCAGCGTGCGGCGAGCGGGATGTCATTGGTCACCGCGATGTCGCCGGCATTGATCCTGTCCGCGATCCAGTCGTCGGCGGCGTCCGACTCGTTGCCGACGATCACCGTGTGCACCCGCCGATCGGCGCTTGGCCTTAGGCCCCCGTTGCTGACGATGTAGACGTCGAGGCCGTGGCGGCCTGAGACCCGCAGGACCTCGTCCTTGACCGGGCACGCATCGGCATCGACGTAGATGTCGGGCATCGACGCCAGTCCTCTCAGGCGGCGCGGGACGCCCGCTTGCGTTCGTGCTCCTTTAGGAACTTCTTGCGGATGCGGATCGACCGGGGCGTCACCTCGACCAGTTCGTCGTCGTTGATGAACTCCAACGCGTATTCCAGAGTCGTGGCGATGGGGGGGACGAGAATGATGTTCTCGTCCGAGCCGGCGGCACGGAAGTTGGTCAGCTGCTTGGCCTTAAGCGGATTGACGACAAGGTCCGTGCCGCGGGAATGGATGCCGACGATCATGCCCTCGTAGACCTCGATGCCGTGGCCGATGAACAGCTTGCCGCGGTCCTGGAGGCCATAGAGCGCGTACGCCAGCGCCTTGCCGGTGGCCATGGAGACCAGCGCGCCGTTGCTCCGCCGGCCGAGGACGCCCTCGGCACGCGGACCGGTAGCGCTCGAAGGCGTGGTACATCAGGCCGGTGCCCGAGGTGACGGTGAGGAAATCGGAGCGGAAGCCGATCAGCCCGCGGCTCGGAACGAGGTAGTCGAGCCGCACCCGGCCCGCGCCATCCGGGACCATGTCGCGCAGTTCGGCGCGTCGCTCGCCCAGCCGCTCCATGACCGCGCCCTGGTGGCCTTCCTCGACGTCGACGGTGAGCGTCTCCCAGGGCTCGTGGACCTTTCCGTCGATGGTGCGGAGGATCACCTCGGGGCGCGAGATGGCCAATTCGTAGCCCTCGCGGCGCATGCGCTCGACGAGGATCGAGAGGTGCAGCTCGCCACGGCCGGAGACCTTGAACTTGTCCGGATCGTCCATCGGCTCGACCCGCAGCGCGACATTGTGGATCAGCTCCTGCTCTAGACGTTCGCGCAGATTGCGGCTGGTCACGTACTTGCCCTCGCGGCCGCCGAACGGCGAGTCGTTGACCTGAAAGGTCATCGAGATGGTCGGCTCGTCGACGACCAGCGGCGGCATCGGCTCAACGGCGTCGGGATCGCAGAGCGTCTCGGAGATCTTCAGCTCGTCAATGCCGGTGAACGCGACGATATCGCCGGCCTCCGCCTCCTCGCGCTCGATCCGCTCCAGTCCGTGGAAGCTGAGGATCTGCATCAGCCGGCCGCGGCGCATCGCTCCATCCGCGCCGGCGACCGCGACCGCGGCGTTGCGCTGGGCGCGTCCTCGCTGGATTCGTCCGATGCCGATCACACCGACATAGCTGGAATAGTCGAGCGCGCTCACCTGCAGGCGTAGCGGTTCCTCGGCGTCGACCTCCGGCGGAGGCACGTGGGCGACGATGGTCTCGAACAGCGGCGTCATGCCGTGGTCCCGGTCTTCCGGGTCGGTCGATGCCCAACCCTCGATCGCAGAGGCGTAGATCACCGGGAAATCCATCTGCTCATCGCTGGCGCCCAGCCGATCAAACAGATCAAACGTCTGGTCGACGACCCAGTCGGGCCGGGCGCTCGGCCGGTCCACCTTGTTGACGACGACGATGGGCCGGAGACCGTGGGCCAGGGCCTTGCGGGTGACGAAGGTGGTTTGCGGCATTGGTCCCTCGACGGCATCGACGAGCAGCAGCACGGAATCGACCATCGACAGCACCCGTTCGACCTCGCCGCCAAAATCGGCGTGCCCCGGCGTGTCGACGATGTTGATGCGCCACGCGCCCCAGGTGATGGCCGTGTTTTTGGCGAGGATGGTGATGCCCCGCTCGCGTTCCAGATCGCCGGTATCCATCATCCGCTCGCCGGTGCCGCCGCGGACCCCCAAAGTGCCCGACTGGCGCAGCAACTCGTCGACCAAAGTCGTCTTGCCATGATCGACGTGCGCGACGATGGCCACGTTCCTCAGGGACCGGTGTGATGTGGACATGGAATGCGGCTCCGGCGCGGACGGACGCCCTTATAGGTGCAGAATCGCAGGTTCCGCCAGCCTTAGTCTGCCCCAATTTTGATTGATAATCAATTTCCTCGACACCACCGTGTAAAACGTGTCAACACGCCAAGAACCTCAGAAACAGCACAAAAAAAGTGGAGGGAGACACCATGGGAGAAGCGTTCGTCGGGCCTCGCCTCCCATGTCACGCCGCACCTAACTCGCCGGCATCCTCGTCTCCCGCGTTTCGAGCAGAAAGGTGACGTTATGACGACAAAGAAAGCGAGGCAGTCCGACCGTAGCGGGCAAGAGGGCAGTACGTCGGTCGATGCGCTTTACGGACCAATGATGTTCCACGGCATGGATGCCATGGGAATCATCAACGATATGATGCAATTGGCTCAACAAATGTCGCCCAATCCAAGGTTGCTCATGGAGCAGCAGGCGAAGCTTGCGCGTCAGGCGACGCAAATTTTCGCCAATGACTCCGACATCGCGCCCGAGCGCGGCGACAAGCGGTTTAACGATCCGGCTTGGACCGACAACGTTTTCTACCGCACCTACATGCAGGGCTACCTGGCGTGGAGCAGTGCCATGCATGAGATGGTCGACGCGTTTGGCTTCGACAAGGTCAACGCCGAACGGGCGCGTTTCATGATGCAGATGTTGACCGACGCCTTGTCGCCCACCAACTCGCTGCTCGGCAATCCGGCGGCCATGCGCAAGTTCTTCGATACGGGCGGCCAGAGCTTCATGGACGGCCTGAAAAACATGGTCGACGACATGGTCAACAACAACGGCATGCCCGCCCAGGTGGACAAGTCGAAGTTCAAGGTCGGCGAGAACCTCGCGGCGACCCCGGGTGTCGTCGTCTACAAGAACGAAATGTTCGAGCTGATCCAGTACAAGCCGCAGACGGAGAAGGTGTACGCGCGGCCGACCCTGTTCGTGCCGCCGCAGATCAACAAGTACTACGCCTTCGATCTCGCGCCGGATCGCAGCTTCATCGAGTTCGCGGTCAAGAACGGCATCCAGATGTTCCTGATCAGCTGGCGCAATCCGACGTCCGAGCATCGGGACTGGGGCTTCAGTGAATATTGCAGCGGCATTCTCGAGGCCAGCGACGTGGTGCGCGCGATCAGCAAGTCCGACGACATCAATCTGACCGGCATCTGCGTCGGCGGCCTGACGACCGCGGCCTTGCTCAGCCACCTGTCGCAAACGGGCGATACCCGGGCCAACTCCCTGACGCTTGTCGTCAGCAGCCTCGACTGGGAAGCCGAGCAGACCAACCTCACCATGTTCATTTCGCCGCAGATGGTGGACATGGTGAAAAAGAAGAACGCCAGTACAGGCTTGTTCGACGGCAAGGAAATGGGGCGCGTTTTCGCGTGGCTGCGCCCGAACGACCTGGTGTGGAGCTACTGGGTCAACAACTACCTGCTCGGCAATCCGCCGCCGGCCTTCGACATCCTCTACTGGAACAATGACAACACGCGCCTGCCTGCGAAGTTCCACGGCGAGGTCCTGGAATCCGCGCTCAGCAATCCATTCGTGAACCCCGGCCGGATGACCGTTCTGGATTCACCGGTGGACCTGGGGGCGGTCAAATGCGACGTCTACAGCGTCGCCGGGACCACCGATCACATTGCGCCCTGGAAAGGCTGCTATCACGGCGCACAGGGCTTCGGCGGCGACGTCGAGTTCGTGCTGTGCGGCAGCGGCCACATCCAAAGCATCATCAATCCGCCTGGCAACCCGAAGGCTAATACCAAGCTGCATTGATCAGAACCCATGGGTCCACTGGCGCATGCCGATGGACATGATCTTCCAGGGCTGTTCGACGAGCCTGTTCCAGGCCTCGCAGCATAGGGCGACGATTTGGTCGTCGGATTGGAAGATCCGGTTGGACAGCCAGTTGTCGCGC
>Ga0209568_1000144_pt1 | contig 25241 bp, 21 predicted proteins | sample WorMetOlspDAHAB2_FD_187406 | JGI IMG/M metagenome (GOLD analysis project Ga0209568, IMG submission 187406) | Marine gutless worms symbiont microbial communities from Max Planck institute for Marine Microbiology, Germany - Olavius sp. DAHAB.2... ...
GCCCGAAAACGGAACCCGAAATCGCAAGGTTCCGGCAACAAAAACCAGAAAAAACTGCAAATATAACGACTTCAGAAACCGGAAAAACAATGCCAACTCAGAGCGTTATGAGTTGTTCACACGCGACTTTTTAGGGTCATTGATGTAGATCAAGAAACTTCCACGGGCGAAAAGTTTCGCCCGCCGCCTTGATCCGGAGCCTGTCGTCTCAATATGGGAAGGCTGGACGCCCTAGCCGCGCAGCACCGCGCCCGTGGCCTTGCTCACGTTGGCGACGATCTTCTCGGCGACGGCCTCGATTTCCGCGTCCGTCAGGGTCTTGTCCATGGGCTGCAGGGTCACCGATAGGGCCAGTGATTTCTTGCCCGAGTCCAGATTGCCGCCCGTGAACACGTCGAATACCTCGACATCGGTGATCAGTCCCTTTTCCGCATTGCGGGCCGCCGCGACGACGGCGGCGGCGGTCACCTCGCCATCGACCACGAAGGCGAAATCGCGGGCCACCTTCTGGTAGGGCGACAGGGTAAGGTGCGGGCGGGCAGCGCCCCGCCTGGCTTTCGGCTTCGCCAGGTTGTCGAGAAAGATCTCGAAACCGGCAACCGGGCCGGGCGCGTCCAAGGCCTTCAGGACGCGCGGGTGGATATCGCCGAAATGCGCCAGCACGTTCTTCGGGCCCTGCCGCAGCACGCCGGAGCGGCCGGGATGGAAATAGGCCGGCGCGTCGGTGGTGACCTGCAGGCGGTCCGTGGCGACGCCCAAGTCGGCCAGGACGGCCAGGGCATCGGCCTTCGCATCGAACACATCGACGGGCCTGGGCGCGCCGGCCCAATGGCGGGGGCCCGAGGTGCCGCTGCGAATCCCCGCCGCCGCGATCACCTCGTCCTCGGGCGCATCGCCGGTGAACTGCGGGCCCACCTCGAAGATCGCCGCGTCCATGATGCCTCGGGCCGCGTTGCGGGATGCGGCGTTGATCAGGTTCGCCAGCATGGAGGGCCGCATGACATCCAGATCGGCACTGATGGGATTGCTCAGGCGGACCGAATCGGCGATATCGCCGAACAGGCGGGCGTCCTTTTCCGCCATGAAGGAATAGGTGACGGCCTCGGTCATGCCGCGCGCCGCCAGGGTGCGGCGGGCCTGCGACCGGCGCCGCTGTACGGAATCCAGCGCCGCGCCAGGCAAGGCATGGGCCGGGTTGAGGGACACCGTCGGGATGTTGTCGTAGCCGTGGATGCGGACCACCTCCTCCACCAGGCAGGCCTCGTCGACGATATCGGGGCGCCAGGACGGCACCTGGACGGCGAACCCGTCGTCCGCATCCGCCACCTCGAAACCCAGCACCGTCAGGATGCGCCGGATCTCATCGGCCGGAATCTGGACTCCGCCGAGGGTCTCCACCCGGTCCGACCGCAGCGCAACGGTGCGCTGCCAATCCGGCGCGCCGCCGGCGACCACCACCTCCGAGGCCTCGCCGCCGCAGAGTTCCTGGACCAGCCGGGTGGCGATCTCCATGGCGTCTTCCAGGAAGGCCGGATCGACGCCCCGCTCGAAACGGTATCGCGCGTCGGACATGAGGTTCAGTTTGCGGCCCGTGGCGGCGGTGCGGATGGGATCGAAATAGGCGCATTCGATGAACACGTCCGTGGTGGCTTCCGTGCAGCCCGATTCCTCGCCGCCCATGACACCGCCCAGCCCCTCGGCCTTCTTATCGTCGGCGATGACGCACATCTCGGTGTCCAATTCATAGGTCTTGCCGTCGAGGGCATGCAGCTCCTCGCCCGGTTTCGCCAGGCGCGGCCGGATATGGCCCTCCACACGGGCCAGGTCGAAGACATGCAGGGGCCGGCCCAGATCGAAGGTCACCAGGTTGGTGATGTCGACCAGGGCCGAGATGGGCCGGAGCCCGATGGCTTCCAGCCGGCTCCGCAGCCAATCCCGGCTGGGGCCGTTGGTGACGCCGCGGACCATGCGGCCGACGAAATAGGGACAGGCGTCCTCTTTGCCGTCGGGGAACTCCAGGTGCACCTTCACGGGGCTCTCGAAGGCGCCCGGCACGGGCGTCGTATCCAAGGGCTTCATGGTGCCGAGCCCGGCAGCCGCCAAATCCCGGGCGATGCCGCGCACACCCAGGCAATCGCCGCGGTTCGGCGTGATGGCGATCTCGATAACCGGGTCGTCGAGGCCCATGACCTGGACGGCGGAGGCACCGATGGGTGCGTCCTCGGGCAGATCGACGATCCCCTCGTGGTCGTCGGAAAGGCCCATCTCGCGCTCCGAAAGCAGCATGCCGCGGCTCTCGACGCCGCGGATCTCGGCTTTCTTCAGGGTCATGTCCGTGCCCGGAACGTAGCTACCCTCGCGGGCGAACACGCCCTTCATGCCGGTGCGCGCGTTGGGCGCGCCGCAGACCACCTGGAATTCCTCGCCACCGATATCGACCTTGCAGACCCGAAGCCGGTCCGCATCGGGGTGCTGGCTGGCATCCAGGACATGGCCGACGACGAAACCCTCGAGCCCGCTGGCCCGGTCCTCAACCTTCTCCACCTCCAGGCCGATGACCGTCAGGCGGTCCAGGATCTCATCCAGGCCGGCGTCCGTCTCCAGGTGTTCCTTGAGCCAGGCAAGGGTGAACTTCATCGGTTGAGGCCTCCCACCAGGCTGGGCACGTCCAAGGCGCTGAACCCGTAGTGCTTGAGCCAGCGCAAATCCGTCTCATAGAAGGTGCGCAAGTCCGGGATGCCGTACTTCAGCATGGCCAGACGCTCGACCCCCATGCCGAAGGCGAAGCCCTGGTAGACGCCCGAATCGATGCCGCAGTTCTCCAGGACCTTCGGGTTGACCATGCCGCAGCCCAGGATCTCCAGCCAGTCGTCGCCGTGGCCGATGCGGAATTGGCCGCCCTCGCGGGTGCAGCCGATATCCACTTCCGCCGAGGGCTCGGTGAAGGGGAAGTAGCTGGCCCGGAAGCGCACCGGCAGGTCGTCCATATCGAAAAACGCCCGGCAGAACTCGATCAGGCAGCCCTTCAGATGGCCCATGTGGGTGGTCTTGTCGACCATCAGGCCCTCCACCTGATGGAACATGGGGGAATGGGTGGCGTCATAATCGCAGCGGTAGGTGCGGCCCGGCACGATGATCCTGAACGGCGGCTCACCGCCCTGCATGGCGCGGATCTGCACCGGCGAGGTATGGGTCCGGAGCACCATGCGCTCGCCGTCCGTCTCGCCGGGCAGGTAGAAGGTGTCGTGTTCCTGGCGGGCCGGGTGGTCGGGGGGGATGTTGAGGGCCGTGAAGTTGTGCCAGTCGTCCTCGATGTCCGGGCCTTCGGCGACGGTGAAATCCATCTCGCCCAGGATCGCGACGATCTCGTCGATGGTCTGGCTGATGGGGTGGACGCGGCCTTTGGCTTCGGGGCGCACGGGCAGGGTGACGTCGATCCGGTCCGCCTCCAGGCCGGCCTCCAGGGCGGCGTCCTCGAGGGCCGCCGTACGGGCCTCGATGGCGCCGGCGATCTCGCCTTTCAGGGCGTTCAGCGCCTGGCCCATGGCCTTGCGCTCGTCCGGCGCCATGCCGCCGAGACCCTTCATGAGCCCGGTGATCCGGCCCTTCTTGCCGAGCGCGGCGATTCGGACCTCTTCCAGGGCGGCGGCGTCGGCGGCGGCGCCGACGGCGTCCAGCAACTCGTCGCGAAGGCTGTTCAGCTCATCCATGGCCCGGTTTTCCTTGCGTTCCCCTGATCATCCTTGCCCGTTCTCCATGCCCCTACGGCAAACGGGAGCCGCCGCACAAGCGGGCTCCCGTTTCCATAACGTTCAGGCAGAATTGCCGGATCCGTTAAGCGGCCTTGGCGAGAGCGGCTTGTGCCTGTTCCACCAAGCTCTTAAAGGCTTCCGGCTCACGGGCCGCCAACTCGGCCAGCACCTTGCGGTCGATCTCGATCTCCGCCTTACCGAGCCCGTTCATGAACTGGGAATAGGTCATCCCGTGTTCCCGGGCGCCGGCGTTGATCCGCTGGATCCACAGCCTGCGGAACGAGCGCTTCTTGGTGCGCCGGTCGCGGTAGGCATATTGCAGGCCCTTCTCGACCCGTTCGATGGCCAGGCGCAGGTTGTTCTTGGAACGGCCCCGGTAACCCTTGGCCAGCTTCAGAATCTTCTTCCGCCGCGCGTTGCGGGCGACGGCTCTTTTCACACGTGACATGGTTCGTCTCTCCGCTTTTCCGGGTTACTTGGCGTAAGGCAGGCAGGCCTTGACCAGACGGGCGTCGGAATCGCCCAGGATCATGGTGCCCCGCGCGTTGCGCTTCATTTTCTGGGAGCGCCGGCGCAGGAAATGCCGTTTGCCGGAAGGGTTGGCCCGGACCTTGCCCGAGCCGGTGAGACGAAAGCGCTTCTTGGCGCTCGATTTGGTCTTCATTTTGGGCATTTCGCTGTCCTCCGAAATGGGTTCGAGGTTCACGTTCGGCGCGGCTCGGCATGCCCTTTCAGCCTGACCGCGCGTTTTGGTCGGCGGGTTATAGCGGCGAAGCCACGGAATGGCAAGCCGTCGCGGATTTTTGACTAAGGTCAATGTGTTTCGACGCCCGATCGGGAAAATGCTTTTAACAGGGATAATCACCGGCGCCGCGGACGAACAACCGCCGCGCCGCCGGCCAGCAAGGATCATTTTATGTTTCAAGTCCGAATCCACGGCCGCGGTGGCCAAGGGGTGGTGACGGCGGCGGAGTTGCTGTCCATTGCCGCCTTCCTGGAAGGCCGCCACGCCCAAGCCTTCCCCAGTTTCGGCTCCGAGCGCATGGGCGCGCCGGTGGTTTCCTTCTGCCGCATGGACGACAAGGAAATCCGCCTGCGCGAACCGATCCAGTCGCCGGACGCGCTGATCATCCAGGATCCGACGCTGCTGCATTCCGTCGACGTCTTCGGCGGCCTCCGTGACGACGGTTACATCCTGATCAACTCCACCCGGTCCTTCGAGGAACTGGGCATCGCCGATTTCATGGCCAAGTTCCCGGCCCATCACGTCTGCGACGTGGGCGCCACGGAATTGGCCATGAAACACGTCAACCGACCGGTGCCCAACGCCGCGCTGTTGGGCGGCTTCGCGGCGGTCAGCAATACCCTGCACATGGAATCCGTGGCCAAGGCGATCAAACAGAAGTTCCCGGGCCCCGTCGGCGATGCCAACGTCGCCGCCGCCCAGGAGGCCTTCGAGATCGCCGGGCGGGCCAGGAGGGAGAGAGAGAAATGCTGAAACAGACGGAAGGATCGCAGGCCGTCGCCGAGGCCATCGGACTGTGCCGCCCGGAGGTGGTCTGCGCCTATCCCATCACGCCCCAGACCCACATCGTCGAAGGCGTCGGCGCCCTGGTCAAGGACGGCACGTTGGAGAACTGCGAGTTCATCAACGTGGAATCGGAGTTCGCGGCGCTGTCCGTGGCCATCGGCGCTTCGGCCGCCGGGGCCCGGGCCTACACGGCGACGGCCAGCCAGGGGCTTCTTTACATGGCGGAGGCCGTCTACAACGCCGCCGGGCTCGGCCTGCCCATCGTCATGACCATCGGCAACCGGGCCATCGGCGCCCCCATCAACATCTGGAACGACCACACGGACAGCATGGCGCTGAAGGATTCGGGCTGGATCCAGTTGTTCGCGGAGACCAACCAGGAAGCCGTGGACCTGCACATCCAGGCCTTCCGCCTGGCCGAGCAGTTAAGCTGCCCGGTGATGGTCTGCATGGACGGCTTCATCCTGACCCACGCCTTCGAGCGCATCAACGTGCCCAGCCAAGAGAAGGTCGACGCCTTCCTGCCGCCCTATGAACCGGTGCAGGTGCTGGACCCGGCCGATCCCTATTCCATCGGCGCCATGGTCGGCCCCGAGGCCTTCACGGAAGTCCGCTACCTGGACTACGACAAGCAGTTGCAGGCCCTGAAGCTGATCCCGGAGATCGCCGACATCTTTAAGGACGTGTTCGGCCGCGAATCCGGCGGCCTAGTCCACCCCTACCGCACCGACGGCGCCGAGACCATTGTCGTGGCGCTGGGCTCCGTCAACGGCACAATCAAAGAAGTCATCGATGAGATGCGCGACGACGGCACCGCCATCGGCTCGGTCAGCATCTGTTCGTTCCGCCCCTTCCCGCTGGACGAACTGCAGGGCGCCCTGAAAGGTGCCAAGCGGGTCGTGGTGGTGGAGAAAAGCGTCGCACCCGGTTTGGGCGGCATCGTCGCGTCGAACGTCCGAATGGCGCTCCGGGGCGTCAATATCCCCGTCTACACGGTGATCGCCGGGCTTGGCGGGCGGCCCATCAAGATGACCTCCTTGGCCGACACCTTCGCCGCGGCCGGCGAGGACCGGCTGCCGGACGTGCAGTTCCTGGACCTGGACCACGCGGTGGTCGAGCACCAAATCCTCCGGGCCCGGGAGACCCGCCGCTCCGGGCCGACCGCCGAAAACATCCTTAAAACCCTTGCCGCCGGCGACGCGGCGGCATCCTAGGGGAGAACGGTCATGAGCACTCAAGGTTCCGTGCAACGGGTCAAGTTCTACCAGACCGGCACCCATACGGTGGGCAACCGCCTCCTCGATGACGCCAAGCGGACCGTCCAGGCCAGCATGGAGCGGGCCAATGCGATCACGTCCGGACACCGCGCCTGCCAGGGTTGCGGCGAGGCGCTGGGCGCGCGCTACGCGCTGGACACGGCCATGCGGGAGACCGACGGCCAGTTGGTGGCGGTCAACGCCACCGGGTGTCTGGAGGTGTTCACCACGCCCTATCCGGAGACGTCGTGGCAGATTCCCTGGCTGCACTCGCTGTTCGGCAATGCGCCCGCGGTGGCCACCGGGGTCGCCGCGGCCATGCGCATCAAGGGCCGCGAAGACGTCCGCGTCGTCGCCCAGGGCGGTGACGGCGGCACCACGGATATCGGTTTCGGATGTCTTTCGGGGATGTTCGAGCGCAACGACGATGTCCTTTATATCTGTTACGACAACGAGGCCTACATGAACACCGGCGTGCAGCGCTCGAGCGCCACGCCCCCGGCGGCCCGTACGGCGACCACGCCGGCCGTGGGCGATGCGCCTGGCAACGTCTTCGGCACCGGCAAGAACCTGCCGCTGATCGCCATGGCCCATAACATCCCCTACGTGGCCACCGCCTCCGTCGCCGACCTGCACGACCTGGAGGCCAAGGTGACGAAGGCCATGACACTGCGCGGTTCACGCTACATCCACATCATAGTGCCCTGCCCGCTGGGCTGGGGATCGGCCTCGGAAGCGACCATCATGCTTGCCCGGGCGGCGGTGGAGTGCGGCCTGTTCCCGCTGTTCGAGGCGGTGGACGGCGAGGTGGTGCACGCCCATAGGATCCACCGGCAGGTCCCCGTGGAAACCTATCTGAAGCCGCAGCGCCGGTTCGCGCACCTGTTCAAGAAGGGCCAGGAGGATACGGAACGCATCGCCGCCATCCAGCGCATGGCGGACGCCAACATCAAGCGCTTCGGCTTGCTTGGCGACAAGGCGGAGGAGCCGGCACAATGAACAACAGAAACCTGCCTTTCGCCATCACCCTCGATCCGGGCACCAGCCTGGCCAACGAAACCGGTTCCTGGCGGACTCTGAAGCCCGTCTACGTGGACCGCCTGCCGCCGTGCAACAATGCCTGTCCGGCCGGCGAGAACATCCAGAAGTGGCTGTTCCACGCCGAGGAGGGCGACTACTTCGCGGCCTGGCAGGCGCTCATGGAGGACAATCCGCTGCCGGGCATCATGGGCCGGGTCTGCTATCACCCCTGCGAAGACGCCTGCAACCGGGCCGAGGTGGACGAGGCCGTCGGCATCCATGCCGTCGAACGCTTCCTCGGCCGCATGGCCTGGGAGAAGAAATGGAAGCCCGAGTTCGCCGTCGATCCTTCCGGCAAGCGGGTGCTGGTGGTCGGTGCCGGACCCAGCGGCCTCAGCGCCGCCTACCATCTGACCCGGCTCGGTCACGCCGTGACCATCCGCGAGGCCGGCCCCATGGCCGGCGGCATGATGCGCTTCGGCATCCCCAAGTACCGGCTGCCCCGGGACGTGCTGGATTACGAGGTCCAACGGATCGTCGACATGGGCGTGGAACTGGAGCTGAACACCAAGGTCGAAGACATCGAAGCGGCCTTCACCGATGAGGGCTTCGACGCCGTGTTCGTCGCCGTCGGCGCGCATCTGGCGAAACGCATCGACATCCCGGCCCACGCGGCGGGCAAGATCCTGGATGCGGTCAGCGTGCTCCGGGACATGGAGACCGGCGCAGAGCCGCCGCAACTGGGCCGCCGGGTCATCGTCTACGGGGGCGGCAACACGGCCATGGACGTGGCCCGCACGGCGAAGCGCCTGGGCGTCGATGAATCGATGATCGTCTATCGGCGGTCTAGGAAGGAAATGCCGGCCCACGACTTCGAAGCCACGGAGGCGGAAGAAGAAAGGGTTATGATCCACTGGCTCAGGACCATCAAGCAGATCGACGAGACCACCTTCAAGGTGGAGAAGATGGAGATCGACGAGAACGGCCGGCCGCAGCCCACCGGCGAGTTCGAGGAGTTGGAGGCGGACACCCTGATCCTGGCGCTCGGCCAGGACGTGGATACCTCGTTCCTGGACAATACGCCCGGCGTCGAGGTGGCCAAGGACGGCGTGGTCTCGGTCAACCCGCAGATGATGACCGGCCGCGAAGGCCTGTTCGCCGGCGGCGACATGGTGCCATCGGAGCGCACAGTCACCGTCGCCGTGGGGCACGGCAAGAAGGCGGCCCGCAACATCGACGCCTGGCTCCGGGGCGAGACCTACGAGAAGCCCGCGAAGCACGACCTGGCCGAGTTCACCCGCCTCAATACCTGGTACTACGACGACGCGCCGCAGACCGTGCAGCCGCAGTTGGACCTGGTGCGCCGGCAGACAGGCTTCGACGAGGTGTTGCAGGGCCTGACCGAGGAGAACGCCCTGTTCGAGGCACGCCGCTGCCTGAGTTGCGGCAACTGCTTCGAGTGCGACAACTGCTACGGCATCTGCCCGGACAACGCGGTGAAGAAGCTGGGCCCGGGGATGCGCTTCGAGTTCAAGTACGACTACTGCAAGGGTTGCGGCATCTGCGCCGCCGAATGCCCCTGCGGGGCCATCGACATGGTGGCGGAGGACATCTGAGCCACCTCAGTTGTCTTCCAGGAATCGCTCTGCCTCGGCCTGGCTTTCATAGAGGTCCGAGGTGATGCGGCGCTTGGTGAACTCCTGACCCAGTTTGAGGCGCATGAAGCCGTTGGTGGTGTGGCGTGACACGCTGATGTAGTAGGTTTTCTCCACGTAGCGCACCAGGTCCAGGTACTTGTCGGCGACGGCCTCGTCGGCGGAAAAGGAATCGTAGTTGACCACCGCGTAGACCTTCTTGCCGAGCGGCGCCAGGGTGGCGTCCACCGCTTCCTTGATGGCGTCCAGGTCGTCCTGGTTGCGCACGGTCATGCCGGCGTAATTGAGGAACAGGGTGTTGCTTTCCGGGTCATAACTGATGCGGTCCTCGATCCTGAGGTCCAGCAGGCGGCTGCGCAGGTCCATGGGCTCCGGTTGGAAGATGGCCGGTTCCATTTCGGCCGGTTCCGTCACTTCCGGGCGGAAGGGTATGTGCCGAAGGATGTCCTTTTCCAAGTCCAGTCCTGGCGCCACTTCGCTCAGCACGAGCCCCTCCGGGCCGAGTCGGAAAACACAGCGCTCCGTCACGTAGATGATTTCCCGGTGGTTGTCGGCGGCGAGACGGCCGCTGAAGGTGATCTGGCCGACCTTATCGACGAACTTCCGGTGCTTGCCTTCCTGGAGGACCTTCAGACGGCCGTCGGCCACCTCGGCCTCGAATCCTCCCGACGTGAAGGTGCCCACGAACACCACCTTCTTCGAGTTCTGGCTGATGTTGATGAAGCCGCCGCAGCCGGAAATGCGGCGGCCGAAACGGCTGGCGTTGACGTCACCGCGGCCGTCGCACTCGGCGAATCCCAGGAAGGCCGCATCCAGCCCGCCGCCGTCGATGAAATCGAACTGGCTGGTGTGCTCGATGGCGGCACAGAAGTTGACGGCGGCGCCGAAATCCAGACCGCCGAGCGGAACCCCGCCAAACACGCCCGGATCGGCGGTCAGCGAGAACAGGTCGTGGATTTTCTCCTCGTTGGCCACCGCGCCGATGGTGTCGGGAAGGCCGATCCCTAGGTTGACCACCGTGTTCGGCGACAGCTCCATGGCGGCGCGCCGGGCGATCACCTTCTTGGCGTCCAGCGGCAGGGCCGGTAGGGTTTCCAGGGGTACGCGCACCTCGCCGGAAAGGGCCGGGTTGTACTGGGTGCCGTAGTTCTGCATGTGGAACTCCGGCTCCGACAGCACCACTGCATCGACCACCATGCCGGGGATGCGTACCCGCCGGGCGTCCAGGGAACCGGCCTCGGCGATGCGCTCCACCTGGCAGATGACGATGCCGCCCGTATTGTGGGCCGCCATGGCCATGGCCAGGGCCTCCAGGCGCAGCGATTCCTTCTCCATGGTGATATTGCCGTCCGGGTCTGCCGTCGTGCCGCGGATCAGGGCGACATTCACCGGCATGGACTTGAAGAACAGGGTCTCCTCGCCGCCCAACTCGACCAGTTCGACCAGATCCTCCTTCGCCGCCGCATTGACCTTTCCGCCCTCGACCCGGGGGTCGACGAAGGTGCCGATGCCGACCTTGGATAAGGTGCCGGGCTTGCTCGCGGCGATGTCCCGATAGAGATGGGTGACGATTCCCTCGGGGATGTTGTAGGCCTCGATCTTGTCGTCGACGGCCAGGGCCTCCAATTTCGGGATCAGGCCGTAGTGGCCGCCGATGACCCGCTTCAACAGGCCCTCGTGGGCCAACCGGTTCAAGCCCTTTTCGCGACCGTCGCCCTGGCCGCCGGCGTACATCAGGGTCAGGTCCCGGGGGGCACCCGTATCCAGAAAGCGTTGCTCCAGCGCCGCCAGCAGTTTCTCCGGCACCCCGTTGCCGCCGTAACCGGCCGAGGCCACGTAATCGGAATCCTGGATAAGCGAAACCGCATCTTCCGCCGCGATGACCTTTTTGAAAGGCATCGGCGTTCTCCCCCATCTCTCCTGCCGGGGACAAGCATAGCACAAACCGCACGCATCGGGGGCTGATCGCCGATTTGTGAACCCCGGCCAGCGCCGGCGGGAACCGCCTACAGGGTGTATTTCTCCAGCCGGTCGCGGTCTACCTCGATGCCGAGGCCCGGACCGGCGGGCACATGGACCCGGCCGGCCTTGACCGGGAACGGATCGGCCAGGATGTCCTCTGTCAGGTAATAGGTGGACATGTAGAACTCGCAGCCCAGCGTCAGTTCCGGCAGGGCCGCCATGAGGTGCGCGCCGGCGGCGTGGGCGACGCCGGTCTCGAACATGCAGCCGCCGTAGACGCCGATGCCGGCGGCCCGGGCGATGGCGGCCACCTGGAGGGCGCGCCTGAGCCCGCCCGCCTTCATGATCTTCAGGCTGAAGATGTCGGCGAGGCGCATGCGCGCCCCGATCAGCGCCTCGCGCGGGTTGAAGACGCTCTCGTCGGCCATCACCGGGGTCGTCAGGACGTCCGTGAAGTGGGCCATGGCCTCCAGGTTGTCGCGGGGCACGGGCTGTTCGATGAAGGCGAGGCGGAAGGCCTCCATGTCACGGAGCATGGGCAGCGCCTCGTGGGCCGCGAGCCCCTGGTTGTAGTCGATGCGGAGATCCACATCGTCGCCGAACCGCTGGCGCAGTTTGTCGAGGCGCATGAGATCGAAGGCGTGGTCCTTGAAGCCGGTCTTCAGCTTGAAGATGCCGACCCCGTCGGCGACCAGGCGCTCCGCCTTGGCGAAGTCCTCGTCGAAATCCGGGTTGGCGATGGAAAAGCTCAGGGGTACGCGTTCCCGGTGGCGGCCGCCCAGAAGCTCGGAGACGGAAACGCCGAGCGCTTTACCCATGATGTCCAGGAGCGCCGTTTCCATGGCCGCCTTGGCCTCGGAACAATGGACGACGCTTTTCTCCGCCGCCGCCAGGTGGACCTCGGCGGCGAAGGGATCGCCACCCACGAGGGCCGGGATGAAGTAGTCCCGAAGCGTGCTGGCGTTGGCTTCAGGCGTGCCCGTGAACACCGGCCAGGGCGAGGCCTCGCCCCAGCCGGTGATCCCCGATTCCGTGCTCAGTTCGAGGATTAACGTCTTCACCGCGGCGACGTCGCCGGAGCCGTGGGAATGGGTTTCCGTGACCGGAATCTCCACGATGTGGACCCGGCCCGAACGGATCGCGTGCTCTGATGCCAAGACGGCTACCCTCCGGCGGTCACCGGCTTCATGTTCTCCGGCAGGTAGGTGGCCAGATCGGGCACGAAGATCAGCACGAAGACCATCAGCACCATGATCAGGAACATGGGGATGGCGGCCTTCGAGATGTAGCCCATGTCGTGGTGGGTCATCCCCTGCATGACGAACAGGTTGAAACCGATGGGCGGCGTGATCTGCGCCATTTCGACGACCACGACGATGAAGATGCCGAACCAGATGACGTCGATGCCGGCGGCCCGGATCATGGGTTCGACCACCGCCATGGTCAGCACCACCGAAGAGATGCCGTCCAGGAAGCAGCCGATGACGATGTAGAACACCAAAAGCACCATCAGGAGCTCGAAGCGGCTGAGTTCCAGGACGGCGATCCACTCGGCCAGGGCCTTCGGCAGGCCGGTGAAGCCCATGGACAAGGACAGGAACGCCGCACCCGCCAGGATCAGGGCGATCATGGCGGACGTCCGGGTCGCCCCCATGAGGCTTTCCACGAAGGTGTTCCAGTTCAGGGATTTCTGCCCGGCGGCCAGCAAAAGCGAACCGATGACGCCGAAGGCGGCGGCCTCCGTGGCGGTGGCGACGCCCATGTACATGGACCCGATGACCACCAGGATCAGGCAGATCACCGGGATCAGGAACTTCGAGTTGGCGACCTTCTCGGAGAAGCTCATCTTCGGTTCCACCTTCGGGCGGAACGTGCTCGAGACCTTCGACATGATGGCCACGTAGCCCATGAACATGCCGGCCAGCACCAGGCCCGGCAGGATTCCGGCCATGAACAGCTTGGAGATGGATTCGTTGATGGTCACCCCGTAGACGATCAGGGTGAGCGACGGCGGGATCATGAGGCCCAGCGTCGCCGCGCCGGTGAGGGTGCCGATGATCATGTTCTCCGGGTACTCGCGCTTGCGGAGCTCCGGGATCGACATCTTGCCCACCGTGGTCAGCGTCGCCGCCGAGGAACCGGAGACCGCGGCGAACACGGTGCAGCCGACGATGTTGGTATGCACAAGGCCGCCGGGCAGCCGCGCCAGCCAGGGCGACAGGCCCCGGAACATGTCCTCGGACAAGCGCGTTCGGTAGAGGATCTCGCCCATCCAGATGAACAGCGGCAGGGCCGTCAGGGTCCATGAAGACGACGCGCTCCAGATGGTGGTGATCATGGTGTCGCCGACGGGGCGCGAGGTGAACATCTCCATGCCGACGAAGGCGACGCCCAAGAGCGCCAGGCCGACCCAGATGCCGGTGCCCAGCATCAGGAACAGGACAAACAGGAAGATGGCGATCAGTTGAAACTCACCCATGACCCCTACTCCCCATGGCTCTGATCGACCACATCGGATTCGATGCGGTGATCACCGGAAATCAACACGTGGATCAGGTGGTCCGTGAGGGCGATGGCGAAGATGATGGAGCCGATGACCATGGAGGTCTGGGGGATCCACAAGGGACTGGCGTCCTGGCCCTGGCTGATGTCGTTGAACTTCCACGACCAGTAGGTGGCCTTGGTGGCGTAGTAGACGAAATACCAGCCCAAGGCCGTGCCGATGGCGAAGCACCATGTCTCCAGCCAGCGCCGGGCCTTCTCGCCGACATGGTTCAACAGGATGGAGACGCGAATGTGGGCGCCGTGGTTGAGCGCATAGGCGAAGGCGAAGAAGGACGCCGCCGCCATGCAGTAGCCGGCGTAGTCGGGGGCGCCGGGGAATACCTCGCCGGTCCAGCGGGCGACCATCTGGATGACGATGAGGGCCAGGATGGCGATGAGAAACAGCGCGGCGACAACGCCGCAGGCGAAATAAATGCGGTCCAAGATGGAACGAATGGATAAAGCTATCGCTTTCATGTTCGGCCCCCCGTATCGCTAAATGAGGTGGGGAGGCCGCCGGGACGATCCCCGGGGCCTCCCCGAACACTGGACTATTTCATGGCTTTGTAGGCATCGACGATGGCCTTGCCTTCGGCACCGGCCTTCTTCAGCCAGTCGGCGGCCATGGTCTCGCCGATCTTCTTCAGATCGCCCTTCAGCTTGTCGCCGGCCGGGCCGACCTTCATGCCGCCGGCCTTGAGGCCGTTCAGGGTGAACTGGGTGTAGTGGATGGCCCGGTACTGGCCGGCGTATTCGGCCAGCGAGGCACAGCCATTGATCACCTGCTTGTTAGCCTTGCTGACGCCGCCCCAGACGTCCTTGTTGACGAACACGTAGTTGCGCGGCAACCAGGCGTCCACCTCATAGAAGTGGGTCAGGCTTTCCCAGACCTTGCGGTCGTAGCCCGTGGAGCCCGACGAGATCATCGATTCGGCGACGCCGGTGGCGAAGGCCTGGGAGATCTCGGCCGCCTCGATGGTCACCGGCAGCATGCCGGCAAGCTCGGCCAGGCGGGCCGTGGTGTTGTTGTAGGAGCGGAACTTGATGCCCTTCATGTCGGCCACCGAGTTGACTTCCTTCTTGAAGTACAAGCCCTGGGGCGGCCACGGCACGGAATACAGAAGGTGCAGGTTCTGCTTTTCCAGGATCTTGGTCAGGGTCGGCTTGGCGGCCTTCCAGAGCTTCGCCGCGTCCTCGAAGGAGGTCGCCATGAACGGCACCGAATCGACGCCGAAGATGGCGTTCTCGTTCTGGTGGCCGGACAACAGCCGCTCGCCGATGGGCGCCTGGCCGGTCTGCACGGCGCGCTTGATGTCGGCGCCCTTGAACAGGGAACCGGACGGGTGGGTGACCACCTCGATGGCGCCGCCGGTGCCGATGGTGATGCACTTGGCGAACTCGGCGCCCACGGCGGAATGGAAGTTGGTGGCCGAATAGGCCATGGGCATGTCCCATTTCTCGGCTTCAGCCGCGCCGGCCGTCAGGCCGACGGCGCCGGCCGCCAGGGCCAGGGTCTTCAGGGTCTTGATCTTCATTTCATCCTCCTCTGTTGGATTTCGTGTTCGCGTCGTCGTTGCAACCATGTCCCGAGACATGTCCCGCGGGGGTTGTCGGCGTTCATCTCACGCATCCTACCCGAAGCGTTTCACGTCGTAGGGTGTCAGGTCAATGTTCGGTGTCCGGCCGACGATCTGATCGGCGATCAGCCGGCCCGTGCGGGGCCCGCAGGTGAGGCCCACGTGGTGATGTCCGAAGGCCAGCACCAGTCCTGGATGGCCCTGAACCGGGCCCATCACCGGCAGGCTGTCGGTGATCGCCGGGCGGTGGCCGAGCCATTCCGTATGGTCTTCGTACTGGATGCCGGGGAAGACGATCTCGGCCCGTTTCAACAGCGTGCGGATGGGGGCCGGGTTGGCCGGCGCCTCGAGGCCGCCGAACTCGACCAGGCCGGCGAGGCGCAATCCATCACCCATGGGGGTTGTCACCAGCTTGCCGTCGGCGATCATCAGCGCCCGGTTCGGCCGCTTCGACGCCTTGTTGAGCTGCACGTGGTAGCCGCGCTCCGTCTCCAGCGGCACGTGGATGCCGAGGCTATCCAGGAGCCGCGCCGACCAGGCCCCGGCGGCGACGACCACGGTCTCAGCGGCGATCTCGCCGGTCTCCGTCACCACCCCGGTGATCCTGGCACCGTCGCGCAGGAAGCCCGTCACCGGTGCCGTCACCAGCCGGCCGCCGCCGTCCGTGAAGGCCCGGGCCAGATCCTTGACGTAGGCGCCGGGGAGATCGATGGCGCTGTGCTGGTGGGTCAGTTCCACCAGGCATTGGTAGGCCGGCGCCAGGTGCGGTTCGGCCTCGCGCACCGCGTCGCCCTCGATGACGCGCCAGGGAATGTCGTGTTCCTGGCGGAGTCCCCAGCCCAGCGTGTCGGCCTCGAAGGCGGCCCGGTTGGGAAACACGAAGGCGTACGGGATGCGCTGGATGCGGGCCAGGGCGTCGGTGCCCTCGGCGAGGCGCAGGTGCTCGTCCAGGCTGTCGGCGGTCAGCGGCGCCAGATGCTTGGCGATGTGGCGGACCTTACCTTCCGTCGCATGGGCCAGGTATTTGATCAGCCAGGGCGCCATGCGCGGCAAATAAAGCCAGCGCAGATACAAGGGCCCGAGCGGATCGAGCAGCATTTTCGGGACCTTGGTGAACATGCCCGGCACGGTCACCGGAATGATCGAGCTGGACGCCAGCACGCCGGCGTTGCCGAAGGACGCCCCCTCGCCCGGCGCCTCGCGGTCGACGAGCACCACGTCGCGGCCGTGGCGGAGCAGGTTCAGGGCCGTGGCGACGCCGACAATACCGGCGCCGACGACGCAGACCGTGTCCTTGTTTCCGTGATCCGTTGACATTTTCTTTCCCACACTCCGGCTTCACCGGTCCCTCGGGCCGCCCCGCTTGAGCGGTGCGGATACTGAGGGCCTGAGTCCATTAAGTCAAATTACGTAACTTTCTTTCTATATAAAGTTCCTTTATATTACTCCCATCCACCACCCGCATCGGAGCCCCTCTCATGAACCTCCGCCAGATCGAAGCCTTCCGGGCGGTGATGACCGAAGGCACCGTCACGCAAGCCGCGGCGGCCTTGGGCGTCACCCAGCCGGCCGTGTCCTGCCTGATCGCCAACCTGGAGGACGCCATGGGGTTCATGCTGTTCAAGCGCCACCGGGGCCGCTTCCAGCCCACCGGCGAGGCCGAAGCCTTCCTGGACGAGGCGGAACGCCTGCTGGCCAGCCACGGCCGCGCCGTCCGGGCGGCCCGCGACATCCGCGATTTGAAGTCCGGATCGCTCCGGATCGCCGCGCTCCCGGCCGTCTCCTTGAACTTCATGCCGAAGCTGATTGCCGAGTTCACCCGCACCCGGCCCGATGTCCGGATCTCGCTGCAGACCCGCTCCAGCCCGCAGATCCGCGAATGGATGTCGGCTCAGCTTTTCGATATCGGTTTCGCCGAACTGCCGGCCGACGACCCGGCCATCGACATCGACGCGCTTTCCTTCGACTGTCTCTGCGCGCTGCCCGCCGACCACGGGCTGGCCGCCAAGCCGGCGATCCGCGCCCGGGACCTGGAAGGCGAGCCGCTGATCGTCCTCAACCCGGAGCATTCGGCCCATTACGAATTGAAGGCGGCCTTCGAATGCGACGGCGTCCCCTGGACGCCGCATATCGAATGCCACCTGTTCGCGCCGGGCTGCCGGATGGCGGCCGAGGGTGCGGGCATCGCCGTGGTGGATCCGTTCACGGCCTTCGACTTCGCCGGCCAGGGGCTGGTGTTTCGGCCCTTCGAGCCGCGCATCCCCTATGAGCTCGGGCTCATCTATCCGGCGCTCCGGCCGCGCTCGCGCCTGGCCCAGGCCTTCGCCGCGGCATTGAAATCGGCGCTCCGGGAGGTGGGGGCCGACCATCACATGGAGCCCGCTTAGAGCAGATCGCCCAAGACCGGAATCACGAGAGTGATTCCGGTCTTGGGCGATCTGCTCGACTCTTAAAAAGCCGATCGGATTCACGCGTTTAATTGAAAACACTTTGTTTTCCATTAAACGCGATCCGATCTAAGCCACCCACTCGCTGACCGGGGCGCGGGCCTCGTGCAGGGGCTGGGCGATGACGTCCACCAATGTGGGCCCGTCGTGCTTGACGGCCTCGGCCAGGGTCGCCTTCAGGGTGCCCGGATCGTCCACGGTGAAGGATTCGACCCCGTAGGTGCTAGCCACGGCGGCGTGGTCCGTGCGGTTGAAGTCGACGGAGAAGTAGCGCTCCTCGAAGCCCGACTTCTGGCCGGCCTTGATCCAGCCGTAGACGGAATTGGAGACCACGATGTAGGTGATGGGCAGGTTCAACCGCGTCACCGTCTCCAGCTCGCCGGCGGTCATGCCGAAGCTGCCGTCGCCCATCATGGCGACCACCTTGGCATTCGGCCGGCCCACCTGGGCGCCGATGGCCGCCGATAGGGAGAAGCCGAGCGCCCCGTGGGCCCGGTTGGAGAAGAACTGCCGGCCCGTCGCATCGATCCGGTAGAAGGCCGAGAGATAGGGACACGGCGTGCCCGGATCGGCGATCAGCACGGCATCGTCGGGAAGCACGCCGTTCAGATCGGCGACGATGCGTTCGGGCTTGATGGGGGTCTCGTCGCTTTCCGCAAGCTCGGCGAAGGCGGCGAACTTGGCGTCCCGGGCCGCCGCGACGCGGGCCGCGCCGCCGAAATCAATACCGTCCACCCCGTCCGCATCCAGGGCCGCGTTGAGGGCGGCCAATGCCAAACGGGCATCGCCGACCACGGGGATTTCCGTCTGGTAGTTGGCGGAGATCACCATGGGATCGGAATCGATGTGCGCGATGCGCGCGCCGGGTGCCGGGAAGCGCCAGCGCTCGGTGGTCACGGAACCGGCCCGGCAGGAGATGTAGAGGATGAAGTCCGCCTCCTCGACCACCGCCCGGGTCTCCATGACGCCGCCGTTGGAGCCGACCACGCCCAGGCAGTTGGGGTGCAGATCGGACAAGGACCCCTGGCCGCTGATGGTGGTGGCCACCGTGATGTTGAGGCGTTCGGCCAATTTCTGCAGTTCCGATTCCGCACCCGAGATGACCACCCCGCCGCCGCAGATGATCAGCGGGGCGTTGGCCGAAAGGAGGCCCTTCATCAAAGCGTCGATGGCGTCCGCCGATGGCGCCGACGGCCAGGCCGGGAAGCTCTGGAAGTCCGGCTGGGCCCAGATCTCGTCTTCGCTGACGGGGTTCGCCTGCACGTCGTAGGGCAGCGCCAGGTGGGCCGAGCCGGGCCGCCCGGTGGTCATGGCCCGGAAGGCCGATCGCACCATGGCCGGCAACTGCCCCGATAAGGTGATGATGCCGTTCCACTTGGTCAGCGGCTTGTAGAGTTCGTCCTGGCGCAGTTCGGTGAGCGGGTAGTGGCCGTTCGAGGCCACCGAGACATCCGAGGTGATGCCGAGCACCGGGATCGACGATTCACCGGCCTCCACCAGGCCCGGCAATATATAAGTGGCGCCGCCGCCGCTGGGTCCCTCGCAAATGCCGGGCTTGTTGGTGACCCGGGCGTAGGCGTCGGCCATGTAGCCGGCGTGGCGCTCGTCGCGGGTCAGGATATGGGTCATGCCGTGGCCGAGCCGCGCCAGGGCGTCGTAGAAGGGAAGCGAGGTATCGCCGCAAAGCCCGAAGATGTGTTTGACGCCGTGCGCCTGGAGCATGCGCACCATGGCCTCGCCGCCGTTGAGTTGATTGGAGCCGGTCGACATGACAGATTTCCCTGGCCAAATTGAATACTAAACTGTATACAGTCATGAGGATCATGGCGAAAAGAGTCAAGGGGATGTTGCGTGGAATCGCTGAAAATCAGCGGAAACCTGTGTTATATTCCAGCCGGTCCCTTGTTTCGGCAAAACCGTATTGTATACAATTTTCAAGATCGCCCATGACCAACACGGACACCCCACCGCTCAGCACCGCCGACAAGGCCTACGTGGCGCTCAAGGACATGGTCGTCGCCTACCGGGTCCGGCCCGGCGAACGGCTCAACGAGGTGGAGCTGGCGAAACGCCTGGAGGTCAGCCGAACGCCCTTGCGGGAGGCGCTCAACCGGCTGGTGTCGGAAGGCTTCCTCACGTCGATGGGCGGGCGCGGTTTCTTCTGCCGGGAGTTCAAGCCCCGGGAGATCTACGAGCTCTACCAGCTCCGCGGCGTCCTCGAGGTGGCCGCCGCCCGCATGGCCAGCGAACAGGCCACGGAGGCGGAGATCGATGAACTGGAGCGGTTCCTGGACGACACCGGCCCCGACGACGGCCAGCGGACCAGCGAGGAACTGGTGGCCTTGGACGAAGCCTTCCACGAGCGCCTCATGGCCTTCGCGCGGAACGCCGAGATGGCGCAGTTGCTCGGCAACATGAACGACCGCATCCGGTTCTTCCGCTGGATCGACATGGACAGCCGGCGCAAGCGCACCCAGGGCGAACACCGCGACATCCTGGAGGCCATCAGGGCCCGCGAGCCGGACCGGGCGGCGGCGGCCATGGAGGCCCATATCTCCAGGCGGCTGGATGAGATCACCCAGGGCATCAAGGAAGGTTACTCGCGCATCTACCTGCGCGACGGGGACGACGGATAGGGCGCCCAAGTTTCAATTGCCCTGGGCGCAAGAAGCCCGAAATGCCGGCGCCGGTGACCGCATGCTTCGATAAGCTCAGCATGAGGGTTTCTTGCGAAACCCTGGGAAATTGCGGTTGCCACACCTCCGCACCTCATCCCGAGCCTGTCGAAGGATGGGCCGCGACGAAGTAGACGGCTCCTTCGCAGGGGTCTTCGCTCAACCGGAAAGCGGGTCGTTGGCTTCCAACTGGTCGTCGACGGTGGCGACGGTTTCGTCGATCTCGGCGTTGGCCATGCCCAGCTCCTGGGCGATCAACTGCACCAGCACGTCGACCCGCTCGATGAAGGGCGCGCCGGCGGCCACGGCGCGGGCCGCGGACGAGGGCTTCAACAGGTTCTCCGCCGCGCGGGCGTATTTCTCGAAGGGCACCGCGTCGGCCGCATCGGCGCCCAGGCGCTGCGCCAGTTGATCGACGAATTCGTAAATCGCCTTGGATTTCTCCAGATCCCCGTGCACCGCGTCGCGGATGCTCTGGGGCTCGCCCTGGGTGATGCAGCGGTAGTTGCCGGTGAGCAGCATGCTCCACTTGGCCAGCGGCACGAAGACCGAGTCGTAGACCCGGAGCTTCACCGGCACGTCGTTGCCCTCGAGACGCACGGCGGCGATGTCGTCGGCCAGCCGTCCAAGGATTTCGTTGGCCTTGGCGTCGCCGAAGCGGGCCGCCTTGAAGTTCGTCGGCAGGCCCACGTGCAGAATGTTGGCCGGCTCGTCCGGGGGCCGGAAGGCCTGCGGGTCGGGGCTGCAAAGCGTCATGAAGTCGGGATCGAAGCGGTCCCAGACGGTGGGGTCCGTGTAGCTGCCGCCCAACTTCTCCGTGTCCAGCCCGGGGATCCGCTTCAGGAAGGTAAGCGGCGGCATGTTCATGATGGAGAGGCAGGGGATGCGTTCCTCGGCGATGCGGATCAGGGCCGTGCGGATCAGGTGGTGGGCATACTGGGGCTCCTGCATGGCGAGGCCGACCATGTCGTAGCCCGACGCGGCGATGTCCTGGGGCCGGCAGGCCAATAAGTTGCCCGACAGGTCGTTCGAGCGGATGGTGCGGTGTTCGTCCTCGCCCTTCAGCTTGATGCGCACGGCCGTGCCTTCGGCGTTGATCAGCTCGGCGGTCTTCTTCCGGCAGACCAGGGTCACGTCGTGGCCGGCCATCAACAGCTTGGTGCCCAGCAGCGAGCCGTAGGAGGCGCCGAGAATGAGGATGTTGTGTGCCATGGTCTGTTCCCCCGTTGAGCTTCCCCGAAACAATAACCCTGGATTTAGTGAACCGGTTGCGGCGGTTTTTCAAGGGGTGCGGGGGGAATGCGGGTATGAGGGAGGCGATGGTGGAACGATCGGAAGGGGCGGTTCTTTCCCGAAGCCGAGGTGACCGAGACCGGTTTCCAGGCCTAGATCCAGCCGAGCATCCGCCACCACAGGAAATCGAGCGGAAAGATGAGTAAAACCGTCACGATGGCCAACAGGACCATCAATTTGGTGCCGTCGGCAAGCCGCACCCCGGCCAGTCCCATGGAGATCACCACCGGCGCCGACTGGTAGACCAGATAGGGTGTGGAGAAGCTGAGCGCCTGGATCATCAGCACCGCCAACAGGGAGAACCCCGATGCCTGGGCCAGTTGCTCGGCAAGGGGAGTCATCAGGATGGGGACCCCGGGCGCGGCGGTGAAGGTTCCCATGGCGACGCCGGTCAGCGCGATGGTCATGTAGTTCTGAAACGGCTGATCGGGGGCCAGCGGCAGGATGGCGGTCAGGTTGTCGGCCAGGATTTTGCCGAGCCCCGAATGATTGACCAGCGAGCCGATCCCGAGGATCGCGGCCACGTAGAAGATGGCGGAGAAATTGATCTTCGCGAAGTCCGGTGTGGTCACGTTGCCCAATCCAGGCGTCATGAACAGCAGCGCCGCCACCATCCCCACCCAGGCCGGCGAGACCCCGTGGATGAAATCCGTTGCCCAACCCAGGAGCGCCGCCGCCATGATGATCGTCAGCCGCAACTCGACGCGGGACATGGGCGCCATGTCCTCCGGGTCCTCGCTGCGCCCGTCCTGGGCGGGGAACAGGAACACGATCAGCCCCCACAGCAAGAACATCTTGAGCCCGCTGATCAGCGGAAAGTGCAGGACGAACCAATCCCCATAGATCAAGGAAAAGCCGAACAGGTCCTCGACGATGCCGAGAAGCACGACGTTCGGGATGTTCGCGGGAAGGATCCCGTAGGGCATGAAGAAACACCCGAACCCGGCGGCCAGCGTAATGCCCACGTAGCCGGGCGAACCGGGCTCGTGGCCGAGCGCCTTGGCCAGCGCGATGGCGATGGGCATGAGCAGGACGACGCGCCCCATGGACGAAGGAAGGATGAACCCCAACACCAAGGTGACCACCAAAATGCCGAGCACCGTCCGGTTGTAGGTCCCGCCGAACAGGACCGACAGGCGTTTCGCGATCCGTTCACCCAGGCCCGAGGCGTTGATCCCGACGCCGATCACCAGGCCGGCGAAGATCAGCCAGGTGGCGCCGGCGCTGAACCCGGCGAAGGTCACGTCCGCCGGCGCGACGGAAAACACCATGGCGATGGTGAAGAACAACAGCGCCGTCTTGTATTCGGCGACGACACCGGTGGCCCAGAAGACGATGGTCACGATGACGACGGCCAGGGCGCCCGAGGCTTCGCCCAAGCCGAACGGGTCCATAAGGCCGATGACGGCCGAGGCGATGAAGGTGACGCCGCCGATCAGTTGGGGAAGGGAAAGGCCTGTCGGCACGATATCTCGGACCTCATTCGGATGGGAACGGCTGCGCGCCGCAGCCGTCTCGGTTTAAGTGAACCGGTTGGGACGGTTTTTCAAGGGCCGCGTAAAGGTGGCGGCCAATGCAGGGGAAATGCGGGTATGAGGGGGCGGGGGTGGATCAAGCGGGGCGCCGACGGGATGCGCGCCGGCGGGCGCGTCACGGCCGCTTCATCTTCGGAAGCGGCCGATCTTTTCGGTGATGGGAAAGGGATGGTTTTGACTCTGAGCGGACATGTGAGTTTGCATGCGAGCCAGTCTGAGTGACTCAACTGGAACCTATTAGCCCACCATCTTCCTCAAACACTTTTTTCACCTGCTCATGGGAGCAGGGATAAACCAACAACCTCAAATTAAAGGAACCGGATTTCGAGCCAATTAGAAGCCGATTTCCCGGGTCAGGTCGAAGTTGTATCGATAATCGTACCACTGGTCGGGGTCGACCTAGTGGTTATAGATGATCAGCGGCACGTTCTGCTCGGCCGCGCCGCCGTGGGTCCGAAATCCCTCCGGCATTTCCTCGATGCCCGAATCCCCCTCGCAGGGCCCGAAGACCGTATCGGTGTCGCCGACGACGACCATGTCGCCGATGCGGTCCGGGTGCAGGAGGAACTTGGACGCCGCCTCGTATCGGTCGTAGACGCCCTCCACCCCATCCAGCCGCCGGCAGATTTCCGCCGCACGGGCGTAATCCGTGGGGCTATTGAGGAAGACGTAGGCCGTGCCGCCGAAGGTCCGATGGTGCTTGACGTAGGGGTCCCGTTCCGCCGACATGGCGAAGAAGATGTCCACGCCCTTGTTCGGCATGACCTTGTTGAGATCGTAGCAGCGGCTCTTGAAATTCATCCCGTGGTCCGCGGTCATGAACACTTCGAGGTCCGGGTGGTCGTTCAGGGCGTTGCCCAATTGCTTGTCGAACTCGCTGAGATGAAATTGCGACAAATCGCCGGTCGGCGGCTCCATGTGCATGGGATAGTCGGTCGTGTGGTAGTAGACGACCTGGCAGTCCGTCTCGTCGAGGACGACCTGTGCCGCCTTGAAGAGCCAGTGATTGATCTCGGCCGAATAGATGTCGGGCGGCGATCCGAGACGATCAACCCAGTCGATGTCGCTACCTTCGGCCTGCTCCGGTTTCTCAGCCGCGAGCCGGATCGTTGCGCCCGTCCGCAGCAGGGTCTGGGTCTTGCCCTTGGCGGTCAGCAGCGCGGAGCTGGGCATGCCGGCGTCTCGGGCTCGTTCGAAGATGGTCGGCGCCAGGACCATCTCAGCCTGGTCCATGTACTCTTCTTTTTTGGTCTGCAGATCAAAGTAGGAGTTGGCGGTGATGCCGTGGTCCTTCGGCGCGCAGCCGCAGCAGATTCCCGTGTTGTTGACGTTGGTGACCGTCGGCATCATGGCCTCCACCTCCTTGAAGAAGCCCTTGGCGATCATCTGCTTGGTGTTCGGCATGTCGCTGGCCTGTAGGTAGGACGGCTCGAAGCCGTCCATCATCACGATAAGAATTCTGCGTTTATCTTCCATTTTGACCCTCCCCTACTTCAGTTCGAGATTCGCGGGAACCGCCGAAGCTACGTTTTACCATCACAATTATGTAATGTTATAACATTTCTTTTCAAGGATCTTCCATGAACTCTTTCTCAAATCCCGTCCCCGTTTCCGACGGGTTCGCCAAATCGACCTCGGCGGACAGTCCGCCAAATCGAAACGCTGAGCAGTCCAAGGCGCTGAACTGGCGGTTCGGTTCGAACAGCCGCCGCGCCGCTGATCCCATTCCGTCGGGAGCGCATCTTTTATGTATCCTATGAATCGGATATATTTCAATTAATTCTACTTGATTTTTGTTTAATTTCCTATTATATTGGTTTTATGCGCCCCGGTAAAACGGGGTTGCACGCTGTTTAACATTTTGAATGGCTCAATTCGCAAAACGAAGGCATGGCCTCGTCATCGCCGCCTCGAGGCAGGCTCTTGGCGATGGCTGGTCGCCGAGTTCGATGAGATGGAACCATCTGAGATAGCTGTCCAGGTACTTGGTGGCG
>Ga0209568_1000145_pt1 | contig 25215 bp, 19 predicted proteins | sample WorMetOlspDAHAB2_FD_187406 | JGI IMG/M metagenome (GOLD analysis project Ga0209568, IMG submission 187406) | Marine gutless worms symbiont microbial communities from Max Planck institute for Marine Microbiology, Germany - Olavius sp. DAHAB.2... ...
GAACTCCCAGTGCGGTGAAATGACTAGCGAACCTCAGAACTCCCAGTTCGGTGAAATGACTAGCGAGCCTCAGAACTCCCAGTTCGGTGAAATGACTAGCGAACCTCAGAACTCCCAGTTCGGTGAAATGACTAGCGAGCCTCAGAACTCCCAGTTCGGTGAAATAACTAGCGAACCTCAGAACTCCCAGTTCGGTGAAATGACTAGCGAACCTCAGAACTCCCAGTTCGGTGAAATGACTAGCGAACCTCAGAACTCCCAGTTCGGTGAAATGACTAGCGAACCTCAGAACTCCCAGTTCGGTGAAATGACTAGCGAGCCTCAGAACTCCCAGTTCGGTGAAATGACTAGCGAACCTCAGAACCCCAACTCCGACGAAGTGACAAAAGAGCACAACAGAGGCAGCAGAACCTAAATGAATAGACTCAACTGACAAATGGTGCTTTGTGAGTGAACACCCTGATCAAGAGGAAGTTGAAAAATCAACCGCTCCTCTGTCTTCGCATTTATCGGAACTACGTACCAGACTTATAAGAAGTCTGGTGGCCCTTGGTCTGTCATCTGGTTTGTGCTTTGTCTATGCTGACAAGGTATACAATTTCCTGGTCTGGCCCTATGACATAATCATTCAGCAGACAACCGGTGAGCATGCTGTTTTAATCTTCACTGCACCGCAGGAATTCTTCCTCACTCAATTGAAGATCGCCTTTTGTGGTGGTCTGTTTATTTCATTTCCGATTCTGGCAACACAGCTGTACTTGTTTATCGCACCAGGCCTGTACAAGCACGAGAAACGGGCATTCATCCCCTACCTTGTTGCCACTCCCCTCCTATTTGTCTTGGGAGTTGCTCTAGTCTACTTTTTACTTCCTCTAATCCTTGGCCTTTTCGCAAGCATGCAGCAGACAGGGCAAAATGAGATACGCATCGAGCTCTTGCCAAAAGTCAGTGAATATCTCGATCTCGTCATGGCGCTTGCCTTTGCATTCGGACTGGTATTTCAGTTGCCGATCTTGTTGGTACTAATGGCAAAGACAGGAATCTTTACTGCAGAAGACCTAAAGAAGAAGCGCCGATGGGCGATACTCTTGTCATTCATCGCCGCGGCAATTTTGACTCCACCTGATCCGATATCCCAGATCGCCCTTGCTATTCCGGCAATTATGCTTTACGAGGTCGCTATCCTGCTTGTGTCTTACTCGGATAGAGGTAGTGGCACGTAGGAGTCTTTACTCGAATAGTGCTGGAGATGCGTAGTAGTCTTCGCATCTTGAGGCTCTCATGAGTTGAGACTCTCAGGAATCTGAAATTGGATCTGTGGTAACGGGTATCTGTATGGAGCCGTAATGCTGGATATTAGCTGGATTAGAAAAAACCCCGGCTCCTTTGATGAAGCGATGCTCAACCGAAACGAGAAGCCTTTGTCTTCCGTGATCTTAGATCTAGACCTAAAACATCGCAAGGCTCGTCGCATCCTACAGCAGTTGCAGACTGAGTCCAACTCGATCGCCGATGCAGCTGGCATCCTCATCAAAAACAAAGACACACTGGGACTAGCCAAACTACAAGAAAATGCAAAAGAACTGCGAAACAAAATCAGAGTAGCCGAGCAGAATGAGAAAGAAGCTGGAGATTCCCTTCACAGTCTTTTGTGTACCATTCCCAATATTCCCCTGGCCTGTGTTCCTGTAGGCGCCGACCCAGAACACAATGTGGAAGTCCACCGTTCAGGTGTCTTACCGAGTTCTGAGGAGATTTCCTTTAAGCAGCACGACGAGATAGGAGAAGCATCAGGATTCATGGACTTCGCGACGGCGGTCAAGATGTCTGGATCCAAGTTCGTGTTGCTAAGGGGTGAATTGGCCAGGCTCGAAAGGGCTCTTGGTCACTTTATGCTGGACCTACACACACAAGAGCATGGATATACTGAGATTGCACCTCCATTTTTGGTAGGGTCTGACGCCGCATATGGAACCGGAAATCTTCCCAAGTTTGACCAGGACTTGTTTCAGACCACGAACGGAATGTGGCTTATCCCCACGGCTGAGGTTTCACTCACGAACATGGTTCGCGACTCCATCCTGGCTCATGACGAACTTCCTTTGCGTTTCACGGCTCTTACTCCCTGTTTTCGTTCTGAAGCCGGAGCTGCTGGTCGTGATACTCGTGGCATGTTACGCCTTCATCAATTCATGAAAGTCGAACTGGTATCGATCACTTCTCCTGATGAGTCCAAACGAGAGCATGAACGCATGCTGAACTGCGCTGAGGAGGTTCTCAAGCGTCTCGAGATACCGTTTCGGACTGTTGTTCTCTGCACTGGCGACATGGGTTTTGCTTCCTGTAAGACCTATGACATTGAGGTTTGGCTTCCAGGACAGAATGTATATCGTGAAATTTCTTCCTGTTCTAATTGCGGAGATTTTCAGGCTCGCCGTATGGCGGCTCGTTGCAGGTTGGATGGTGATAAGAAGACCCATTTTCTGCACACATTGAACGGATCTGGAGTAGCACTTGGTAGGGCATTGGTCGCGATACTTGAGAACTATCAGAATGAAGATGGTTCAGTCATTGTTCCGAATGTATTGAGGCCGTATATGAAGCTCGAGACCATAGGGCGAAACTCTGGATAAGATGGAAGTGGCTAGTGGCTCGGCGCAAGGCGTCGACGTCACAAGCGACTTGATGAAGAAGTGATTTGGCGCAAGGTGTCGACGTCACAAGCGACTTGATGAAGAAGTGATTTGGCGCAAGGTGTCGACGTCACAAGCGACTTGATGAAAAAACGAGAGTGCATACCGTGCTTGAAGCCCCGTCTAAACAAATCATGCTTGCCAAATTGGGCCTCATGCTGCGCGAACAAGGAGTAGAAAATCAGGAAATTTTAGCAGCTATCGAGGCTATCCCTGCGAAACTGTTTTTTTCAAGCGACCTTCAGCAAGATATCTTCGAAGACACACCCATGGTCATAGGTTGTGGTCAGACCAGTTTAACTATTTCTGATACTGCTCGCATGATAGCTTTGCTTTCCATCAAGGATACTAATAGCGTTCTAGAGATAGGAACCGGTTCCGGCTACACTACGGCAATCCTTTCCAAGTTGGCAGCAAAGGTCATCACCATAGAGCGTCAAAAAAAGCTGGCAGATCTTGCGAGGCACAAATTTTCATACTTAGACCTGCGCAACATCATCGCTTATCATGAGGACGGATTGGAAGGTTATCCTCCCAAGTCTCCCTATCATCGCATTCTGGTAAATGTATCTGTTCCGTCTCCTCCAGCCCAGCTGTTAGAACAACTGGCAGTAGGTGGTATAATGGTCGCACCAGTTGGACCTCCTGGAGAACTTCAACAACTCTGCAGATACACTCGTAGACGTCAAGAAATACATTTTGAATATGTCTGTCAAATGTACGCTGTATCTGCTACACCAGGAAAAGCGTACGGCGACTGAGGCAAAACATCACGCAAGACATCACTTGATCTGCTTAGTGTACAGAACTGTGTTTCCTTTGAGTCACATGAGTGAATTTTGGTTTGTAGCCTCAGAGAAGTCTGCTATGATGCCAGGCGATTGATCTCTACCAATCAATCCACAATAGAAGATACAGAAGAAGATACAGAGTACAAAGGGGGTGTGTATTGCAAGATTGCAAGATGGTTAAGCCCATCCTGATCGCGTTGGATGCAATGGGAGGGGATATTGGTCCAGAGGCGATCGTTTCGGGCGCCGCCATGGTTCTGGCTCGTCGTCCGGAGATCCGGTTTGCCATGTTTGGCAATGAGAAAACAATCGAAGATCTTGTGAATGTTAATCCAGAATTGGCCGCTGCAACTGATATCCATCACGCTGAAATAAGCGTCCGCATGGATGAGAAGCCCAGTCAAGCAATTCGTTCGAGCCGTGGTCAGTCTTCTATGTGGAAAGCTATTGAGTCCATCAAGAGCCTTGGAACGTCTGCTGTTGTATCTGCGGGCAACACTGGAGCTCTCATGTCCATGGCGGTACTTTGTCTTCGCACTATGAGTGGTATCAATCGTCCTGCAATAGCTGCTACTTGGCCTACGATAGTAGGTAAGTCTCTCGTTCTGGACGTCGGAGCCAATGTCACAGCGAACGCTCAACAGCTTGCTAGTTTTGCTGTCATGGGAGCCTCTGTTGCTTCCTCTACTTTTGGAGTTTCCTGCCCTCGTGTAGCTCTGCTGAACATGGGAACCGAAGAGGCAAAAGGGGACGAGGATGTACGAAATGCCAACCTTTTGCTACATGAGTACCAGTTGCCATTCATGGAGTACATAGGCTTCGTAGAAGCCAACGACATCGGTGCCGGAGCAGCACACGTAGTGGTTACCTCTGGCTTTGCCGGAAATGTTGCGATAAAGACTGCTGAGGGAACGGTAAAGCAGATCTCGCATTACATACGTGACGCTTTTTCCAGGAATTGGTTTTCGAAGATAACTGGCTTTGTAGCCAAGCGTACGATTGGTGATTTTCTGAGCAACAAGCTCAATCCGGCCAAACTCAACGGGGGATTGCTTCTGGGGCTCAACGGGATTGTGGTTAAGAGCCACGGTGGAGCGGACGCTGCTGGTACTGCTGCAGCGATTGAACTGGCTTGTGACATGGTCAACAACACTTTTCTTTCGCAGACAGCAAAGAGATTACAGACATACAAAATGATCTCCGATTCCAGCGCATTGTAAGCGCATTGTAATATCCTGGTTCTGGGACTAGGTTGTGTAACCAGGTACACGAGGCAAAATTCAGGAATTAGGTTGTGTAACCAGGTACACGAGGCAAAATTCAGGAATTAGGTTGTGTAACCAGGTACACGAGGCAAAATTCAGGAATTAGGTTGTGTAACCAGGTACACGAGGCAAAGTTCAGGAATTAGGTTGTGTAACCAGGCATACGAGGCAAAATTCAGAATTAGGTTGTGTAACCAGGCACACGAGGCAAAATTCAGGAATTAGGTTGTGTAACCAGGTTAACAAGGCAAGGTTCGGGAGTTAGGTTGTGCAACCAGGTGCACGAGCAAAATTCAGGAATTAGGTTGTGTAACCAGGTACACGAGCAAAATTCAGGAATTAGGTTGTGTAACCAGGTACACGAGGCAAAGTTCAGGAATTAGGTTGTGTAACCAGGTACACGAGCAAAATTCAGGAATTAGGTTGTGTAACCAGGCACACGAGGCAAAGTTCAGGAATTAGGTTGTGTAACCAGGCACACGAGGCAAAATTCAGGAATTAGGTTGTGTAACCAGGTACACGAGCAAAATTCAGGAATTAGGTTGTGTAACCAGGTACACGAGCAAAATTCAGGAATTAGGTTGTGCAACCAGGCACACGAGGCAAAGTTCAGGAATTAGGTTGTGTAACCAGGCACACGAGGCAAAGTTCAGGAATTAGGTTGTGTAACCAGGCACACGAGGCAAAGTTCAGGAATTAGGTTGTGTAACCAGGCACACGAGGCAAAGTTCAGGAATTAGGTTGTGTAACCAGGTGCACAAGACAAAATTCAGGAATTAGATTGTGTAACCAGGTACATGCTGCAAATCTGGAACCAAGATCGCGGTAAACAAAGAATCATGCAGTGGGGCATAAATGGAAATACGTAGATCTGTTATAGTCGGAGTCGGTTCCTGTCTGCCTACTAAGGTACTCACAAACCATGACCTATCTCAGATGGTAGATACCTCTGAAGACTGGATCATAGAGCGAACCGGAATTAAACAAAGATACATCGCCAGGGATGGTGAAACCACCGTGAGCCTCGCGACCTCAGCGGCACAGCGCGCTCTGGAGAATTCCAAATTCTCGCCCGATGACGTGGATCTCATCGTGTTGGCTACTAGTACACCTGATCACACCTTTCCGTCCAGCGCGACCGAAGTACAAGCTGGTCTCGGTGTTACAAGGGGTTTCGCTTACGATATTTCAGCCGCGTGTTCGGGTTTTCTATATGCCTTAGCTGCGGCGGATGCACAGTTAAAAACAGGTTTAGCCAAAGTCGCTCTGGTGATTGGGTCAGAAATCTTTTCGCGTATCATAGACTGGACTGACAGAAATACATGTGTTCTGTTTGGCGATGGTGCTGGCGCAGTGGTGCTGGAATCTCTACCCAGCTGCAGTGGAAACCAGGAACGTGGAATACTGTCAGCTAGCTTGAGATCTGACGGACGGCACCTGTCCAAACTGTACGTGGATGGAGGACCATCCACCACCAAATCCTCTGGCCACGTGAGGATGAAGGGTCGAGAGGTGTTTAAGCACGCAGTGCTGGAACTTCCTAACATCGCTCTTAGTGCTCTCAATGCTGCAGGCGTCCCCGCAGAAGACCTAGACTGGTTTGTACCACATCAGGCAAATAAGAGGATCATCGATGCCAGCGTCAAGAAGCTCGGCATAAATCCGGAAAAGGCCATAATCACTGTGGACATACATGGTAACACTTCAGCGGCTTCTATTCCCTTGGCCTTGGATAAGTCCATCAATGATGGCCGCATACGAGAAGGAGACCTCGTGTTGTTGGAGGCAATTGGAGCAGGATTTACCTGGGGCGCAATTCTGGTACGTTGGTAAATAATGCTTACTAAGCTCTATCGTTGGGTCCTATCTTTAAGCACGAGTCCTAAGGCTGAAGTCTTTCTTGCCCTCGTTGCCTTTGCCGAAAGCTTTGTGTTTCCGATACCACCTGATGTGTTGTTCGCTCCTATGGTGGCCACTCGACCGCCTAGAGCATTTCGATACGCGATACTGGCCACAACTGCCTCAGTACTAGGAGGCATCACCGGCTGGATGCTGGGTTTTTACGTCTACGAAGAAATAGCGAAACCAATTCTCGTGTTTTACTGGAAACTCGATGCTTCATCCAAGTTGCTTGAGGGTCTGGATTTGTATACTTCTCTACTCATAGTCACTTCTGGATTGGTTCATGTTCCTCCGATCAAGGTTATGACTCTGGTAGCCGGAGCTGCTCAATTTCCCCTGTGGCTATTCGTCCTGCTTGCAGCACTTTCTCGAGGAGCCAGGTTCTCATTACTAGCCTGGTTATTTCATCACTATGGACCACAAATCATAGACCTAGTGGAGCGGTATCTCAGGCTTGCGATCTGCCTGATTGTATTTATCATCTTCGTGTTTTACTACGGGACGAAGCTGGTCTTGTGAGTGGGTTTCGGGGTCCAGCGGTCTTGGAACTGACACAGTACAAATGTGAGTGGGTTTTCGGGGTCCAGCGGTCTTGGAACTGATACAGTACAAATGTGAGTGGGTTTTCGGGGTCCAGCGGTCTTGGAACTGATACAGTACAAATGTGACTGGGTTTCGGGGTCCAGCGGTCTTGGAACTGATACAGTACAAATGTGACTGGGTTTTCGGGGTCCAGCGGTCTTGGAACTGATACAGTACAAATGTGAGTGGGTTTTCGGGGTCCAGCGGTCTTGAAACTGATACAGTACAAATGTGAGTGGGTTTTCGGGGTCCAGCGGTCTTGAAACTGATACAGTACAAATGTGACTGGGTTTCGGGGTCCAGCGGTCTTGGAACTGATACAGTACAAATGTGAGTGGGTTTTCGGGGTCCAGCGGTCTTGAAACTGATACAGTACAAACCCGACATTATGTGAACAGGAAGATCTGGTCTGGGTTTCGGGATCAGATAAGGATCCCAGACTTCTTGAGTGGCTCGATAATCCCCCTCACCTGTTCTCCCCTCGCCTCTTGATCTCCACAGACGGTGAAGATTCTAGTATCGTCTTCACGATCACTGGGCTCCATCCAGATGTTCAAGCTAGGCTTCAAAATATTCTCAGCTCTTTCGGCCCATTCTATCAGGACTATACGATTCAACATTGCATCTCTCAATCCGATTTCTCTCAATTCAGCCATTCCAGTCAGTCGATAGAGATCGAAATGGGACACCATCACGCTAGGTAATTCATACTCCTGAACAAGAGTAAAGGTGGGACTGCAAACAGTCAGTTCAGGATCACCAGCTAGGGTCCTGATTACAGCTCTTGCAAAGACGGACTTCCCAGCACCTAAAGGACCACACAGTCCTATCACATCACCCGTGACTAAAACGAGAGCTAGAGCACTAGCAAAGGCCTCTGTGTTTTCTATTTTTTCGCTCTTAAAGCGTTCCAGGATGGCCAAGCCTCACCTCGCAACTGCACGCTGAAGGCTGGAAGTACTCTTCTCATCGGAAACCGCGACAAAAGGTAGTCTACATGTGAATGTAGTACCACGTCTCCCATCAGAGGAAACAGCAATCGAACCACCATGTAATTCGACAAAACTTCTCACCAAGGACAATCCCAGCCCGTCAATTCTGAACCTTGCTCCTTGTTCCATAGCGTATCGAGTTTCGAATATCCGCTTCACTTCTTCGCTAGACAATCCGTATCCTCCACCTGAAACCACGAGTATCAGTTCCTGCCTTTCCTTCCATGCCGACACTGATATCGTGGCGCCGTCATTAGCTGAACGCAGAACGTGAGCCAACAGATTGAAGAGTACCTGTCTGAGCCTCTGTGGATCGGCCCAAATAGTACCGATCCCGGGCTGTATGTTGGTAGAGACCTCGACTCTATCCCAGGCAATACGATCACGCAAACTAGCTATCGTCACAGAGATTGCGAGAGCGATATCCATATCTTCTCTGTGCAACCGCATTGTTCCTGCTTCTATAGTAGCGAGATCCAATACGTCATCTATGATAGTCATCAGGGAGTTGGCTGAGGACATCACATATCCGATGTACTCTCTCTGCTTCTCATTCAGGACACCGGTGAGAGGATGGCTGATCAGATGAGCGAAACCAGCGATGCTTGTGAGTGGAGAACGCAACTCATAAGATACGAGGCTGACAAAATCCGTTTTGATGCGATCTGAAGCTTCCAGGGCTGCGTTTTTCTCTGTTAGTGCTCGTTCGACGTTGACCGTATCAGTTACATCGACGAGAGAGATGAGTGTTCCACCGTCTGGCAGAGGGACTGTTCGCACATCCAGGATTAAACTGTCCAGCCTCTCCATGCGCATTGCAATTGACTGACGTGTATCTGACAATCCCGTCACTGCAAACTTCAATTCTGCCCACAAGTCTGGATCTGGATGACGTTTAGCACATTGTCTCATGACTTCTGTCACGTGTGGGTTCTTTTGGAGCAGAGCTTCATCCAGCGACCACATTTCTACGAATCTAGGGTTCCACAGCCGCAACCGACCATCTGATCCAAAGACAGATACCCCTTCGGATAGATGATCCAAGGTTTCTCGTTGCACCCAGGTCAGTGCCTTATTTTGTGCTTCTAGTTCCAATGTACGCGTCATATTCTCGTACACGTATGCCACGCCTCCCTGTGGATGAGGATTCGCGATGACACGCAGTGTCTGTCCATCTGGCAGATGCCACCAATGTTCGCATGGTTCCTGCTCTACGTAGCTTTTGAGCATGCTTCGCTTCCATTCTCGCCAGTCGGACTGTTCTGGGAGACGTCTAGTTGCACGTAGCTCTTCTAGGATGGTTCCATCTTCGGGATTATCCTTCAAGAAGCTTGGTTCTAACTGCCAGAGAGCAAGGTAGGCAGCGTTGTAAAATCTGAGTTTCTTTTCGGCATCGAAGATTGCAACGGCCGTTGTCAACTGATCCAAGGTACGCGCATGGAACTCCATCACGTGTTTGACTTCATTTTCCGCCCTGGAGATCTTGGACAGATCCATTGCGATTCCTGCGCTCCCTGCTTCTGAACTCACCTCGACCACCTCGAACAAGCGTTTCTTGCCCTCCACAACTGCTGCGATCTGGTCTGTGAATGCCTGTTTATCGTCTCGATATCGCTTGATTCTCTTCAGTTCTGTGGGGTTCAGGAGTTCGCTTTGTCTTTGCACGGCATTTTCTGCACTGTCTGCCTCTACGTAGGAGGCATAACTTGTATTCACGCACTCCAGTTGATTAGAAGTATTTCTCTTCCAAGCCGGCCATGGCAAGTGATCTAACAGTCTTCGCAGGAGGGACACTTCACTTGAAAGTGTACGCATTCTGTCCCTTGTCTTTGCGAACTCGATACGTTCTGCTGTCAGGTCCCGGAACCGCACAAAGGGACGCCATCCTCCTGTTCGTCCGCATGCCTCGACAAAAGTGTTCGTGACAGTATTTAAATCGATGGTAAACGGTCTAGCATTATCGCAGAGGAGATCTATACAACGACTGAGTTCCGCGGCTGATGTGGGGGTCAACCAGGTTTCGAAACACAAGAAACCGGTGGCTGTTTTCGGAGCGGCAGCTGCTGGTCCGAGAGAACCGATCAGAATCGGCATAGCATTCGCATGCTCCCAGGACAACACGACCTGATCTTCTGCGTCCAGGAGCATTTCGCTTCGCTCAACTGCTGATCGAAGGTCGGCATTTTCTCGCAGTAAGCGCTTGCTTTCTCGTTCGATGCGAAGTCTTGCCCTCATCATCTCTAGTGCACTGAAGATTCCAACCAGCAATATGCCGATCGAGAACACAGCAAGGACGATCTGGTATGTAAACTCGTTTCCCACCCGGTCAATAATCATTTAGCATCACCGAGTATATCGACCGGGATGCATGATAACACCAGAAGCAAAACTGACCTGTACAGCGAACACAACACATCCGATTTACGCTCCTGAAACCAACCCACAGCCCACCTAGGACCATCAGGGGCTCCTATTATTCCCTCTATGAAATCAATCAACTGAAACGAATCATCGATCAGTGTATAGCCGGTCCGGAGTCCATGTGGGAGTGTCAAAGTGAAATAAAGCGAAGAATTGTTCAAAAATCGTATCACTCGGGTCGAAGATCGGAAATCAAGTCCCGATTTAGTGCTCGCGCAATCCCATTTATTTGCCTGGAGACTTCCTGCGATTGCGGCTGGGTGTTTGCTCCAATCCTCTTTATTATCCTGTAAGGCTAACTGCTATCGCAAATTGCTACTCTCGCCAATCCTCTTTGTTGATCTGGCGACTGCGTGCCACGGCAAGACTGTCTCCTGGCACGTCATCTGTGATCACCGAACCAGCAGCAACATACGCCCGTGTACCTACAGTCACCGGAGCTATCAACAAAGAACCGGCTCCTATAAAGGCATCATCCTGTACTTCGGTTATGTGCTTTTCGACACCGTCATAGTTGCAGACAACGGAACTAGCTCCGATGTTGACTCCATTTCCTATGCGAGCGTCTCCGATGTAAGCTAGATGCTTTATCTTGGTACCAATTCCAATGTGGCTATTTTTGACCTCGACGAAATTCCCGATCTGCGACATTTCACCGATATTTGTCACTCTTCTGATCCTGGCGTATGGTCCTATCGTAGCTCCCTTTGCGATTGCGGCTCCCTCTATGTAAGAAAAAGCTCGGATCCGCACCTCTGGAGCTACTACAACACCAGTACCGAATACGACATTTGGCTCTACCACGACACCAGAGCTCAAGACGGTATCGTAAGAGAAAAACACCGTCTCTGGCGCGATCAACTCGGCTCCCAGTTCCATTGCGCTTTTTCTGCACCGATTCTGGTATGCGGCTTCACAAGCGGCGAGTTGTACCGGGGTGTTGATCCCCATTGACTCTTCTTCCGGAGCTATGACCGTTGTGACCCTCAGACCTCGTTCGCATGCGATGCTCACGACATCACTCAGTTGATATTCCCTCTGTGCATTTTCGTCCTTCACCGCCTCGAGAAGCGACAACATGTGCATGCTGTTAAATGCCATCACTCCGGAGTTGCAAAGCTTTATACGACACTCCTCTTCGCTGGCATCACCCTCTTCTATTATTTTCAAGACCTTGTCGCCCTCCATCATGAGTCGACCGTATCCTGTTGGATTTCGCGCTTCGAACCCCAGGACAGCTAAGTCGGCTCCATCTGCCAGGGCCTTACGGAGCCGCATGAGTGTAGCGTCCGTCACTAACGGAGTATCACAGAACAAAACCAGCACATCCTCAGAAGCGTTTTTTATCGCCGGCATGGCAGCGAGAACTGCATGTGCGGTTCCACGCTGTTCTTCTTGCAAGTGGAATGATGCCTGTCTGAATATTTGCTTGACTACTTTTGACACGTCATCCAGTACGAAATCGTTGGCGACTACGGCAAGATCACTTGCCCCCGCACCGACAGCGGCGATCACAGTATGCGCTAGGGTCGGAAGTCCACCCAGATCACGAAGGGCCTTGGAACGCAACGGAGACCGCATGCGCCAACCATTTCCCGCTGCAAGAACGATAGCTAAACAGTTTCTATTGCGGTCAGACACAACAAACCACCTCCACGGACCATCCCATTAGGCGAGGATTCAGCAATCACAGCCATGCTCTTACGGAATTCCGAACATGTCAATGCATATCAATGCGCCTTCAAAACAGAAGGATTATCATCTAGCCTAAACTGATCATCCTCAAGAATTGGGACAGATCCAGGCAATGAACCAGGCAATACTTCCTATCATCGCAAATGCCTGTCAATGCGCCCTCAAAACAGAAGGATCATCATCTAACCCAGACTGATCATCCTCAAGAATTGGGACAGATCCAGGCAATACCTCCTGCCACTGTATCGGGCTAGGCTGTCTCACCAGCACATGAGGCAAGAGGTCCGACACATGTGATACCGCTGTTATTTCCAACTTGTTCTTCACACTGTCAGGTATCTCCGCTAGATCCTTAGCATTTTCCTCAGGGATCAGGACATGTCTGATCTCTCCTCTCACGGCGGATAACAACTTCTCCTTGAGGCCTCCAACAGGCAAAATTCGTCCAGTTAAAGTTATCTCTCCTGTCATAGCGACTTGCGCGTACACAGGGATCCCAGTCATGGCGGAGATTATGGCTACAGCCATGGCAATCCCGGCAGAAGGACCGTCCTTCGGGGTTGCTCCTTCCGGTACATGGACGTGAACATCTCGGCGATTGAAGAGTGGAGGTTCGATTCCAAAAGTGATCGCCTGTGACCGAACATAAGAAGCAGCGGCAGCTATGGACTCCTTCATTATGTCCTTGAGATTTCCGGTCACCCTCATTTTTCCATTTCCATGCATTGGAACTGCCTCGATGTTGAGCAACTCACCACCTGATTCAGTCCAGGCGAGACCTGTGACTATCCCGACCCTCTCTTCCTTTCCGGCCTCTGTACGACGATAGCGAGGAACACCAAGATATTTCTCCAGTGCCTTTTTGGTTACCCTTATTTGCTTCCGCTGCTTGGATACGATTTCTCTTGTCACTTTCCGCGCGAGTGTCACTATTTCCCGTTTCAGGTTTCGGACTCCTGCCTCTTTAGTGTATCGATGCAGCATCTCGTACAGTGAAGGCTTATCGATAGAGAACTCCTTTTTTGTCAGACAGTGCTCCTTGATGACGGATGGAATGAGATGCCGCACTGCTATGTCAACCTTCTCCTCATCAGAGTATCCAGGAATGCGCAGTACCTCCATACGATCCAACAGCTGTGGAGGGATGTTCAAAGTATTTGCTGTCGTCACAAACATGACGCTGGACAGGTCGTATTCCACCTCCAAATAGTGATCCATGAAAGATGAATTTTGCTCGTGATCCAACACTTCCAACAGGGCAGATGCAGGATCTCCACGGAAATCCAATCCCATTTTATCTATCTCATCTAGCAGGATCAGGGCATTATTCTTCTTTGCCTTGCGCAGAGCCTGCAGTATTTTACCTGGCATTGATCCAATGTAAGTACGCCTGTGTCCTCGTATCTCCGCCTCATCACGTATTCCACCTAGGGAGATCCGAGCGAACTCGCGTCCAGAAGCCTTGGCAATGGACTTGGCAAATGATGTCTTACCGACCCCCGGAGGTCCCACTAAACAGAGGATAGGACCCTTGATCGTGCTTGTACGGAATTGCACCGCCAGGTACTCGATCACCCTCTCTTTCACTTTTTCCAGGCCGTAGTGTTCAGAATCCATGACCTGTTGAGCGAGTTTCAGATCGAGTTTGAGTTTGCTCTTTTTACCCCAAGGCAAGCCGAGTAGATAGTCGAGGTAATTTCGAACCACTGTCGCCTCGGCGGAAAGCGGAGACATTTGACGAAGTTTCCTCAATTCAGATTGAGCTTTTTCCTTTGCTTCATCGGATAACTTCACCTTTTCTATTTTTTCTTCTAGCTCATTGAGTTCGCTTTTTCCGTCTCCGGCGCTATCACTCAGTTCTTTTTGCAGTGCTTTGATCTGTTCACTCAGGTAATAGTCGCGCTGTGTCTTCTCCATCTGTCGCTTGACCCTGGATCGGACCCTCTTCTCGCACTGAAGGATAGAGAGTTCAGATCCTATAAGGCCCAACTCTTTTTCCAATCTCTTTTCGACATCCACAGTTTCTAGAAGATCTTGCTTGTCCTGGATCTTGACTGCCAGATGAGTAGCCACAAAGTCTGCGAATTTTGAGTAGTCGTCAGTTTGAGACAGGATGGTCCATACTTCCGGAGCTACTTTCTTGTGGAGTTTGATGTAGGTTGCAAATTCTTCACTGACAGACCTCATCAAGGCTTCTGTTTCGCAAGACAAGTTCTGAATTTCTTCTACTGGCTTTACGAAGGCTTCCAGAACGTCCTGTCTATCGGAAAACGACTCTGCCTCGGCACGTACTACACCTTCCACCAGGACTTTGACGGTTCCATCTGGCAATTTGAGCATCTGTAGTACTCTGGCCAGGCTCCCTATCTTGTACAGAGATTCTGGACCCGGTTCATCATCTCCAGCATCCAACTGTGTCAGCAACAGAATGTACTTGTTCTCGACGCTTAGGGTCTCTTCCAGAGCCTTGATGGACTTCTCACGACCCACGAATAGAGGCACGATCATGAAGGGAAAGACCACTAAGTCTCTCAGAGGTAGGACGAGGCATTGCTCAGGAAAAACTGAGATCCTCTGTACAGTTTCAGTCATAGTCAATACACCCTTCTATTATGATCAACCATATTCATCCAACGATCATCGACTTCACAACATGGACTGCACAGGAAAAACAGACTAGGAGTACAGCCCATTTGCACTCACTTTATAAGATGGTGTCCAGGAACAGAAATCGCTACAAGAGTCGCGCTATTCTGTTTCACTAACAACAAAAAACTACTAACAAGTCACTAGGCAGACACGAGTGCGGAGTTCTTCCCCTTCACGGGATTACTCTTAAACACGAGTGCGGAGTTCTCCCCCTTATAAGCTTGTCTCTAAAATGGTCGGAGTGACAGGATTTGAACCTACGACCCCCTCGTCCCGAACGAGGTGCGCTACCAGGCTGCGCTACACTCCGTGATACTATACAACATCTTCGCCCAGATATTGTAGCAATATGATGCTTCACATACCACAGAAACAAATGAGCTTCGCAGAGAATCGGATTGCGACCCTGACTACTTGTCTATTTTCTGTCAATCCCATCACGGTTATAGCAAGAGCCTAGCTTCTCCATGACTTCTTTCACATCGATCTCGTCAGGCATCTAGCTTTTCTATGGCTTCTTTCACCACCTGCCATCGTTCTAGACACCGCTCTCGTTTGTTCTGCACCTCCGCCACGACTGAAGGCTTTGCTTTGGTCATGAAACCCGCATTGCTGAGCTTTCCTTCAATACGAGATAGCTCATTCTCAAGACTTGTCTTCTCCGCCTCCAAGAGCATCCGTTCAGAGCTGGGATCCGAAGTCTTCTCACCCAGAGACAGGAACACAATTCCTTTTCCGAGACTGATCTGTCCTAATACGGTCTCCGGAGCCTTACAACTGAATGAAATCTCTGAGATGCGGGCCAGTCGTTTGATCAGATCCTCGTTGGCAATCAGCCATTCCTTGACTGCAGCATCCACACCGGTGGCTGTCAGGGGTATCAGAGAACCAGCAGGTACACTCAGTTCCTTGCGCACTGAACGTATGTCACTTATCAAGGCTATCAGTCCCTCGACATTCGCGTGGGAGTCATCACAAGAATAGTCCAGATCTGGCCATGCCGTCAGAGCCAACAATACTTCACGAGGAGTGCCAGAAGTCAACCCTATTTTCTCCCATAGCTCTTCTGTTACAAAGGGCATAAAAGGGTGGACTAGCTTGAGCACCTGATCAAATACATAGGCACTAGTTGCCTTTGTCTCGTACATCTGGTCCGGTGTCCCAGTGCGGAATACGGACTTCGCTAGCTCCAGGTACCAGTCACAAAACCTATTCCATACAAAGCGATAGACATAGGAGGCTGCATTGTCAAACCTGTATGCAGTCAGACAACTATTCACTTCCAGAATCACCCGGGAGAGCCTGGCAAGCACCCAACGGTTGATAGGCTCCACCACAGTATTGACGTCGAAATCAGGCCTGGTCACACATGAATTCACCTCTAGAAAACGAGCGGAATTCCACAGCTTGGTAGCGAAGCCCCTGTATCCAACTATATGCTCCAGAGATAGTCGGATACTTTTTCCGTAACTCGCCGCGATTGCAATGGCGAAGCGCAGGGCATCGGCTCCGTGTTGATCGATGATCTGACTCGGATCTATCGTATTCCCTTTGGACTTTGACATCTTAGCTCCCTTAGCATCTCGCACGAGAGCGTGGACGTATACCTCCTTGAAGGGGACTTGACCATCAAGCATCTCTATCCCCAGCATCATCATTCTTGCGATCCAGAAGAACACGATGTCAAATCCGGTCACCAAGACAGATGTCGGGTAGTAGCGCTGGAACTCAGGAGGACAATCCGGCCAACCAAGAGTGACAAATGGCCACAAGCCAGAAGAAAACCAAGTATCCAAGACGTCCTCATCCCGTCTGAGCACCACCTTTTTCCCATAGTATTGTTCTGCTGCCAGGGAAGCTTTTTCTTCTGTTTCTTCGACGAACACCATTTCTTCGCAGTTTTCTTCCTGTTTACAGTACCATGCTGGTATTTGGTGTCCCCACCACAGTTGTCTTGAGACGCACCAGGGCTGGATATTGTCCATCCATCTCCGGTAATCCTTTTCCCATCCCTTTGGCACGAACCGCGTTTTTCCGTTCACCACGGCATCGATTGCCGGACCTGCTAGTTCCTTGGTGTTGATGTACCACTGCTCTGTCAAGAGAGGCTCAATCACCGCGTTAGAGCGATCTCCGTGTGGAACTGTGTGGAGAATGCTTTCACAACCCACGAAGAGGCCTCTCTGCCTCATCAGACCGATCACCTTTTCTCTGGCTTCAAAACGATCCAGACCATGGAAGTAGCTTGCCAGATTATCACGGCTCAAACTGTACTCACTTATATCGAAACACTCTTCATCCTGGCTCGCATTTCCTTCTATTCCTTTGAAGAATGTGGTATTTCCTTCGATGCACACCTTTGCTTCTCTATCGAATATGGAGATGACATCTAGTCCATGTGTTTTCCCGATGACGAAGTCATTGTGATCGTGACCCGGTGTGACTTTCAAGGCACCGTAACCCTTTAAGATATCCACGGAGTCATCTGCCACTATAGGCAATCTACGACCCACGAGAGGAAGAATGGCCTGTTTTCCAATCAAGTCCTTGTATCTCTCATCCTGCGGATTGACTGCTATACCTGTATCTCCAAGCATGGTCTCAGGACGTGTGGTAGAAACGGTTATGGAGTCTCCATCGCTTTCCTGTATATAGTACTTGAAATGCCATAGGTTGCCGGAGACAGGCGTAGAAATGACCTCCAGATCAGAGATGGCCGTTTTCAGGTCTGGATCCCAGTTTACAAGCCTGGTATCTCTGTAAATCAGTCCACGCTTGTAGAGAGCCACGAAGACCTGAGCAACAGACTTTGAGAATCCTTCATCCATTGTGAACCGTTCACGCGACCAGTCGCAGGATATACCCAGGGATTGTAGTTGCTTGATTATGATGTCACCATGCAGGTCTTTCCATGCCCATACAGCTTCCAGGAACCGGTCTCGTCCTAATTCCTGACGATTTGGCTTTCCTGAGGCTAGGAGATCTCTCTCCACCACCATCTGTGTCGCTATGCCAGCGTGATCGACCCCTGGCTGCCAGAGGACATCAAATCCTTGCATGCGCTTCCAACGCACCAAGATGTCCTGAATGGTGGAATTGACAGCATGACCAATATGAAGGCTCCCCGTCACATTGGGAGGAGGCAGCACAATAGAAAAGGGTTCTGCTTCTGTTTTTTTCCCCATACCGGCTTTAAAGGCATCTGCCTCACTCCAGCGTTTCAGGACGGTTTTCTCAACTTCGGCTGTATTAAAGACTTTATCCAGTACCATGACTACAGTATGCACTCCTCGACAAAACACCTGGTATCGCTACTGAGACACAGGACTCATCGACCTGTCTTTCACGCGAACAGCATGCAAAAACAAGACTTTATTTTACTTAACCTTACGTATTTTTATCGTTCATCTTCTGGATTATGGGTAGAGCGAACATCGATCAACTCGGCATTTTGAAAGCATTTGAGAACTTCTGCAACCATTGGATCTTCTTTTACGTCATTTTCCAGATTTTTCCGTTCTTCTATCCGCTGTTCTGCGATGGTGGAAGTCCCAACTTCTTCAGAAAGTAGTACTTGCCATTTTGTCCCTGTCCAATCGCTCAACTTCTTACTCAAGACTGCCGGTAGCGAGTACGGTGCATCTTCTGTCAGGGAGACTTCGATCTTCCCTGGTTGGAAGCTCACAGGACGTATCTGACGTTCAAGGGCCATTTTTGCAGGCAGATCGAGTTTTTCTGCGGCGAGATCCACGACATCACGTAGATTTTTGGGGTGTCTTGTATCGAGTCGATCTTTAGGACTCCCGCCCCCCGATGGAGCTTTGGAGTTCCTGGCCTCGAGTCGATCTTTAGGACTCTCGCCCTCCGATGGAGCTTTGGAGCTCCTGGCCTCGAGTCGATCTTTAGGACTCTCGCCCTCCGATGGAGCTTTGGAGTTCCTGGCCTCGAGTCGATCTTTAGGACTCTCGCCCTCCGATGGAGCTTTGGAGTTCCTGGCCTCGAGTCGATCTTTAGGACTCCCGCCCTCCGATGGAGCTTTGGAGCTCCTGGCCTCGAGTCGATCTTTAGGACTCCCGCCCTCCGATGGAGCTTTGGAGTTCCTGGCCTCGAGTCGATCTTTAGGACTCCCGCCCTCTGACTGCAAAGAAGTACCCGAAACCGTCCCAACAACCTGACCTCCAGAACCGGAGGATGTCATTGCCTCGAACGAAGCGCATGCTTTCTCGTGAGAAATCAGCTTGCTCACCCCATCAGGCGAATTGCTCATCAGCTTGAGGACTTCATCAGGCGAGGGAAGGCTAGAACTGTAACACAACCTTATTATAACCATATCTGCAGCTGCCTGGGTCCTTGTGGAAGAACGAAGTTCTTCCATCCCCCTAAGTAGAATCTGCCAAGCTCGACTGAGTACAGGCATTGACAGTTTCGAAGCCAAGTCAAGACCAGTTGCAGCCTCGAATTCACCTACCTGGTCATTCATGAATTTCTCGCCTATGACCTTAGCTTTTGTGATGAAGTGTACGAATCCAGCCAGGTCAGACAACAACACAAGAGGATCAACTCCAGCTCGGAACTGTCCCGCTATCCGTGTCAAAGCGGCTTCTGCATCTCCCTTCATGACGTCCTGGAGTATGTTGACGATCACCAGTCTGCTGGATTTCCCTAGCATGTCCAGGACGGCTTTTTCTCTGCATGCCCCATTTCCCAGTACAACTGCCTGCTCTAGCATCGACAGAGCGTCCCGAGCTGATCCCTCTGCTGCAATAGCGATATGCCTCAAGGCTTCTCTGTCTGCTACAAAGCATTCAGCATCACAGACTTTTTCCAGCAATCGCAAGAGTTCACTGACTGCGATTCGATGCAAGTGAAAATTTTGACATCTGGACAGGACAGTGACAGGAACTTTCCTATGCTCGGTAGTAGCTAATATAAACCTGACGTGGTCATGTGGCTCTTCCAGTGTCTTGAGCAGACCGTTGAAAGCGGCGTTGGAAAGCATGTGAACTTCATCGATGATGTATACCTTTACCCTTGCCAGCATCGGTTTGTATCGAGCGGCATCAGTCAGTTCCCGAACATCCTGGATTCCTGAGTGTGAAGCGGCATCCATCTCCAGCACGTCTACGTGACGACCATCGATGATATTTTGGCAGTGTGTTCCGATTTTCGGCATATCGAAGCTCGGCTTGTCCACCTCACCCTCGACTTCGTAGTTCAGAGCTCGTGCCAGAATTCGGGCAACGGTAGTCTTTCCAACACCTCGTATTCCTGTAAACATGTACGACTGGGACACTCTATTCGTCTGGAAGGCGTTGCGGAGCGTGCGCACCACCACTTCTTGACCGTACAGTTCATCGAATGTCTTCGGACGATATTTACGAGCTAACACAGTACCACCTTAACAGATTGAACAACCTTACTATCTTCCTATCCCAACATCCCATCCCGAAGATAACGTCTCAAACTATCACAACAAAGATCACGCTTCCTATCCCAACATCCCATCCCGAAGATAACGTCTCAAACTATCACAACAAAGATCACGCCTCGACATGGAAGCTAACAGGGTATTGGCGAGCAATACTCCAACTGTCATGGGACCGACCCCTCCAGGAACAGGAGTTATAGCTCCAGCGACATCCTTGACATTATGGAAATCCACATCTCCGACACAGGATACCAGCTGATCTTCTACACTCGACGGTTTCAGCATGCGATTAATACCCACATCGATGACAGTGGCACCTGGTTTTACCCAAGTCGCTTGTACCAGTCGAGGGACACCTACAGCCACGACTAAGATATCTCCCCTTCTGCAGACTTCTTCGATGCTCTTCGTCTTGGAGTGCGCGATGGTAACGGTGCAACCTGCTTGAAGTAACAAGTGTGCCATAGGCCTACCGACAAGCCTGGACCTGCCAACTACCACAGCTTCTAATCCTGTCGGATCCTGATGCAATGTCTTTAGCAGCAACATACATCCCTGTGGAGTGCATGGAATAAACCCTACACCACGATCCCCAGAGAACAACCTTCCTCCATTGACCTCCCCCAGACCATCTACATCTTTTTCCACCTCTATGGCGCCAAACACAGCTGCCTCGGAAATGTGTCCTGGAAGAGGCAATTGCACGACAATACCATCTACTTGATCTGACCGGTTCAAGTCTCCGATCAGGTTTAATAGTTCTTCCTGAGTGGTATTTTCGGGAAGCCAGTGTGTATACGGCCGGATGCCGACTTCTATGGCTTTTTTGTTTTTGGCTGCCACGTAGACACAGCTAGCCGGACTTCGTCCCAGGACGACCATTGCCAAACCTGGTATAATTCCTTCACGTTTTTTGAGCTGGCGCACATCAGCGGACACCCGAGCAGCCAGACGACCAGCGCACGACACACCATCTATAACGCTGCTGATCATCAGTTCTCCATCGACACTGACTAACCCGTATACATGACAATATGACCTGCGTACATGCCAAGGTATCTCTGCAGCAAATAAATCCCTACCAGTACGAACAAGACAGAAAAATCTAGACCATTGATAACCGGTATGAAACGCCGTACTACCCGTAAAGCTGGTTCGGTCAGGCGCGACAGGAAATCCGATACGACAAATACTAGACGGCTATTGGAATTGAGGATGCCCAAGGCCCTAGCCCAAGACACACCAACATAAGCAAGCAAAATGTAAGTGTACGCCTGCAGGACCATTAAAACAACCTCGATGATCGGCCTCATTCTGACTCCAACAACCTTTCCCAATTTCATGATTTTCTGCACTCGCGTCCTGCACGAACACAGGAGACGCGAAAGCCCAGGACGAGGGAGAGGCGAGACAGACATTCACCATAGACTGCAAAAAACCTCTAAAAGACCGTCCAAGCTCCCGGCATTTACGGCACGAGAACATGGGAGGCCCCTCCCCCTCAACCTGCGCGGAACTCCAGAGTGTACTTACTTCTTGTGCCGGTATTTGTTAAGCATCTTGACTCTCGCTAGAGCCTTGCTAAATCCGCTTAAAGACACCTTGAAAGGAACGGCTCCTTCATCACCGACTGCCTCTATCTCCAAGACGTCCCCTTTACGCATCGCGGCCATCATCTTCTTATCAAAGTCTAGAGTTACGAGACAGCCTGCAGGAAGACAGGTACGGTAGCGAAGTTTTGTCTTAGCTCCCTTGTCATCAACGCGCAAATTTATACCATCGTCGAGCAAGAGACCAAATGGAAGTATCAAAGCACCCTTGACACTATCCCCTTCAAATTCGGCGAATTCCACAGCCAACACACGCTTCTTAGAGCGCTTCTCGTACTGCTGCTGGGACAATGTACAAACCCTGGTTCCTCCCTGCACTGTGCAAGCAACCTGCCAGTCGACAAAAGTCTCCTGCATTGAGTTGGCACCACTTGGAAGACGCATCTCCGTCATAGAAGCGGCTTTGCCTTCATCTCCTACGGCGGCATGAGCGACACCAGCAAGTCCGGAAAAGACGAATAACGCCACAAACAACAAACGCATAATTTTCATCATCAACAATCCCCACTAAACAGAATAAACACAACCAAGCAGCGCCAGCAGATAAAACCGCAGGACACCAATCGGATGCAAAACACAGAAGTAACGAAAGCACATGGAACACGCAATCAACACAGCGCGAACTCCGCAGATTTACCATCAAGTAATGATAATTATCAATGGAAAAGAATCAAAACACAAACCAATTTCCAGTCCCTGTGAAGACTAAGCAGGCTGACAGACTCCCTATACGAAAGGCCGGGAACTGAGTATAATGCATCAACTTGCCCTTATCCACTTTAGCATGCACTTCAGGCTAGCGCAATCCGCTAAAGAAGACACGAAGCAATTCTGCAGATTTTTCTGCCATAAAGCCTTCGTATACCTCTGGCACGTGATGACACAACTTCATCGAGAAGAAAGATGCTTTAGTATCTACTGCTCCATCTCTCACGTTACTTGCGCTATAATACAGTTTTCCGATTCTAGCCAAAGATACTGCGCATGTACACATCATGCATGGCTCGAGGGTCACATACATGTCACAGTCAGACAATCGAACATCTTGCAGTCTTTTGCAGGCGGAACGAATCACCATCATTTCAGCGTGAGCAGTCGGATCTCCCAGTTCTATTACCCTGTTTCCATCACGTGCTATGACTTGACCTTGTTTTAGAATGACTGCTCCTACGGGAACTTCTCCACGTTGAAAAGCTGCTTTTGCCTCATCAAAGGCTATTTCCATTGGATGATACATTTTCCGAAAACCCAGGCAGAAAAGAAAACCATCTGCGATCTACACTATAACTGTAAACACGTCATACTGCAGGCAGTATCGCATGCATGGTATTATGTGTTTATGTTCCTGATCCTTAGAACTGTAAACACGTCATACTGCAGGCAGTATCGCATGCATGGTATTATGTGTTTATGTTCCTGATCCTTCCTAAAATCAATCTCATACGGTTTGACGTATAGGACATATGAGAATCACATGACTGACAAGAGAGAACGAGTTGCAAAGATCATGTCTCGAGCCGGACTGTGTTCTAGACGAGAAGCCGAAACCTGGATTGCTGATGGGAGGGTCAAATTGGATGGTATCGTTCTGACTGAACCTGGCACCAAAGTCGACGTCATGACTAGTGCTATTTCCCTTGACGATCTACCCATCCCTATGAGGGATAGGCTTCGTCTATGGCTGTACCACAAGCCACGCGGTCTCATAAGCACCAACAGGGATCCCGAAGGACGTCCAACTATTTTCGACGACCTACCACCTGACATGCCGAGGGTCATAAGTGTAGGAAGACTCGATATGAATACCGAAGGACTGGTCCTATTGACGAACGATGGGGACCTTGCTCGCACGTTAGAGCACCCCAGTACTGGCTGGATCAGACGTTACAGGGTCCGGGCATTTGGTGAGGTAAAACTTCATCGTCTAAAGCAGTTGTCTAAGGGGGTCGTGGTACGGGGCATCACGTACAGACCCATCCAGGTAGAAATTGAGCATCGTCAAGGAGACAACACCTGGCTGAATGTTTCATGTTGCGAAGGTAAGAATTTGGAAGTCAAGCGGGTCCTGAGCTATTGCGGTGTTAAAGTGAATCGATTGATTCGGATATCATTTGGCCCTTTTCACTTATCCAATTTAAAGAAGAGTGGCGTTTTTGAAGTAGACGAGCAGACAGTCTTGAGACAATTAAAGGGACTAGACTTGCAATCACTCAAACAAGTCTTTGAACCGGAACGTAGGATGAACTGAGACTTAAGAGGTCTACAGATGTTATACAGGACTAAAGAATCCGTTTCACTCGAAAAAGGAACTAGGTCAAGATGCGGGTCATAGCTGGCACACGTCGTAGAATGCGTCTTTTCACTCCCACAACTAGGGCTATTAAACCCACCTCTGACAGATTACGTGAAACGATTTTCAACATTTTGATGCACTCCTATGGCTATAACGTTGTGAAGAACAGCAGAGTACTAGATCTGTTTGCCGGAACTGGTGCGATGGGGATTGAAGCTCTGTCGCGTGAAGCTCTTTCTTGCTTATTTGTCGACAACAATTCTGAGGCCTGCACATTGATACGAGCAAACATACAGCGTACTCACTTCGAGGAACAGTCACAAATCTGGAGACGCGATGCTACTACGCTAGGTCGTGGGACACGCGTGCCGAGTGAGAAGTTTGACCTGGTTTTCGTCGATCCGCCTTACAGGAAGAACTTAGCAACAATGGCTCTTCTGAACCTTGTGAGACAGGACCTGTTGCAGGAAAAGGCCATTGCCGTTGTAGAAGAAGCCAGGGATATTGAACTCAACCTCCCGAGCCAGTTTGAAGTACTTGATACTCGCAATGAAGGCTCTGGGACTGTCTACGTATGCGCATACTCACCTGTGTCGGACCTAATATAGGACAAACCATCGGATTATGTCGGATCTCGATAGCAGTGTTTCTTCGAACTGAGATGCAGCTGCATTAACCTAAAGTTAATGTCACTGTGTATTGTCAGTGTTGAAAAATCTACGAGTGTTCTCCGAGACCGGATAGTAAGATGCAAACCTGATGTTCAGCGTTTCTTCGAACTGAGATGCAGCTGCATTAACCTAAAGTTAATGTCACTGTGTATTGTCAGTGTTGAAAAATCTACGAGTGTTCTCCGAGACCGGATAGTAAGATGCAAACCTGATGTTCAGCGAG
>Ga0209568_1000146_pt1 | contig 25195 bp, 26 predicted proteins | sample WorMetOlspDAHAB2_FD_187406 | JGI IMG/M metagenome (GOLD analysis project Ga0209568, IMG submission 187406) | Marine gutless worms symbiont microbial communities from Max Planck institute for Marine Microbiology, Germany - Olavius sp. DAHAB.2... ...
AACGCCAACAAGCGACGCGCCTGGTTGGCGTCCTCCGAACCCCTGGCAAGGCGTCGCAGGGTCGATCCGTCGTAGTCCGAGCGAAGGGGAATGGCCAGGCCCATGGGAAACTCCTCTACCGTTTCCCACCCTTTGAATCACGCCATCCATCAACAAGCCGTTAATGAGTCACGATCAATGCAGCTCGGTATTACCGAGAATTTCCTCGCCTCAGACGGTCCAAAATCACGGAAGCAGGTCAGAATCTGGGTCCCGAGGAGAAGGGTCATTTGAGTGCCGACGAAGTTGGTTTCGATCAAATCCGTCGTGATCGCTTCTGGCTACAACCTAACCAAACGGGACCGGCCGCCAGAGGTCCGTTCATGGCAACGGACTTGTCCAACCGGCGAGTCATCGCCTTTGCCGGGCGACCTCGACGAATGCCACTGTCCATCGTCACTGCGGGAGGTCCGACGCGTCCGCGCCCGACCCGGGGTTGCTGCTTGCAAGCGGGTTGATCCGCCCCGCGTTACTCCGCCGCGTGGGCGAAGGTCAGTGCCGGCTCGATGCGTCGGGCGACGACCTTCTGATACAGACCGCCGAAGTAGGTCTGCTTCTGCCAGGCGAAGTCGTCGGGGCGGCTGGCGAAATCCTTGATCTCGCCGTCGACGAGGCCGAAGGCGAACGGCTCCAGGTAGCGGAACACCAGATGCATGACGCCCCGGAGCGGGTGCAGGGCAAAGGTCTTGTGGTAGTCGACGAACACCACCTTGCCGCCCGGCGGCACGCTGTCGAGAAGGACGTCGACGACCGCGTGCTTGTAGTCGTCGGGGATCTCGTGCAGCAGGAAGAAGCAGCAGACGGCGTCGTAGGGGCCGCCGCCCGGGGCCGCGGCATCGGCCAGACGGGCCTGCGCCTGGGGCAGGCCGGCAAGCTTGCGCCCGCAGTTCTCCACCTGCTGCGGTGCGATATCGATGACTTCGAGACGGCCGTGACGGCCGACGGTGCGGGCGAGGTCCGCCGACAACGAGCCATACACGCTGGCCGCCTGAAGAACGCTCTGGCCGGGATGGAACTCTGCGCAGGCGACGCGCACGAGGCGGCGGAAATTGCCCCACAGAATGGACGAAACGATGATCGGGTTGTCGAGGAACGCGATGCTGCGAGGCCGCAGATACGCCCAGGAATACGTATCGACCAGATAGTCGGGCAGTTCGGGTTCCCGATCCTCGCCCTCATTCCGATAGGCGAGGGCGGCGTCGACGCCTCCGTCCATCCCTGCTGCTCCCCCCAAGAGATGAGAGCCACTCGCATACACGATTTCGCCCCGGGTGCAAACCGGTATTGGCATGCTTCACGAATTATTTCAGTCATTTCGCACTCGCGAAACGGGTGTGCGTGTGCGTAGGTTGGAAGGCATCTTGCCGGGGCGTACGAACGGAAAACTTGGACGTCTTGACGTCCGGTCAAAGCAGCCGGTGCCTTATTGCGCTGAAATCGCGTTGGTCGTGTGGGGACCCCGCCAACAAGCTATGAAAAAGCTAAGCGCGGCGGGTGTGCCACAAGCTTCGTGCATGGCTTTCAGTAGCGGTCGCCACCGCACTTCTTGATAACTGTACCGGAGCGCGCGACGAACGCCCGGAAGTTCAGCTCCGGGATGGGGAGCGGTTCTGTGGGTGATTTCCCTTTTGATAATGCTTCGGATACGCGCCTTTCCCAGCCGCTAAACGTACTCCACATGCACGCGCACAAAGCCGCGATCTCGCTTTCTGTCGGCGATGAATCGGGGCCAAGTGTGAACACGGGGATTGGCTGTTCGCACTCAACGAGCAACTGTTCCGCCCCCAATGGTTCCCCGACATTGGCCAGGGCCAGGGCCAGGGCAAGTGCCAACGCCCCAACCACCGCGGCTCGTTTGAACATGGCTCCCCCAATGAAGCGAATGGCCAAAGCTTACACCCGCGTGCCGAGCCGTTGCTACAACGTCATGCAATCATTGGGGAAAAGATCACTCACCCCCATTACGAGAACGTTATGGGTTTCTCTACTGAAGTTCACGAGCCAGTGGAGATGACGATTGCGACCAAGACCCGCACCAGCGAAAAGACCACGGCCCGCAAGCCCAACGCGACACGGCCCAAGACCCAGGAAAAACCCACGAGGGACCCCGCCGTTGACGTCCTCGGGTTCCGCCCTGGCGGCGAAATTCGACATCTTAACGTCCGGTTAAAGAACTTCACCGAACCTCACTGAACCTGATCAAGAAATGAGAAGGGAAGGGAACTCGGATGTCCGTGCGTGCGTTGATCGTGCTCGCGCCGCTGGTGCTCGGCGGCTGCGCGCTCCCACTGCCTGTGCAAATCGCCAGTTGGGCGGCCGACGGCGTTTCATTCCTGGCCACCGGCAAGTCGATGACCGACCACGGCATCTCCGCGGTGGCGCAACAGGACTGCGCCATGTGGCGAGCAGCGACCACCGGCGAAATCTGCATCGACGAGGCGGACGACGGCGTCGCCCTCGCCGAGCTGGAAGATGAGTCGCCGGCGGTGACCGATCCCGCCGGCATGGGGACTGAGGCCGAGGCCTGGGCAATCGCCGACGCCGCCGCGGCCGAGGCGGAGTCCACCGCCCTTGCGTCAGCCGAGGACGCCGGCGAGGCCGACGAAATCTTGGCCGAGGACGCCGCCGCGTTCGTCACCGCGGCATCCTTCGACGCCACGGCCGACGCTCCCGACGTCGAAGCGGAGACCGAAATCGCGGCGGAAATGACCGCCGTTGCCGCGCCCCCGATCGAGTTCTACTACGTCATCGCCAGCTTCGCCCGCCGCGCCAACGCCGAAATCGTCTCCAGGCGCCACGCCGGCATGGGGACCGGCATCGTCGAGGCGCAGGTGGACGGCCGGTTGCGTCATCGGGTCGTCGTCGGGCCTGTCCAGGCATCGGATCGGACGGAGACGAAGCGCCGGCTGACGGACGCCGGACTCAAAGGGGTCTGGCCCCTGCGTCTGCGCGGCGCCCAGGTTGCCGCGGCGGGCACCCGGACTGCAAATCTCTAGACGAGGACGTCCGTCGGCTGGTCGAGGCGGCGCAGTACGCTGAGAATCCGCCTCGTGCGGTCGATGACGGCGTCGTTGTCGGCGTTGTGGGAGCGTTCGAAGTCCAGCCGGTCTTCCCATTCACGGACATAATCCCGCGGCTTGTCCGGCTCGGCCTTCTCGCCGGTGAGGGCGCCGACGGTGCGGTCGTAGTCGGGATGGAGCTCCGGCTGGAACGCCAGCAGCGCATACTCCTCGTAGGTGAGCACCCCGGCCACGTAGAGGTCCATGCTCATGTCCGACATTTCGCGCGGGGTGAGGTGGCGTACGTCGATCGCGCGCACCGGTTCGCGCGACACGACCGAGGCGGCCGCGTCCGGCTCCGCCGTTTCGGCAGGAACGGGCAGCGGCGCGGTCCGCACCGGCACCAGTGCCCGTCCCGGCCGCCCTTCGGTCGCCGGCCGGTCGACGATTACCAAGCCGCCGTCGATTCTCATGCCGTTTCCCGGTCTTTGGCCGGACCGCGGTGCCGCCGCCGGCGCCGCAGCCCGGCCGGTGTCGTCAGATGGCGCTGCTGCGGGCGGTCCGGGTGCGCTTGGCGGCGTACATCGCCCGGTCCGCGCGGCCCATGAGCTGGACGCCCTCGTCGTCGCTGCCGTAGGTCTGGACGCCGAGGCTGGCGCGCACGGCGATGGTGCGGCCACCGATGTCGATCACCGCCGGGTCCAGCAGGCGGCGGATCGCCCGCAGCCGGGTCAACGCCCCCGTCCACGAGGTGCGCACGAGCAGCACCGCGAACTCGTCGCCGCCGAGCCGGCCGACGAAATCGGTGGTGCGCACGGCGCCGGACAGCAGTCTGGCGACCCGCCGCAGCACCTCGTCGCCGGCCGGGTGGCCGTAGGTGTCGTTGACCAGCTTGAAGCCGTCGAGGTCGACGTAGACGAGGACCCCCGGTTCGCCATAGCGACGGGCCAGGGCCAGAGCGTGGCCGAGCTCGGCCTCGAAGCCGCGCCGGTTCAGAAGTCCGGTCAGCTCGTCGGTGATCACCGCGCGTTCGAGATCCGAGATCCGCCGATGCAGGTCGGCGATGCGGCGCTCGGCGCCGACAGCGGCGGTCAGCGCGTGCTCGGCGGCGTCCTCGGTGCCCGGCGCGAAAGCGCCCCGGGGAAGGCCAGTCTGGCGGAGGCACTCCACCAGGGTCGCGACGGCGGGAACGAGCTCGCCGCGCCGCTGCGGGGCGCCGCGACCGGATTTGCGGGTCGGGAGATGGATCTTCACGGTATTGGTCCTCGACGGCATAGGGGTACCCTTCGATCCTTCGAGGCAAGCGACGTGCCAAATCGGGATGCCCGGAATCCAAGGGTTTCCGCCCGTCGGCCATAGGCAGAATTTGCCGGCTGGCCGGAGTTGCCGGGCGCGGCGCCGGGGCCGGCGGTCTTCCCGACCCGCCGATAGCCCTCTATAACGTCTCCGACAGGCAGGCGCCCGCGGGCGCGGCGCGGACCCAGGGAGCGTCTACGGCATGGTGCGGTGGTTCTTCGTTCTGGCAATTGGCGTGGCGGCGTCCTTCACGGGCAGCGCGGCCTTCGCCGCCGGCACCGAGCTGCTGTCCCACCGGGCGCTCTACCGCATGTCGCTGGCCGAGGCCGCCGGGCGCAGCCAGGTCATCGCCGGTGACGGACGGATGATGTACCGCGTGGCGCGGGGGTGCGACGGCTGGACGGTGGAAAACCAGACCTTCCTGCGCCTCACCTATGACAACGGCCGCGAGACCGAAACGGTCTGGACGTTCGTCAGTTGGGAGTCCGCCGACGGTCTGGATTTCCGCTTTCGGGCACGCTACGAGCAGGACGGCGACACCATCGAGAAGCTGATCGGCGTCGCCCGTCTCGAACGCGTCGGCGGCACCGGAAAGGCCACCTTCGCCGATCCCGCCGACACCGTCGTTCCGCTGCCCAAGGGGACGGTCTTCCCGACCGCCCATATGCGCGCCGTACTCGATGCGGCGGTGGCCGGCGACCGCACGCTCAACCGCGTCGTGTTCGACGGGGCCAGCCTCGACAACCCCTACCTCGTCAATGCGGTGTTCGGCACGTTGCCGGACGATCAGGCCGCGGACATGGCCGAAGCCGCGGCGCTGCCGCCGGTGCCGTCGTGGTGGGCGCACATGGCGTTCTTTCCCGTGGCCAGCCGCGAATCCCTGCCGGAGTTCGAAGTCAGCGGCCGCTATCGCACCGACGGCGTCACCGACCAGCTGACCCAGGATTTCGGCGACTTCGCCCTCAAGGTCGATCTCGACCGCCTGGAAGTGCTTCCCGCTCCCGAGTGCTAGTTCGCTAGTCTTCGGCCGGCCACAGCCACGCGGCGCCGCGCACGCCGCTGGAATCGCCGTGGCGGTTGCGGACCAGCCGGGTGTCGGCCCGGTCGGAGAACACCCACTTTTCCCAGAGTGCCGGCACTCTCTCGTAGAGGGCCTCGACATTCGAGAGTCCGCCGCCGAGGACGATAACGTCGGGATCGAGGATGTTGATGACGCCGGCGAGGGCGCGGGCAAGGCGGTCGGCATAGCGGGCCAATGTCGCAGCGGCGTCGGGGTCCACCGCGCCGCCCTTCGCGGCGATCCGTTCCGCGGTCTTCTGCCGGCCCGTGGTGGCCTCGTAGTCCCGCGCCAGGCCCGGGCCGGAGAGGAAGGTTTCGATGCAGCCCCATCGTCCGCAATAGCACTGGGGTCCGGGGCGCTCGTCGTCGGCCGGCCAGGGCAGGGGATTGTGGCCCCACTCGCCGGCGATGGCGTTGATGCCGGTGAGCACGTGGCCTCGAACGACGATGCCGCCGCCGACGCCGGTGCCGAGGATGACACCGAACACCACCTCGGCGCCGGCAGCCGCGCCATCGGCGGCCTCGGACACGGCGAAGCAGTTGGCATCGTTGGCCAGCCGTACCGGCCGGCTGAGAGCCTCGGCAATGTCGGCGTGAAGCGGTCGGCCGATGATCCAGGTGGAGTTGGCGTTCTTCATCAGCCCGCTGGCCGGTGACACCGTCCCCGGAATACCGACGCCGACGCTGGCGGTGGTGCCAACCTGCGCTTCGAGCTCCGCGACCATCCGGGCGACCGCGGCGATGGTGGCGTCATAGTCGCCCGCCGGTGTCGGAACCCGACGCCGAAGCCGCTCGGTACCCGACGGGTCGAGCACGATGCCTTCGATCTTGGTTCCACCGAGGTCGATGCCAATGCGCATTGGTATGAACGTGAAGCGGAGCGGTGTTGCCGCCCGGTGCTATCGGAAGGAAGAACCGGGGTCAGCCAACATCCAGCATTTCATGCAGGAGCGGACCGTCGAGGGGTTCAAGGGCGTGAAACTCACCGTGAATGAACCGTGCCCCAGGGTAGACCGCCCGCTGCGTATGGCCGTCGGCGCCCCCGTCGGTCGACGATGTGGTCCACCGGCTGCGGTCTGCGGCAATGGTCGAATCGGATGTCATGTCCTGAGTGCCCCACCTTCCCTGATTGTTATCTGCCGTCCCGGAAATACGGAAGTATTTGACGCGGTTTCTTTGATTTTTTCTTGTCTCTCCCGTCCCCAAGGCGAATCGCCCCGCTCGATCGTCCCCTGAGTAATATAAATGTAGATCCGTGTCAATGGAGATAACACAGCATATTGTGGTGAGACGATGTTCGATTTCGCTGGTGGCAAGGAGTCGTGACAAGCAACCGACGATTCCATTGACTCCGTCGGAGAGTCAATTTGGGTCCATCCGGGACTCGATTGGAGTCGATGAGCTTTGTCCGGATTTCCCTACATCTTGGGAATAATGCTTTCGAATATACAAAGTTTAGTGTAACAATCGAACGGGCCGATTGTCGGTGGGCGTCGGCGCGAGCCCCTTTGGTGCGCGCCGAAGCCGGCGTTGACCAGAACCGATACTTAGACGCCCGGGGGCGAATATCGGCAGTCTCAAATATTCGCCCCGTTCACTTCGGGAGGCAGTAACGAAACTGCAATGAACCGTTCCCTCGGCATCACCCAGCAGGGCCTCGATACGGCGCTGGAGGTCAAGGACCATTACCGCAACGGCCGGCCGCTGTGCCTGCCCGACGACGGTGACCGCATGCTGTTGCCGGAATAACCTGCTCAATCCCGAACTCGATCTTCGCGGCTATGACGATCCGCTGCCGCTGGCCATGGTCGCGGCCCGTGATCCCGAGCCGCCGATGGCGCTGGCGGCGGCGGCCCGGCTGAGCCCGCTCGCCGGCGGCACGCGGCTGATCGGCGGCGTCTACGGCGCGTGCTCGGCGAGACCACGCGCCACGACCTGGTGCGCCAATGCGTCAGCCTGGTCACCGATGCCGCGTTCGACCCGGCAGCCATCGCCCGGGTGCGGGCGCATGCCGAGCGCATCGTCGTCCATACCCGGCGCGAATACACGCTGGCGCTCCGGCGCAACCTACAGGCGCTGATGGACGGCGGCATCGCGCCCCGCCGCTTCGTTCGCGAGTTCTTCCAGCTCACCGAGGCGGGCAACATGCGCCACGACATCCGCCGGCGGCTGATCATCAGCCTGTTGCTGTCGCCCGCCATCCGTCCGAGCATCAAGTTCCTGATGCTCGAGAACTTCTACCGCATGCCGCGGCCGGTACGGGTCGGCATCATCTCGGCGCTGCTGCGCGCCGAGCCGACGCGGCATATCGAAATCATGAAGGAAGAGCTCCGCTGGGTGATCCAGCAGGAGCGCCTCGCCCGCGAAACCCACTGATCGATCTCTCCTCCAAACAGCGATCATTTCCGCCCGCCCGCGCGGCTGCTATGGTTCGGTCGAGGGATTTTTTGCGAGGGCGGGAGACCACGATGTCGGCGGAGGTGCGCTACGTATTCGAGGGCCAGCCGGAGCCCGGCGAGACGCGGGAGGTGGCGCAGGGGGTCCATTGGCTGCGCATGCCGCTGCCGTTCAAGCTCGACCACATCAACCTGTGGCTGCTGGCCGACGGCGACGGCTGGACCATCGTCGACACCGGCATCAATCGCGCCGAGACCCGTGACGCCTGGAAAAGGGTGTTCGCCACTCACCTCGGCGAGCGGCCGTTGAAGCGGGTGATCGTCACCCATTTCCACCCCGACCACATGGGCCTCGCCGGCTGGCTGACGGAGCGGTTCAACGTGCCCATGTGGGCGCCGCTGGCCGAGTGGGCGTTCGGGCGGATGATCAGCCTCGATGCCGGCGACGAGTCGCGCCAGCAGTTCCGCCGGTTCTATCAGGACGCCGGGTTCGACGACGCCATGCTGATCCTCGTCGAGGAGCGGTTCGGAGGCTACGCCCGGCGGGTCTCGCCGTTGCCGGCGAAGCTGCGCCGCATCCGCGACGGCGAGGTGATCGAGATCGACGGCCGCGGCTGGCGGGTGATCGTCGGCACCGGACATTCGCCCGAGCACGCCTGCCTCTATTGCGAAGACCTCGGCGTGCTGATCTCCGGCGACCAGATCCTGCCCCGGATCAGCCCCAACATCAGCGTCTGGCCGCAGGAGCCCGAGGCCAACCCGTTGCGCCTGTATCTCGACTCGCTGCCGCGGTACCGCGCGCTCCCGGATGATACGCTGGTGCTGCCGAGCCACGACTGGCCGTTCACCGGCCTGCATGCGCGCCTGGATTCGCTGGCCCACCACCACGACGACCGCCTGGACGAAACCCTCGCCGCCTGCGCCGAGCCGGTCACCGCCGTCGGCGTCCTGAAGCGCCTGTTCACCCGCGAGCTGGATTCCCACCAGCTGTTCTTCGCCGTCGGCGAGTCGCTGGCGCACCTGCATTTTCTCGCCGGCCAGGGGCGTATCGCCGAGCGGCGCCACGACGGCGGCCCGTGGACCTACCACCGGACCGACGCGGCGGCCGAGTAAAGACTTAGTCCAGCGCCGGCTCGCGGGGGCCGCCGGCGCGGGCCCAGGCGTCTAGGCCGCCGGCGAGATGGCGGACATTGGCGAGCCCCGCTTCCCGCGCCGACTCCAGTGCCAGCGCGGAGCGTTCGCCGTAGGCGCAATAGAACACCACCTCGGTGCCGGCGCGGTCGATCAGGGCGCGGAACGGGCTGCCGGCCCTGAGGGCGTCGCCGAGGCTGCCGTAGGGCAGGTGGATGGAGCCGGGAATGACACCGTCCCGGCGGCGCTCTCCGGCCTCCCTCAGATCGACGAAGGCGGCCGACGGGTCGTCGACCCGGCCGCGGGCGTCGGCGGCGTCCAGTGACAGCGCGGCCAGTTCCGGGGCGCCCTGTTCGAGGCCGATGGCGAGGTTGGCCGGGATCGCCACGTCCATCATCTTGGGGTCGGCGAGGTCGAGGGCATCCATGATCGCCACGTACTCGTCCGCCGAGCCGACCTGCAGGCGCGGGTTGAACCGCCGCTCCTCGCCGATGGTGCTGACCGTGTCGCCCTTGTAGTCGTGACCGGGATAGACCAGCGTCGCGTCGGGCAGGGTCAGCAGCTTCTCGGTGATGGACGCATAGGCCGCGCGCGCGTCGCCGTTCTGGAAGTCGGTCCGCCCGGTACCGCGGATCAGCAGCGTATCGCCGGTGAACACCCGGTCATCCATAAGGAAGCAGTAGGAATCGTCCGTGTGGCCGGGGGTGTACAGCGCGGTCAGGCGGATGCCGCCGATCTCGATCGCCTCGCCGTCTCCGACCCGCATGGAGACGACATCGACCTGGCTTTCGCGGCCCATCACGGTGATGCAGCGGGTTTCATCGCGCAGCCGTCCGAGCCCGCTGACGTGGTCAGCGTGGACGTGCGTGTCGATCGCCTTGACCAGCCGCACGCCAAGTTCCTCGAACAGCTTCAGATAGCGCTCGGTCTTGTCGGCAACCGGATCGATGATCAGGGCGTCGCCTCCCGGACCGCCGGCGATCAGATAGGTATAGGTGCAGGAAACGTCGTCGAAGAGCTGGCGGAAGATCATCCGACCCCCCTCGAAGCGGACATGTTCGCGGCTACCGCATCGCCGCCGTTTTTGGCTCGGGGCGTTCGACGGGTGTACCGCAGTAGAGATTGTAGAGGGTGGCGATCACCGCGCTCGCCTCGTCGCCGGCAAGGGAATAGTAAATGGACTGGGCCGACCGCCGGGTCTTCACCAGGCCGTCGTGGCGCAGCCGCGCGAGGTGCTGAGACAAGGCGGACTGGCTCAAGCCGACCACGCGCTCAAGCTCACCGACGCTGCGCTCGTTGTCGACGAGCTGGCACAGGACCATCAGCCGGTGCGGGTTGCTCATCGCCTTGAGCAGCGTGCTGGCTCGGCGTGCGTTCTGTTCCAATTTCTCCAGTTCCATGTCCATGTCAGCGGCCTTCGTGTCCCGGCGGTTGCGAGATCGCGCGTCGGGGTTTAATACGGCGTCCTCTTGTACAAGATTATTGTAATACACGAAAGCGATCGGTTCCACCCCGGCGATTGCCCGGGTCTTGAAGGCGGGTCGGCCGGCCGCGATACTGCGGGCCATCTGCCGCGATCGCAGGGGGGTAATCGATCCGATGAGCCGCACGACCCTTGACGTTCAGGGGCTGGCCTGCCCTTTGCCGGTGCTGCGCGCCAACAAGGCGCTCCGGCCCCTTGCGCCCGGCGACGAACTGGAGGTTCTTGCGACCGATCCGGCGGCACCGGCGGATTTCGTCCAGTTCTGCGAGACGGCCGGGCACGCGCTGGTCTCGTCGGACGAAGCCGATGGCGTGTTCACGATCGTGGTGAAAAAGGCCGGGTAGGGGCGCACAGTCCCTTGGAGCCCGAACGCACGAACAGCGGACGGGCGGGTTTGAAACCCGCCCCTACGGACCTGCGAACACGACCTTTCCGGTGAAACGACCCTCCGTCACGTAGGGGCGGGTTTCAAACCCGCTCAAAGACGCGCGATCGGTCGTCGCCCAAAAAGACCCGGGGATTCGCCGCTAGTTCGTCACCGTGGCCGGGCATTCGGCGGCGCCGAGGATCGGCCCCGGCCGCTCGTCCTGGACCAGCACCGCGCAGCCCTCTCCGCTGGCCAGCACCAGATCGGCGACGTCGTAGGACTTCGACCCGCCTGACCAGGCGCCGATCCGGCGAACCTCGCGGACCGCGTGGTAGTTGGTCAGCGTCTTGCCCTTGTTCTCGCCGGCCTTGACCTGGGTGGTGCGGGCTCTCTCGAAGCGAACCAGCCAGACCCCGGCCGAAGCTTTCGCCTCGCCGTTGACGGCGACCGCGAGGCCGCCGCCCGAGCGCCGGGTAACGTCGACATCGATGCCGCTGTCCTTGGCGCGCTTCGCCATGCGGATCGCCTGCTCCACGGCACCCCGGTTTGACCCGACCGTCTGCATGGTGCCGCCGACGATCATCTGCGGCGTGTACACCTGCCCGCGCGAGCGGATGGCGATGTTGTAGGCCCGCTGGCGGGCGGTAAACGCCGGGTCCGAGAACACGTCCTTCCAGCGCCCGGCGAGGCCGTAGACCAGGTCGTCCCAGTAGTCGACGTGGTATTCGAGGGCAATGACGTCGCCGCGCTTGGCCAGTTCGCCGAGGTACGCTTCCGCCGGCGGGCACGAATAACAGCTCTGCGAGGTGAACAGCTCGACGACGGGTTTGCCGCCGGCATGCGCCGGGACGGTCAGGCCGAAAATGGCCGCCGCGGCGAGGAGGAATCGGGCGCTTTTCATGGCCAACACTCTAGCGCATTCGGCCGATCACGGCGATTCACGAACGCGCGCGCTGCCGCAGCCGGGCCGGTGCGACCGTCTCGGCGTTGAGACCGAGTTCGGCGATGTCCGCCGGTACGTCGGCGCCCGTGGCGAACGCCGCCGCCAGCCGCGCCAGGGCCGGGGAGGTCTTGATGCCATAGCCTCCCTGACCGGCGAGCCAGACGAACGATGGCTCCTCCGGATCGGGGCCGACCGCCGGCACCTCGTCAGGGAACGACGACCGCAGGCCGGCCCACTTGTGGGCGATGCGTTCGATGCTCATTGTCGTCACCGTCTGTAAACGGTCGACGGCGATCGCTACGTCCAATTCCTCCGGCTGGGCGTCGGTCGGCGGCGACGGTGTCTCGTCTGCGGGCGAGGCGAGAATGCGCCCGGCGTCGGGCTTGAAGTAGAACGTCATGTCGATGTCGATGGCCATCGGCCACGGTGCCACGTCGACGCCGGGCGGCGGATCGAAGGTGATGGCGGTGCGGCGCAAGGGCCGCAATCCGAGAGGCTGAAGCCTGGCACACTCGGCGACGGCGTCGGCCCAGGCGCCGGCGGCATTGACGACTCGATCGGCGCTCATGGGTCCGGCGGTCGTGCCGACCTGCCAACGGGCGCCGCGCCGCTCGACCTGCAGGACCTCCGTCGCGGTCCGCACCATCCCGCCGGCGGCGCGAAAGCCCTTGAGATACCCCTGGTGCAGGGCGTCGACGTCGATGTCCTTGGCGCGGGGCTCGTACACGGCCGCCGCGAAGTGGCCCCGACGCAGGACCGGGATCATGGTCTCGACCACAGGGCCGTCGATCAGCGCCAGGTCCCGGCACATGTCCCGGCACTCGGCGAACAGGTTTTCGGCCGTCGCCGACTGATCCTCGCGGGCAAGGAGGACAACGCCGCGGTCCGTCAGGATCGGATGGTCGCTGAATCCGACAGGAGGCTGATCGAGGAACGGCCGGCTGGCGCGGGCCAGGGCGCTGATGACCGAGCGGGTTTCGGGGCCGCCATAGGTTTCCGTATAGAGCGCCGCCGAGCGCCCGGTGGCGTGGTAGCCGGGCTGGTCCTCGCGTTCGACCAGGACGACGTGCTCGCCGCCGACGGCGCGGGCCAGTTCGAACGCCGCCGAGGCCCCGGCGATGCCGGCACCAATGACCAGGAATCGGGTGTCCATGGGTACGTTGGTCCGCCGGCTATTCGGCTGGGTGGCCTTCGGGCGCCGCGGCGCGGGCCGGGCCGACCTCGACGAGGCGGCCGATCAGCGTCAGCAGCGGCGGAATGATCAACAGGGTCAGGACCGCCGACAGCGCCAGTCCGCCGACGACCACCGAACCGAGGCCCCGGTAGAGCTCGGACCCGGCGCCGGGGAATAGCACCAGAGGCAGCATCCCGCAGACGCTGGTCAGGGTCGACATGAAGACCGGGCGGATGCGGTTGCGGGTCGCGGCGACGATGGAGTCCTCGATGTTCATGCCGTCGTGGCGGGCGTGATAGAGCGTCTGGTGGACGAGCAGGATGGCGTTGTTGACGACGATACCGATGAGGATGACGAAGCCGAGGAGCGTCAGCATGTCCAGGGCCTGGTACGTGTAGATATTGAGGAGTGCCAGCCCGCCGATACCCCCGGCGGTGGCCAGCGGCACCGAGAGGATGATGATCAGAGGGAAGATGAAGCTCTCGAACAGCACCGCCATGACCAGATAGACGATGGCGACGGCGATGATCAGCTGCACGACCATCGCGTCCCAGGTCTGGGTCAGCTTGTCGGCGGTGCCGGCGAGCCGCATCTTCACCCCCGGCGGCACGCCCTCGGCGGACAGCTTGTCGAGAACCTCGGTCTGCAGCGTCTCCATCGCTGCCTCGAGCAGAAGCTGCGGCGCTGGCCGGACGCCGAGGGTGACCGTACGTTCGCGCTCCAGGTGGCGGATCTGAGTCGGGCCGGAGGTCACCTCGATGTCGGCGAGGGAACTGACCGGCAGGATCTCGCCCTCGCCGGTGACGATGGGCAGGTTGGCGATGCCCTGGGTTTCGGCGATGCGCCGCTGAGGGCCGGCGAGGGTGAGGTCGATGCGCTTTCCGCCGACGGTGATCTCGGCAACCCGCAGGCCGTCGTTGAAGGCATCGACCGTGTCGCCGAAATCGCGGGCGGTGATGCCGTTGTCGGTGAGGCGCAAGGGGTCGGGATAGACCCGCACCTCCGGCGCCCCCAGTTCGAGACCGGGCTTGGGCCGCATCTGGTGGCCCTGCTCGCGGGGCAGGGCGCGGGAGACGTGGCTGGCGCCGCGCAGCGCCACTTCGAGGACATCCTCGAGATCGGGGCCCGAGATGTTGATATCGACGGCACGGCCGCCGCCGATGGAGCGGCCGAACAGCGACGGCTGGGTGATGAAGCCGAAGGTGCCGGGCTCTCTGAACGCCGGCCCGTTGAGCACCGGAATCAACTCGGCGACCCGCTGCGGCTCGACCGCCGCGGCGCCGAGGAAGGTGTTGGCGCTGCGGGCGACGAAGAAGAAATTCTTGATCTTCGGCGGCTGGCCGGGCTCGGACTCGGGCCCCGTCTCCGATGCCCACAGCGAGCGGATGGCGCCCTCGACCTCGCGGGCGATGCCGGTGGTGGTCTCCAGGTTGTAGCCGGGCGGCGGCTGCATGATGCCGAACACCAGGTTGCGGTTGCCCTCGGGCAGGTACTCGAGCTTCGGCAGGAACAACCACGTCGCCATGCCGGCGGTGCCGCAGATGGCCGCGACGACGGCGAAGGCCAGCACCTTGTGGCCGACGACCCGGTGGGTCCAGCCGACCGCGGCGGCGACGAACCCGCGGGCGAAGTGGTCGAGCCCGGGGATGCGCCGGCGCTGGGCGATATCGGCCACCGGTTTCTTCATCAGCCGGTTGGCGAGCGCCGGGATCACCGTCACCGCGACGATCAGCGACAGCAGAACGGCGACGGAAATGGCCACGGCGATGTCGCGGAACAGCTGGCCGATCTCCAGCTTCATGGTCAGGATGGGGATGAACACCATCACCGTGGTCAGCGCCGAGACCAGCACCGCACCCCACACCTGCTGGGCGCCGCGATAGGCGGCCTCGGCGGTGGATTTGCCCTCCTGGCGCAGGCGGTAGATGTTTTCCAGGACGACGATGGCGGCGTCGACGACCATGCCGACGGCAAAGGCGATGCCGGCCAGCGAGATGACGTTGATCGAGCGGCCGAGCGCCGCCATGGCGACGAACGATCCGACCACCGACACCGGAATGGCGATGGAGACGATCAGGGTCGCCGAACCGGAGCGCAGGAAGATCAGCAGCACCATCGCCGCCAGCGTGCCGCCGACCCAGATGTTCTGGCGGACGAGCTCGATCGCCGAGTTGATGTAGGTGGTCTCGTCGTAGACCTGGATCAGCTTCAGACGGTCGCGGGGCAGGTTGTCGCGGTTCAGCTCCTCGACCGCCTCGTGCAGGCCGGCCATGGTCTCGATGACGTTGGCGCCGGTCTCGCGGACGGCGTTCATCGCCAGCGCCGGCTCGCCCAGGTGGCGGATGGAGGCCGTCGGCTCCTTGTAGTCGAACCGCACGTCGGCGATGTCGCCGACGGTCACCCGGGCAATCCGCCCGGTGGCCGGGTCCTCGATGGAGCGCAGCAGCACAGCCTCGACCTGCTCGGGCGAGGTGAACTCGCCCTCGCTGCGGACCACGTAGCGGCGCTTGCCCTCGTCGACATCGCCGGCCGAGACGGAGGCATTGGCGGCGCGCAGCGAGCGGACGACCTCGGGTACGGTCAGCCCGTAGCGGGCCATGCGCTCGGCATCGACGATGACGCGGAGCTCGCCCTCGGCGCCGCCATAGACGTTGGCACGGGTGACCCCGGCGACCCGCTCGATGCGGTCCTGGATCACGTCCTCGATGTAGTCACGGTAGGTGTGGATCGGCCGTTCGTTGCCTTCGTCGCGCTTGAGCACGAACCAGGCGATGGGCGTGTCCTCGGTGCCGGCGGTGTCCAGGGTCGGCTCGTCGACCTCGTCGGGGTAGCCGGACACCCGGTCGAGGCGGTTGGCGACCAGAAGCAGCGCCTTGTCCATGTCCTGGTTGATGTTGAACTCGAGGGTGACGGTGGCGCGGTCGTCCTCGGAGATGGACGACATCTCCTCCAGGTCTTCGAGGCCGCGCAGCACCTCTTCCTGGCGGTTGACGATCTCGCGCTCGACCTCGGCCGGCGCGGCGCCGGGCCAAAGGGTGCGGATGCTGATGACAGGGCGATTGACGTCGGGGGTGAGCTGGATGGGGATGGTTTCCAGCGCGACCAGTCCGAACACCACCACCATCAGCACCGCCGCGATCACGGCGATGGGCCGGTCGATGCCGACGCGGATGATGTTCATCCCCGCGTGCCTTCGCGTGTGGCGACCTTCTGGCCGGGCCGCAGTCGCTCGTTGCCGCGGACCACGGCGATGTCGCCGGGTTTGAGGCCGCCGAGCACCTCGAAACGCCCGCCGACGGCCTCGCCGAGGCTCACCGGCCGGATCTGCGCGGCGCCGTCGATGACCAGGAACACCAGGGTCTTGCCGCGGCGGTTGATCACCGCGTCCTTGTGCACGGAGACCACCGTGCGCGGGGTTCCTGCCGGCAGGTGCACGGTGGCGCTCTGGTTGGCGGCGAGGCCGCCGTCGCTGTCGAACTCGGGAACAAAGCGCACCGTGCGGGTCCGCGTCAGCGGATTCTCGTCGGGGACGACGGCGCGGACGATGGCGGTCAGCGCCTTGCCGGCCTCGTCCGCCTGGACGCCGGGAATGTTGACGGTGACGCGGGTTCCGGGGGACAGGCCGCCGACCCGCTCGGCCGGGACGTCGGCCTCGATCTCCAGGTGGCGGTCGTCGACCAGGGTGACCACCGGATCGCCGATGTCGACCCACGACCCCACTTCCACGTGGCGCTGGGAGACGACGCCGGCGTAAGGCGCGCGGACCTCTGCATAGGCGAGGTCGATCTCGGCCAGCCGCAGCTGCGCCCGGGCGCTGGCCAGCGCCGCCTCCGCCTCGCCCAGTTCGCCCTCGGCCATGCTGACCTCCTGGCGGGCGTCGTCGTATCGGCCCTGGCTGAACGCCGCCGACGCGCGCAGTCCTTCGATCCGGGTCAGTTCCTGCTTCTTCAGCTTGCTCTCGGCCCGCGCCGTGACCACGGCGGCAGCGGCCTCGGAAACGGCCGCCGCCCGCAAGTCGCGTTCGGCGGACAACCGGTTGATGTCGAGGACAGCGATGATCTCGTCATGGTCGACCCTGTCTCCGACCTCGACCTGAAACACCCCGATCGGACCTCGGATGCGCGCGGCAACCACGCCGGACTGGCGTGCGACCAGCCGGCCGATCACCGGCACCGTCTGGCGCAGGGGCTCGCTGCGCACGGTATCGACACCGACGACCATCGTCTGCTGCGCCGTCGCGGACGACACACCGAGGGCGCAGAGCGCGGCGACAGCAAGGGCGGCGGTGCGAAGGCGCGACATCATCCGGTTCCGGTTCGAACGCGTTCCGATCATTGGCGAACCGACGATCCTAAAGCGAAATCCGGCCCGAGCGTGAGACTCAGAGCCGGCTAGACTGGACCGTCCAGTCCAATGTAGGGTAAACCTTCCGTTCGATCAATCGCCGGAACGCATATGGGACCGCAGACCGCAACGGCAAGGGACAGGCGCGAAGACGTGACCGAGGAGGGGAGCGCGCCCAGCAAGCGCGACACCATCCTCGACGCCGCCCGGCGGATGTTCCTCGACTCCGGCTACGGCGCCGCCAGCATGGACGCCATCGCCCGCGAGGCCGGCGTTTCGAAGCAGACCATCTACGCTCATTTCGGTGCCAAGGACGCCCTTTTCGGGGCGATCATGGTGGCCCGCGCCGATCACTTCCTGGAGCCGCTGCCGGACGCCGTCGGAGACGCGCCGGATGTCGCCGCGGCGCTCGAGGGCTTGGCCCGGCGCTATTTGGAAGTCCTGCTGGCGCCCGAGGCGGTGGCGCGGTTCCGCGTCGTGTTGGCGGAAAGCGGGCGGTTCCCGGAACTCGCCGAGGTGTTCTACCGCTCCGGCCCGCGCCGCGCGGCCGATCGCCTGGCGGCTTACCTGACGGCGCTGCACGCCGGCGGTGTGCTCAGCGTTCCAGACCCGGAGATGGCGGCCAGTCAGTTCCTTGGAGCGCTTCGCGGCGATGTGTTCATCCGCTACCTGCTCGGCCTCGGCGAGCCGCCCAGCGGCGCCGAAATCGATCGGAACGTCGCCCACGCCGTCGGCGCCTTCCTCGCCGCCCACCGGCCGCGCTGAGGGGCCTGAAAACCGCGCCTTTCCACGTCGTCGCCCCCATTTCAACTGGCAACCACCGGCACGATCGCCGACAATGCCGGCAACTCAAACGAACCGATCCGACAAACGAGGGAACGTCCGAGCTCCATGCCCACCGCGCTGTACACCCATCCCATCTGCCAGGAGCACGAAATGGGCTCGTGGCATCCCGAGTGCCCGGCCCGTCTGAAGGCGATCCTTCAGGTGCTCGACGCCGAGCCGTTCGCCAACCTGCAGCGCCGCGAGGCACCGGTCGGTTCGGTCACCGAGATCGAGCGGGTGCATCAGGCGTACTACGTCGAAGCGATCTTCGAGCAGGTGCCGAACAGCGGTCACGTCCATCTCGATCCCGACACGGCGATGAACCATGCTTCGGGTGACGCGGCGTTGCGCGCCGTGGGCGGCATCTGCGACGCCGTCGATGCGGTGCTGAACGGCGAGGTGCGCAACGCCTTCTGTGCCGTCCGTCCGCCCGGGCACCACGCCGAGACGTCGGCGGCCATGGGGTTCTGCCTGTTCAACAACGTCGCCATCGCCGCCGAGCACGCCCGCGCCAAGCACGGGCTGGAGCGGGTGGCGGTGATCGACTTCGACGTCCACCACGGCAACGGCACGCAGAACCACTTCTTCCGCTACCGCGACCTGTTCTACGCCTCGAGCCATCAATGGCCGTGCTATCCCGGCACCGGCATGGAGCACGAGACCGGCGTCTACCACAACATCTGCAACGTCCAGCTTCGGCCCGGCACCGGGTCGGAGGAGTTCCGCGCCGGGTATGTCGATCGCATCCTGCCGGCGCTCCGCACCTTCGCGCCCGACATGATCCTGATCTCGGCCGGGTTCGATGCCCATGCCCGCGATCCGCTGGCACAGCTCCGCCTGACCACCGAGGACTATGCCTGGGTTACGCGCGAACTGCTGGAAGTCGCCGAAAAGGAGTGTGGTGGCCGCGTGGTGTCGACGCTGGAGGGCGGCTATGACCTCGAGGCGTTGGCGGTCAGCGTCGGCGTCCACGTCAAGGCGATGATGGGAAGCTGACGGAGCCGTCGGCGCATCGGGGGTCTCGCGACCAACGCCAGTCTCTTGCTTCATAGGGCGCCGAAGCCTATTCTTCGCGCCTTTCCAAGGGGGTTTTCCATGGCCAGCGAGCCCGGGGCGACGGACGTCGCCGATCTCAGCTTCGAAGACGCGCTCGCCGAACTCGAGGGCATCGTCCGCCGGCTCGAGGAGGGGTCGGGCAAGCTCGACGACGCGATCGCCGCCTACGAGCGGGGCGCGGCGCTGAAGCGTCACTGCGAGGCCAAGTTGCAGGAAGCCCAGTCCCGAGTCGAAAAGATTGTTCTCGGTCCCGACGGCAGTGTCGGCACCGAGCCGGCGAATTTGGACTGAGGCCCACCGTGTTCGACATCAACGCCGCCCTGGCGGAAAACGCGCGCGCGGTTAACGAAGTGCTCGACCGTCTGTTGCCGTTGCACGACGATCCCGAGGCGCGGCTGATGGAGGCGGTGCGCTATTCGTCCCTGGCCGGCGGCAAGCGCATCCGGCCGTTCCTGGTCACCGCCAGCGCCGACCTGTTCGGGGTCAGCGAGGAATACGCCCTGCGTACCGCCTCGGCGGTCGAGATGGTGCATTGCTATTCGCTGATCCACGACGACCTGCCGGCAATGGACGACGACGACCTGCGCCGCGGCGTGCCGACCTGCCACGTGAAGTTCGACGAAGCGACGGCGATCCTCGCCGGCGATGCTCTGCTGACCCGTGCCTTCGAGGTGCTGGCCGATCCAGCGACCCACACCGACCCACGGGTGCGCAGCGACCTGGTCATCGAACTGGCCCGCGCCGCCGGGCCCGATGGCATGGTCGGTGGCCAGATGCTCGACCTGATCGCCGAGAACAACCATCTGCGAATGCCCGAGATCACCCGCCTGCAGCGGATGAAGACCGGGGCGCTGATCGCCTTCTCGTGCGAAGCCGGCGGGATCCTCGGCAAGGCTCCGGATTCGGCCCGTCAGGCGCTTCGGGCCTATGCTCACGACCTCGGTCTGGCGTTCCAGATCGCCGACGATCTCCTCGATGTCGAGGGCACCGAGGAGGAGGAGGGCAAGAAAACCGGCAAGGACGCGGCGGCCGGAAAAGCCACTTTCGTGTCGCTTCTGGGGCCGGAACGGGCGCGGGCGCAATCGGACATGCTGGCCGATCAAGCCGTCGAACACCTTGACATCTTCAACGAGAAAGCCGACTCGTTGCGTGCGATGGCGAAATTCGTGGTCAACCGGCGCAACTGAAACGTCGCCGAAGACCCCGCCGCGCGGCTGTCGAGAGGAGAACCGAAGTGACCGAGCTACAGACCAGCTCTCTGCTGGATCGCGTCCGTGAACCCGCCCAGTTGCGCCAGTTGGATGAGGAGCAGTTGCCCCAGCTCGCCGACGAGCTGCGCAAGGAAACGGTCCGGATCGTCTCGATCACCGGTGGTCACCTCGGCGCCAGCCTCGGCGTTGTCGAACTGACCACGGCCTTGCACTACGTCTTCGACACGCCCCGCGATCGGCTGATCTGGGACGTCGGCCACCAGGCCTATCCCCACAAGATCCTCACCGGCCGGCGCGACCGCATGCATACCCTGCGCCAGGGAGGCGGCCTTTCGGGCTTCACCAAGCGGACCGAAAGCGAATACGACCCGTTCGGCGCCGCGCACAGCTCGACCTCCATCTCTGCCGGCCTCGGCATGGCGGTGGCCCGCGACCTCGAAGGCGACGACAACCACGTCATTGCGGTGCTCGGCGACGGCTCGATGAGCGCCGGCATGGCCTACGAGGCGATGAACAACGCCGGTGCCATGGCGTCGCGGCTGATCGTCATCCTCAACGACAACGACATGTCCATCGCGCCGCCGGTGGGCGCGATGAGCGCCTATTTGTCGCGGCTGATCTCTTCGAAGCAGTTCCGATCGATTCGCCATTTCGCCGCCGAGGTGGCGAAGAAGTTCCCCCGCAGCCTCGGCGAGGCGGCGCGCAAGGCCGAGGAATATGCCCGCGGCATGGTCACCGGCGGCACACTGTTCGAGGAGATGGGCTTCTATTACATCGGCCCCATCGACGGCCATAATCTCGAGCACCTCCTGCCGGTGCTTAAGAACCTGCGCGACGACCGCGAGCCGGGTCCGGTGCTGCTGCACGTGGTCACCCACAAGGGACACGGCTACAAGCCGGCGGAGAAGTCGCCCGACAAATACCACGGCGTCGGCAAGTTCGACGTGGTCACCGGCGAACAGGTCAAGACGGCGACCAACGCGCCGTCGTACACCGGCGTGTTCGCCCAGGCGCTGATCCGTGAGGCCGAAGAAGACCCGCGCATCTGCGCCATCAACGCCGCCATGCCGGCGGGCACCGGCATCGACAAGTTCGCCGAGCGGTTCCCCGAGCGGAGCTTCGATGTCGGCATCGCCGAGCAGCATGCGGTGACCTTCGCCGCCGGCCTCGCCGCCGAAGGCTACAAGCCGTTCGCGGCGATCTATTCGACCTTCCTGCAGCGGGCCTACGACCAGGTCGTGCACGACGTTGCCATCCAGAAGCTGCCGGTGCGCTTCGCCATCGACCGCGCCGGATTGGTGGGTGCGGACGGCGCCACCCATGCCGGCTCGTTCGACCTCGCCTACCTCTGCTGCCTGCCGAACATGATCGTCATGGCGGCCGGCGACGAGGCCGAGCTGGTTCACATGGTCGCCACCGCCGCGGCCATCGACGACGCGCCAAGCGCGTTTCGCTATCCGCGCGGCGAGGGCATGGGCGTCGAGTTGCCTCCCCGGGGCACGCCGCTGGAGATCGGCAAAGGTCGCATCCTTGCCGAGGGCACGAAGGTCGCCGTGCTCAGCTTGGGCGGCCGTCTCGCCGAGGCGACCCAGGCCGCCGACGAGCTGGCGTCGCGGGGGCTGTCAACGACGCTCGCCGATGCGCGTTTCGCCAAGCCGCTGGACACCGACCTGATCCGCCGTCTCGCCGCCGAACACGAGGTGATGATCACCGTCGAGGAGGGCTCGGCCGGCGGGTTCGCCGCCCACGTCATGCAGTATCTGGCCGCCGAAGGGCTGTTCGACGGCGGTTTGCGCTTCCGTCCGATGGTGCTGCCCGATCTGTTCCTCGATCAGGACAAGCCGGAGCTGCAATACGTCACCGCCGGCCTGGACGCCCGCCACATCGTGGCGACGGCGCTCTCCGCCCTCGGCCGCGAAAAGGAGGCGGCGGAGGCGGCCTCGGCCTGACCTTGCCGAAGAAGCGGCTAGACACCCTTCTCGTCGAGCGCGGGCTGGCCGAGAGCCGGGCCCGCGCCCAAGCGCTGGTGCTGGCCGGCGCTGTCTATTCCGACACCCGCCGCCTCGACAAGCCCGGACACACGCTCCCCGACAATGTGCCGCTGATGGTCAAGGGCCGGGACCACCCATGGGTGTCCCGCGGCGGCGTCAAGCTGGCCCACGCCCTCGACCATTTCGGCATCGATCCGCAGGGGTGCGTCTATCTCGACATCGGTGCGTCGACGGGAGGGTTCACCGACGTGCTGCTGACTAATGGCGCCGCACGGGTCTACGCCGTCGATGTCGGCCACGGCCAACTGGCCTGGAAACTGCGCAACGACGCCAGAGTCGTCGTGCTGGAGCGGACCAACGCCCGCGACCTCACCCGCGAGCACGTCCCGGAACCCGTGGACCTGATCGTCTGTGACGCCAGCTTCATCGGTCTCGAAGTGGTGCTGCCGGCATCCCTGGCTTTGGCCGGTGCCGGCGCCCGCCTGATCGCGCTGATCAAGCCGCAGTTCGAGGCCGGCCGCGAGCACGTCGGCAAGGGCGGCATCGTCCGCGATGCCGGGGTTCGCGACGCCGTCCGCGCGCGCATCGCCGCCTGGCTCGGCACCCAGCCGGGCTGGACCGTCGAGGGTACCTGCGAGAGCCCCATTGCCGGCGCCGACGGCAACGTCGAGGTCCTGATCGCCGCCCGGTTCCAGGAGTAGCGGCGCGGCACGGACCGCCTTACCATGGCGGCGGGGCGAGGGGGGTGAGCCGCGATGGACGACGTCGAGATTCCGATCGAAAAGATCTACGTGCCGGTCAAGCGCCAGAAGACCCTGGAGCCGGACAAGGTCACGGCGCTCGCCGAAGACATCCTCGAAAACGGTCAGCAGAGGCCGATCATGGTCCGCAAGGACGAGGCGCGGTTCGTCCTCGTCGAGGGGCTGCACCGGCTGGAGGCGATGAAGTCGCTGGGCGAGGAGACCATCGTCGCGGTCTTCGTCCACGCCCGCCGGAGCTGACACCGGCGGGGAGCCCGGCGGACCCGGGCGCACCCCGACCGGCAATCCCAACCCGCTACTTCGACAGCCGCAGCTGCGACAGATGGTTGGCGACCTCGCGGAACACCTGCGACAAGGTGTCGGCATCCGGTGCGTAGTGGTAGTAGGGCGACTCGGGACCGCTCGCCACGTCCTGCAACAGTTCCTGCAGGTCGCCGCCGGAATTGGCGAACTGGATCACGTAGATGATCACGCCCTGGGCCTTGATCTCGTCGGAGAGCGTACGCAGCCGCTCGTTCATGGCGTCTCGCCCGACCCAGCCGGTGCCGAACACGGTCTTGTAGGCGTCGCCGGAGCCGGCCACGTTCTCGCCGTCGCTGAGCAGGATGATCGCCTGGTCGCGGTCGTAGTCCGGGTCCGGGACCGCCTCGGTGAACGGCGGATCGGGCACCAACACACGCCACGCCCAACCCAGTCCGGCCGGGATGTTCGTCGTGCCCGTCGGCGAGACGAGGTCGTCGACGGCCTCCTGGATCTTCGCCTTGGTGTGCTGCAGGGGCGTGATCCCGTGGTTGAGACACGGCCGGCACTCGCCGCCGATGTCCAGTTCGCAGCGGGCGGGACCCGGAACCGGCTCGCCGCCCCACTGCGGGTCGTCACCCGGAAAGATCGGCTGCCACGCCGGCCAGTCGGTGCCGCCGCCGGAGAACGGGCCCATGCGGATGTCGCCATCGTCGTCGTCGGTGCCGTTGTCGACGTAGCGGCTGAACACGCAGCCCTGCCACTCGTCGGGCGGCTCGACCAGCAGCGGCACCTGCGAATTGTTGGCGAAGTAGACCTCGGTCTGCGCGGCGCCGGTCTCGGGGTTGGTGAACGCCGGCACCGCCACCGTCGTCGTGCCGCCGGGATTGTAGGGCTCGCCATCGGTCATCACGTTGACCTTGGAGTTCCAGGGCACCAGCCCGATGGCCAGCAACTCTTTTTCGCTGTCGGCACCGAACAGGATGTCGATCAGCTCGTTGGCGGCGTTCCGCGCGGCTTCGATGCGGGAGCCGCCACCGGGGGCACCCCAGCCCATGGAGCCGGACATGTCGATGGACAGCACCACGTCGAGCGCCTTCATCTGGCGGGTGACCTCGGCCTCGGCGTAGACGGTGATGTCGTCGACACCGAACAGGTGCATGAAGCTGGTCGGCACCGTGGCGCTGGCGCTGAGCTGCAGGGTCTCGTTCTCCTCGTCGGCGGAGATGTCGGGGCCCGCCACAGACGCGCCCATGAATCCGGACGGAAAATTGGCCTCGAAGTACATGTTGATGTCGTCGTCACGGGTCGGCAGGAAGAAGCTCCAGCCGCCGGCCAGCCCCGCCGCATCGAGGGCCGAAGACAGGCGCGATTTCACCAGATACGCCCGCGCGGTGTCGGTGCCGATGCCGATGAAGCCGATCAGCGGAATGATCGCCAGCGCCAGGAACACCGCGACCGCGCCCCGCCGGTCGTGCGGAAGGTGGCGCGCGGCGCCGGCAACGCGGCGGCCGAAGGCGAGACAGCGGTGAAGAAGCGGGACCGCAACCGGCGTATTGGACACCATCGTCGAACCTCGAGCGAACAAATGTACTAGGTCAGTAAAGGATGATAAGGAAATAGCATAAGTATTCCAATATCTTTTATTTGCGACAAACAGCACATACAATAAATAAAATAAAGTAATAAATTTCGGAGTAGCAAGTTATGGGCTTGACGCGATCTCCGCTGTGCCGTACATTATGGGCATAGGGAGGCAGTGCCATGAACTTGTTCACGATCTTTCGCCAGTTTCCCGATCAGGAAGCGTGCATCGCGCATCTCGAAGAACTGCGCTGGAGCGACGAGCCGCACTGCCCACTTTGCGGATCGTTTAATGT
>Ga0209568_1000147_pt1 | contig 25102 bp, 16 predicted proteins | sample WorMetOlspDAHAB2_FD_187406 | JGI IMG/M metagenome (GOLD analysis project Ga0209568, IMG submission 187406) | Marine gutless worms symbiont microbial communities from Max Planck institute for Marine Microbiology, Germany - Olavius sp. DAHAB.2... ...
TTCATCTAAATTCATTTTTGTTTCCTGTGTAAAATTTTTTAAAAGGCCTGCAGGCCTTTTTGCTTTTAAATAAAGGATTATTTTCTTTCATTCAGTTTTTCATTTACACAGTTATCTGTACACTCCCGTATTGCGTGAAACTGCGGTATAAAAAAGCGAAGGAAGCACAACTAAAGAGTTGCTGTTGCCCTCTTAGGGCTTTATTACAGAAGATATATAGGATAGTTACATTATTCTCCTTAACAAAAGCAATGCTGTAATAATGAGTTAAGAAAAAAACTATTGCTCAACTATCTAATTGCTGATTCTAAATTTTATTGCAAAAACAACTGATGCATTGCAACTTCCTCTGTGAGTTAATCCAGAATTCGCTTTATTATAAATTTTCATAAACCATTGCAAGTTTAATAATCCTGTGCTAGAATTTTGCTTTATTTTAAGCGAGCAGAAAAACTTTGCGTTTTGTAATGTGTTTTTTGATTTAGCACAATAATATAAGGAGGAAATGAATGGTTATTAATCTGCCACTAGGTGAAATGATGAGGATTTTGGTGCAAGACTATTTACATGACCATTGTAACTGTCATACTCTCTCGAAGGAAACGCATGGAGAAAAAATGGAAAAGATTATGGAGATATTTAACTATCGTATAGTAGCACCAATACGAATAACAAATGAATTAAATGAAGTATTTTCAAAGCAGATTCAACGGTTTGATGTCTTAGATTCCCATACAGATGTGGATCGAAAATGTTTTGAGGATTGTAATAAAGTATTAACTAATTGTGGATCTGTGATTACATTCTGTTATAGAGTTCATTTTTTTGTAGATACATGGTTAAGTGAAGAAAAGATTCTTTCATGGGCTAATGAAGAAATAAAAAAAATAGATGAGTTCGCTTCTGAAGAATTTGAATCAGAGAACGGGTTGCTTAATTTTTGTAGTGTACAGTTAGAGTTGTATAAGAAAAAAATTGAAACAACTTGCCAAGATATGGAGAAATGGGCTCAGACCCTTACAGGAGAACTGCAACAACAAGTGGAAGAACTGCGACAACAATTAGTGGAGAAAGAGCAACAATTAGAAAATAAAGGGGTCGCATTGGCCGAGAAAGATGCCGAATTACAAAGGAAAAACGCCGAATTAGAGAAGATGAAAACCGAATTAGAGAAGAAAGAAGCCGAATTGCAGGAAAGTGAAGAAAGAGTGCAGAGATTACAAGATCAAGCACGTGAACTGGGACAACAATTAGGAGAAGTTCAAGACGCTGCACGAAAGAATCTAGAGGCCCTGAAACAACAACTTGAGGGGGATTTAGAGAATAAAGAGGTCGCATTGGCCGAAAAAGGTGCCGAATTAGAAAGGAAAGACGCTGCATTGCAGGAAAGTGAAGAAAGAGTGCGGGATATAGGAGTGCAATTAAAAGGAGTTCAAGAAGCCGCACAAGACCTGAAACAACAATTAGATGAGAAAGACGCCGCATTGAAGGAAGCGCAAAAAAAGACTTGCTGTTGCCCTTTTAGAGCTCTATTACAGAAGATAGATAGGATATTTACATTATTCTCCTTATATGTTTTTCAAGGATTTTCTACCCAAATGTTTCGTATGCGCTCTATTTTTGCGTTACATGTATGAATACTCTCCTTAACAAAAGCAATGCTGTAATTACTCAACTATCTAATTGCTGATTCTAAATTTTATTGCAAAAACAACTGATGCATTGCAACTTCCTCTGTGAGTTAATCCAGAATTCGCTTTATTATAAATTTTCATAAACCATTGCAAGTTTAATAAGCCTGTGCTAGAATTTTGCTTTATTTTAAGCGAGAGAAAAACTTTGCGTTTTGTAATGTGTTTTTTTGATTTAGCACAATAATATAAAGAGGAAATGGATGGCTACTAATCTGCCAGTAGTGGAAATGGCACTGAATATTTTGGTGCAAGACTATTTACATGACCATTGTAACTGTCATACTCTCCCGGAGGAAACGCATAGAGAAACAATGGAAGAGCTTACGAGGATATTTAACGATCGTATAGTAGCACCACTGCAAATAACAAATGAATTAAATGAAGTATTTTCAAAGCAGATTCAATGGTTTGATGTCTTAGATCCCCATCCAGGTGTGGATCGAAAACGTTTTGAGGATTGTAATAAAGCATTAATTGCTTGTGGACCTGTGATTATATTCTGTTATAAAGCTCTTTTGCTTTTAGATACAGGGGGACCGGAAGAAAAGATTCTTCCATGGGCTAATGAAGAAGTAAAAAAAATAGAGGAGTTCGCTTCTGAAGAATTTGAATCAAATGGCAAGTTGCGTGATTTTTGTAAAGCACAGTTAGGGTTGTGTAAGAAAAAAATTGAAACAACGCTTCGAGACATGAAGAGATGGACTCAGGCCCTTATAAAAAAACTGAAACAACGAGAGAAAGAACTGAAAGAACAATTAGAAAATGAAAGGGGCACATTGGCCAAGAAAGATGTCGAATTAGGGGAGAAAAACGACGAATTGCAGGAAAGTGAAGAAAGAGTGCAGAGATTACAAGATCAAGCACGTAAACTGGAACAACAATTAGAAGAAGCTCAAAACGCTGCACGAAAGGATCTAGATGCCCTGAAACAACAACTTGAGAGGGGTTTAGAGGAGAAAGATGTTGCATTGGCCGAAAAAGATGCCCAATTAAACAGGAAAGAAGCCGAATTAAACATGAAAGACGACGCATTGCAGGAAAGTGAAGACAGAGTGCGGGATATACAATTAAAAGAAGTTCAAGAAGCCGCACAAGACCTGAAACAACAATTAGATGAGAAAGACGCCGCATTGAAGGAAGCACAAAAAAAGACTTGCTGCTGCCCTCTTAGATCTCTATTACAGAAGATACAGAAGATATTTACATTATTATCCTTATATGTTTTTCAAGGATTTTCTAACCAAATGTTTTGTATGCGCTTTGTTTTTGCATTACATGTATGAATATTTTCCTTAACAAAAACAATGCTATAATAATAAGTTAAGAAAAAAAATTATTACTCAACATTCCCTCAAGAGGTCTATCATACAAGCTAACCCAAGGTTTTTTAGGCAAAGATCTCTAACTTGGTATCAATTTATTTAACCTTAAAACGTAGTCATAAGTGAGAGGCGATCTTTCTATTTGGGTGCAAAACAGAAACATCTTGTCAATAAACGAAATATAAGAGAAAATGAAGGCTTTTTGAAGCAAGGGGTTCTTGTTGCTTAAAAATGCATCGAAACCTTGCAAGAATTGCAACGAAAATAGGGGCTTTCTTACATTTTGATTATAAAACAAAGTTCTTTTGCCTTTAAAAATATAAACACTTTAAATAAGGTGTTGCTTTTATTAACAGTTCTGGTCATATCATCTGTTTTTGTGGTACAAATGTTTCTGTTGCCTGATTGCACGATGTTTGTTTTGGATGAAAAGGAAAAAGCTTCTACTCCGCCTTTGCAGCTGGAATATGCTACAATTGGAACTGGAGCTCTTGCGCTTAAATCTACAATACATCATCTTCCTTTCCCAAAAATACATGAAGAGATTGTGTTGTTGAGAAAAAATACACGACCAGATGTTTCTCCCCATACTATGCTTTTACATATAGGACTTAAGGGTTGTGATACAACGTTACTGGCCACTCCTGGGCAAAAGCTCTATCTCGCTTATGAAAAGCAAAATTTGCACTTTTCTAGTGCAACAACCCCTATTTGGATCAAGCCCTGTATCAATGCACAGTTGGAGGCTTACCTTGAAATAGGAGTATGCTTGCTCTCTGAAGCGGGAGAGCTTCTTTTAAACGAAACGCAAACCTGTGCAATGCACCATTCTCTACAAAAAGAGGGCATGCAAAAAATACATAGCTCTATGCTGCAAGAGGGAATCGCTATGATGAAAAAGGGCAAATGGTGGCCACCTGATTGTTTGTTTGAAACATATGGCGGAGAAAAATATAAGAGCTATATTGGCATGGAGCGTTTACAATTTGAGCAACCAGAAGGAGGTTATAGATTTCTCTATGTAAAAAAGGATGATCTCTTTGTTTGGAAAGATGGAGAATGGCAATCATCCACTATCACACAATCCTACCCAATGGCAAAACTTACTCATATTTCACCCTATAAAATGGAGTGGACATTGTGGGATGAAACAGGGTTAGAACAGGTGAAAGTAATTCACGCAAAAGAGGATATCGAGAAGAGTTCCTGGCGTGCGGAAGAGCTCTTCACGCAAATGCGACAACGTACAACTTCACAAGTCTCTTGCCATATTGGAGGGAAAATGAAAGTTTTAAAAAAGGGAGATTGGCTTATCCACCTGCCTACGGATTGGCATATTGTAAAAAGTGCGCAAGAGATGCATGAAGTTGTAAACTTTACAATGCAGGGGGAGTTGTTTGTCTTTGATGGGATAGAAAAGGTAGAGGGAAAATCTGTTTTTTGCGGCACCTTTTTTAATAAAGTGCGTAGCCAAATGCTCGATATTAAAATTCCTTTTGCGCAAGGGGGGAAAAATGAGCATCCTCCTTTTATAAAAAAATCATTGAACACACCAATAAAACAGCCCCCTCCCGATGAGCCATCTATCCATAAGCAACAATTAAAAAGGGCGTATCAAAAATCTAGGAAACGGCAACAACCTGTAGAAAATCATGAAATGGTTGATAAAAAATAAACTTTTTCCGTTGTTATTATGTGCTTTATCTTTATATAGCCATACTATTGAAGAAAAAGAGAAGCATTTTTTTGTGCAAGAAGAAGAAAAAGAAAGATGTCGTTATTTCACAGAGATCAACACCCAACTGCGTCAATTAAGAAAGCAGATGGCAGAAAAATATACACAAGCTTATGAATATTATAAGGAAAATGCAAAAGAGGAAGAGTATTATAAGCTTCTAAACGAGGTGAGAACAATTCGTTTCGAAATACAAAGCCTCGAAAAGCAATGGCATGAATTAGCGGTGACAGACGAAAAAAAAGAGGATGAGGGATATGCTCTTTGGGATCAAGATGCAATAAATCTATCTCATCTTGTTATGGAATATGGATCTAGTGATTATCTTTATGTTATTCCCCCAGAAGTGTTCTCTATGACATTTCATTTACATTCGGGAGTGCCTATTCCTAGAGAGTCGTGGAGCGAGTTGTTAGAGGTGATTCTTTCTCATAATGGAGTAGGTGTAAAACAACTTAATCCCTATACTCGCCAGCTTTATGTTTTAAAGCAGGATTTAATTACCGTTGATCAAATTTTAAGTTCTCCAAAGGATCTCGCCTATATTCCAGCACATGCTCGTATAGCCTATATTTTTTCTCCTTTCCCCGAACATGTTAAAGAGGTTTTTCAGTTCTTCGATCGTTTTCGAGATCCTAAAATAACATTTATCTATCAGGTGGGGTGTAAAATTGCTCTGATCTCTTCCAAAGATGAAGTAGCAAAGCTCCTTGCGCTATATGAAGCGATTTGGGAAAAGGAAAGGGGAAAATTCACGAAGGTTCTCTCCCTGTCTCGGATTCATCCCGAAGAGATGGAAAAAATCATTAAAGCATATTTTGGGAACTTACCCTACAAATCCCATATTGGATCTATAAAAGATGCAGAGAATGAGTTGATCATTTTCCCCCTTAAAAGTGAAGCATCTCTCGTGTTAATTGGCAATAAAGATTTAATAGAACGTGCCGAAAAAATTGTGAAAGAGACGGAAAACCAAGTTGAAGATCCCACGGAAATGACGCTATTTTTGTATACCTGCCGTCATAGTAATCCTGTTGATATGGCAGAGGTTCTCGAAAAGGTATATACCTCTCTTATTTATTCAGAAATTGAGGGACAATATATTCCTTCTGCACCTGTCGCTACTCCTCCTCCCCCTCCTGAAGCTGCTTCTGCACCTCCTTCGTACGCGCGTATGGTTGTCCCCCCTGTAGCTACACAAAAGGAGAAAATTATTAGCACAACGCATTTTATCCCCTATCTGAAAACAGGCTCTATTATGATGGTAGTGCGACGCGATACATTGAGTAAAATTAAAGAGCTCATTCAGAAGATAGATGTGCCTAAAAAGATGGTGCGAATTGAGGTGTTGCTATTTGAAAAGCGGATGAAAAATAATAATAATTTTGGGCTTAACATATTGCGTTTGGGGTCGGCTGCACAGAATATCCATACAACAGGAGCGCGATATGAAACAGGCCCCGGTGCCCACCATAGAGGAATTTTTGATTTTTTTCTCTCTCGAAAAAAGACCGATCATTCGTGGCCTGCTTTTGATATTGCCTACAATTTTTTGATGGCGCAAGAAGATATACATATCAATGCTGCCCCTTCCATTACAACCCTCAATCAAACACCCGCTCAAATTGCCTTAGTAGAGGAGATCTCTATTGATATGGGAGCTGCGCCTGTCGACACAAGAAAGGGGACCACTTATCTGCCTCAATTTGTTCGTTCACAATATGGAACGACTTTAACTATTACACCCACTGTTCATGAACCAGATCTTTGTGAAAAGAAGCATTTCATCACCCTTGAAACAAACATTAATTTTGATACGATCAAAAAAACAACACACACTGATCGTCCTCCAGTCAGTAGGCGTCGCATCGAAAATCACGTACGAGTTGTGAATGGAGAAGTGGTAATTTTAGGAGGGTTACGAGAAAAAACCTCCGAAGAAACAACGAATAAGCTTCCCTTTCTTGGAGATATTCCAGGAATTGGCAAATTTTTTAGTGATTCACATATGACCGATGAAAGAACGGAGATTTTTGTCTTTATCACCCCTCATATTTTGTTTGATGGAAGAGAACAGATAGAACAGTTGCGTTATGAACAATTGCTCAAAAGACCTGGAGATCTTCCTGAGTTTGTTCAGAGGGTGCAGGAAGCCAAAGAGAGGAAAAGGGAACATCTATTTACCAATAGTTTAAAATTGTTTTTTGGGCATGCTGATGGGTAATCAAAATGAAGGTTTTCTCTTTGCCAAACGATTTGGAATTGAAACAGTGTATGACCTTTCTGGATATTCTTTTGTAAAAAACAAAGTACATAAACTACCCTATACCTTTGTTAAACAAAGGCTTGCTCTCCCTTTAGAGGAAGAGGGCAATACATTGATTGTTGCTATCTCTCATCCCTATGATTTGGAAGTGTTGGAAGAGATTCGCTGTCTTACTGAGCGCAATGTAAAAGAACTTTTTTGCCCGCAAAATCTTCTCGAAGAGGCTATTGAAAAATGTTATCATCAAGGAGCAAAGGAGACTTCTAAATTTATTGAGGGGTTAAAAAAGGGTTCTGAAAAACCTCTTTTAGAAGGACGAGAAGATGAATATGATCTTTTGGAAAAACAGGAAGATTCTCCCGTGATTCGTCTTCTCAATATGATTATTATTGAAGCTATTCAACAAAGGGCTTCGGACATTCATTTTGAACCTTTAGAAAATGCAATGGCTATACGTTATCGAGTGGATGGTGTTTTTCAGTTTCGGCATGCTCCTCCTTCAAATCTGCAAAAGCAGCTCATCACACGTATCAAGGTGATGGCAAGGATGGATATTGCTGAACAACGTCTTCCTCAAGATGGACGGATAAAGCTTCTTATGGCAGGTAGGCAGGTGGATTTTCGTGTAAGCGCAGTTCCCGTTGTATATGGAGAGAGGATTGTTTTGCGCATTCTCGATAAAAGTAATATTCTCTTAGGTTTGGATGACATTGGCATGGAAGATGTTGGAACTTTTCGTAAATATCTGCATCAGAATCAAGGCATTATTTTAGTTACAGGGCCGACGGGAAGTGGGAAGACCACTACACTGTATAGCGCGATTACAGAGATTCGCTCGCAAGAGGTAAATATCATGACCATTGAAGACCCTGTAGAATATAAGCTGCAGGGCATTGCACAAATTGGGGTAAACTCCAAGATAGGCCTTACCTTTGCCAAAGGGTTACGCCACCTGTTACGACAAGATCCCGATGTAATTATGGTAGGAGAGATTCGTGATAAAGAGACAGCAGAGATCTCTATTCAGTCCTCTCTTACCGGTCATTTAGTGTTAAGCACTCTCCATACTAATGATGCTCCTTCGGCACTAACTCGTTTAGTGGATATGGGGGTTGAGCCCTACCTTCTTTCCTCTTCGGTGTTAGCGGTATTAGCACAACGTTTAGTACGAAAAATCTGCGATCAATGTAAGATAGAATATAAACCGAGTGATCAAGAGCTCCAGGATTTGAAAGCAGATAATACAGCAACCTTGTACAGAGGAGAGGGGTGTACAAAATGTTTCAATTCTGGATATCATGGTCGGTGTGGTGTCTATGAACTTATGCCTGTGTCGCAAAGGATTAAAATGCAACTTTTAAAAAGTGCTGATGCAAATATGCTGCAAAAAATTGCTGTAGAAGAAGGAATGCAAACTCTACGCTTTCAAGGGGGAAAGCTTGCCTCTTCTGGCATCACTACTTCTGCCGAAGTTTTGCGTATTACAAGACAACTTGAACTCTATTCATGACCATGGGCTTATATCGATATACAGCATTGACAGAGACTGGTCGCAAAAGCATTGGATTGATCAATGCGGATTCTTTAGAGCGAGCTAAAGAGCGTCTGCGTAGGCAAAAAATTCTTGTAACAAAGCTTGTACGTTACAAAAAACAGGGGGGGCAATTTGTCCTCTCCCCGCCTTTATTGCTCAGCTTTACTCATGATGTACATGTTTTATTAAAAGCGGGGCTTCCTTTATATGATGTTCTTCACACACTTGAGGAGAAATACCGTTGTACTAAAATGCATCCTCTTCTACTCGATCTATGCGATCAAGTAAAGCGGGGACGTCGCTTTTCCGATGCCTTAAAAGATTATCCCAAAATTTTTGATTCGGTCTATATTGCACTATTGCAAGCAGGGGAAGAATCGGGGACCTTAATGGAAAGTTTCGGAGAGCTTGCAAAATTTATCCATCGTGAACAGGCTTTGAAAAAGGTCGTGAAAACTGCGATGATTTATCCTGCGTTTCTTGGCATTTTTTGTTTAGGCATAATGGGAATACTTCTTCTGTTTCTGATTCCTTCAATGGCAGAAATCTTCGAGGATAGGGCGCTTCATCCAATAACGCAAATGGTTCTTGGATTAAGCGATCTTTTGCGGAATCATGCCCTCTCGATCTCTTTGGGAATTGGTGGGGCAACTTGTGCATTTTTTCTTTATATGCGACATCCAAAGGGGAAAAAGAAAGTTAAAAAGCTTTTGCTACATGTCCCCATTGTGAAAAAGATTTTTGTCGAAACGATTATGGCTCGCTTTAGTCGTGTTTTTTCTGTTCTCTTTTCTGGGGGTATTCCTTTATTAGAATGTATGTATTTTGCAAAAGAGGTAGTGAAGTATTCTGCCTTAGAAGAGGTAATTACACAAGCTCAAGTAAAGGTAGCTGAAGGGAAGCGTCTATCTGAAGAACTTGCTAAATCCCCTCTTATCCCTTTACTTGTTATACGTATGCTTGCAATTGCTGAAGAATCAGGACAAATTGCTGAGATGATGGGACACCTTTCACATATTTATGAAGAGCATGTTGAGCAAAGTCTAAAAAGAGTAACCACCCTTTTGCAACCCACGATGTTGCTCTTTTTAGGCATTATCATTGCGATAATTTTGCTCTCTGTATTATTACCGTTAACAGATATGAGTTCACTTATTCAATAGAAGGAGCTATATGAAAAAAAAATATTCCATGACTTTGTTAGAAATTATGATTGTAATAGTAATTATTGGGATCGTTGGAAGCGTAGTTGGTTATAATATGCGTGGGAGCCTTGATCAGGGCAGGGCATTTAAAACCAAGGAAGCGGCACGTAAGCTGTATGAAATTATCTTGCTTGAAGATGCTAGTATGCCTTTTTCGTCCGCAATCGATACAACATCTCTTGCCCATACAAAAGATTCCGATGCTATTTGTGCTATAGTGCAAGAAATAGTGCAAAAATCCAAGCTTGTGCGTCGTCCTAAAGAACTTGTGCGTGACGGCTGGGGGATTTTTTTCACATTTACCTATGATACTGAAAAGGAAGAAGTTCGTTTTTCTTCTGAAAAATATGATGCCTATTGTGCAAAAAAAGGAATACAAACAGAGTACCCTTGGGCAGACGAAGATCAAAAAAGCACTTTACAATAGTTGAGCTTTTTCTTAGCTTAAGCATTCTAGCCTTAATTGGTGGAATTGTCCTTATTAACTCTAAGCCTATGTTCGATTATTACCAATTTAATCGTAATATTTCGCATCTTACGCAAGAGATTGACTTTACCCGTCGTTTATCACGCATAGCCCATGCCGACATTGAATTTTATATTGAGCAAAAGAAAGAAGGACTTATGTGTCAAAGAACAACGGACGAACCTATTCGCCTTCCACATACTTTTCATGTCCCTATTTTTATCCCCTCCCTACAGATAAAAGAAAAGAAGGTTAAGATATCTTTTACCTCCTCTGGATGGATTCGAGAAGAGACGGAGTATACCATATATTGCAAAAATCAAAATAAAACTTTTGTTTTTTCTGCTGGGAGCTAAGAGGGAAAGTTAGGTAATGATATGTTCTATAAAAACCGTTCCTAATATGAACATAAAAAATATCAGTGCCGCTATAGGGCACACTGTGTTATATTTAAGCTCTTTTTTTTTGTTCATTTTCAATATAAGTAACGCTGGGAAAAGAATCAATAGTAGGGCACAAGACATTCCCGCTCCATACTTAAGAAAGGTATAAAAAACTCTAAGCTTTGTGTTGGCTAAGGCAAATGCTGGGATGTATACAAAAGCAAATAGCAATAATTTTTGTAATGTGTTTTTTTTACAAGGGAAGAAGTCTTGTAAAAAGTCAATCAATCCAAGGCTCACTCCCAGAAAAGAGGTGCTTAACGTGGTAAAATATAAAGTTCGTGCGCAGTATATAAGCATCGGATTTCTTAGATAAAATGTCATAGGAGAAATAGCTGTTTGATCGGCAAAATAGGCAGAGGAAAGACTGATTTTCCCCGATAATGGGATCATTCCTAAAGCTAAGAGTTGCCATGCTATATAAACAATAGCGATGATGCTCGATCCGATTATTACACTGCATTTTGATTTATATGGATCTCTATCGAGGTAGGTAACGATTGAGGGCAAAACACTATGAAATCCAAAGGAGGTTAATAACATAGATAGAACAAAGGGACCTTTTCCCCAATTTGTATGTGTCAAATAGGAAGGGTGGATGCGTTGTATTCCCAAGAAGAGCATTATACAAAATGCGCTTATAAGGGTGAGAGTAAAAAAAGTGTTCACCTTATCCAAAATTCTAGTACCTAAAAAAATGAAGGGGCAAAAGAGTAACAAAAAGCAAAAAGCCCCATAAAAGGATGAGGACATATGTAACTCCTCGAAGAGGAAAAGTCCTCCCGATTTTACATAAGCAAAGATAAGAGAGAGAAATAGGGCGATATATACGATACATATACATACTTTTGCTATCTTACCTAAAACTCTTTCCGACAAAGAAAAGAAATTTACGTTGTCTTTATAGTGCAATATAATTTTTACAAACATCAGCCCTGTGATTAATGTGATCCCCCAGGTAATGAAAAGGAAGAAAAGGGAGGGGAAAAATCCCGCTTGTCCTGTTTCAACAGGCATCGCTAGCATGCCTGCTCCTATCGCTGTTCCTCCTATTAGCAAAGACGAATGAAATACTTTAAACATCTGTTTTTATGATTATCGAGAGGTGTTCCTATGTGTTCCAAAGTTTCATCATACCATATATAGAGCTGATTCCAATGCTTTTAATAAAGGAAGTTGCAAAAGCAGCTAATTAGTTTGTCTTCAGCTGCTTAGATTTCCAGTATTTTGTTATGACCTTGCATTTTTCAGGAACGACTAGTTACTACGGATATCGTTGAATTTGAAATATGCAAAAATTGTTTTTTATGTTAAAATTGTTATAACCTTATTTAGAGGTTAAACGGTTTTATTGCTTTAATTCTTGATAATCATTTTAGTTATTGATTACTAGCATGTTATAAATACCTGGTTTCACAAATATTTATCGCCTTTGTTTTTGATAATTAGTTGGTTATGCTTGTTTTTGCCAAATTCTGTTCGCACACAGTTTCATGCTAATAAAAATATTTTAAGAGGGCAGCATTCATGTCATTGTCATCAACTCCCTTTCTAGCAACGCTTACCATAAAGATGTATGCTCATATCGTAGGAGGAACGAGAATTAGAGGCTCTAAATTAGAAGGCAATTCTTTTGAATTAACAACGTCACATTTCTTGCGTCTATTGAAAGAGAGCAAATTGCCAGATGCTCTTTCTCCTTTGATTGAAGAGGTAACACAGCTTCAAGATTTGTTATACAGAATAAGGCAAAAGGAAAATATTGTTGATGAGATAACACAAAAAGCAAAAGAGCTTTCAAACAACCACTCTCTTTTGCTTCCAGGACATTGGATTTTTTCATCTGGGAAAGGACATGTCATCATCTATGAGTTGATAAAGGAAGATGGTCAATGTTTCACGCTGCATATAATTAACTCAGCTCGTTCAGAATATTTCCCAAGGGTTCAACGGAACAAAAAAATATATCAAGCGTTTCTCACATATAGACACATACCTCAGGAAGTCCTTTTTGATAGTAACTGTATCTCTCTTCTCATACAGTTATGGTGCAATGCGATAGACAACCCAAACTTTCCTGTGGAAAAAGTTTTGTTTAGTGCAAGTCTGCAACCGTTATTTTCCTATATAGACAATGAAGAGATATCTTCAAACAGAGGATATTGGATTCCTGTGCAAAAAGTGAGTACATGTACTTGGGATGTTTGGATGGCATATCTAAAGATAAGGTGTGTAAGATCTGGTTTAGGAGAAGAAGCATACGGAGATCTACGTCTAGAGTTTAAAACCGATACTATGTTAAAGGAGCATGAATATTGCAAAAATTGTGATTCATCACAAAGATTGTATTTACTTGAAATGGGGAACAAACATCTCGCTTACTCCGCATCAAAATTAGAAAAAAGGGGAAGGGTAGAATGCGATCAAGATATTTATAACACCTGCACAAAATTAGTAAGAGAGCTCTATGTCGATATTGTCAAGGAAAAGCAAGCTCTAAAAAAAGAGCCATGTATTGAAAATGTTTTATTGTGTTCAAGAGATTTTATGAGGATGCCACAGGAAACATCTTTCGATTTGTCCACTGAAAATATAGAAAAAACTTCTCCATTACCTCTTCTATCTGACGAAATGATTACTGGAGAAAATGCTCAACGCATTTCTTCAGAACTTCTTAGCTATATGGAGTCGGGGAAAAACAAGAAGCAGAATCTTTTTCGCTACCTCGTTGAAAGATTTGCCTATCACATAAGCCTTGATGCAGAGTGCTGGAACAATCCCACATCTTGTAAAAATATATTTTCTATTGCTTTCCGGTATGCGCACTTTCTAGAAAATGGGGCACAGTCCATCTCTCTGCGTCAAATAAACACTATGCTCGCACTATATCTCATTGCATGGCATATGATTCCGTACTGTCCAATTCAAGAGGGATATTGTAAAGATCCTAATGCGTTTCTACGCCTTATTCAACGTTTGGATCCTTCTCCATCTCTTATCGAGGCAACGTATACAAATCCCCTTCTTGCCCCATTCGATCTCAGAGAGCAAAAACGGCTAGATGAGTTAAGAGAGCACTTCTTACAAAAAACACATCATAATGGGATAGATCTCTTTCAAAAGATATTGACCCAAAAAGTCATAGAAAATGTAGAACAAGATGTGGAATTAGATTTTTATCGACAGAGTAAAGAGTTGATTTTAGATCCAGAGCGACACTACTATATGTTCATCGATGGGGAAAAAACAGAGGTTAAGACAGAGGAGGAACAGATCGCCTTCCTTGCTGTTCGCTCAGGAGCTTGGGAAATATTTCCATGGATTCCATATTTGCGAGAGATACACTATTCACTCGCTTTTCTACAGTGCCTCATAAAGAGCCCCGTGGGAAGAGTTGTTCAACGCACAGATAATAAGTTGATTATAAAAACCTTATCGCAACAAAAACAGACAGAACTTGTAGACAAATATACATATCAATATGGATATAAAAGAATTCCTCCCTTTTTGCGCAAAGCATTGAACTATCAACTATATGCGCAAAAAGATCGTGAAACACTATTGGAAGAGGAGGATATATTATTAAAACATATTGCCTTTTTGGTGAGAAAAAAAGGGTTCGCATATTGGGCTCTTCTTCTTGACTTTTTTATAAAAAACCCTTGCCACCTACAACGGCCTGAATGCCGATGTTTTCTCATCATGCAGTTGTTCAACCTCTCCTTAGGTCAACCACTACATCCTGACATTCTAGATAAAATATGCGCTTTTGCAAAGCGTGTTTATGCAAATGCTTCAGATCAAGACATTGAGCTTGTTTTGTTTGCTATCTTTATAGTTCAGCAAAGTCGCTATTTATTTCCTGAGCATAAGCAAAAACTTGCACATCTTTCTACAAAGCACAAGATCTGGATAAATGAACGGATTGAAAATTTTGATTGGGAAGGAGGAGACCTAAATGTTTTGCGTCTTTTGCATCTGCATCGCTTGAATGGTCATATACCCCCGGACGATCTTAAAAATAATCCTAAAGATCTTCAAGAAATTTTGTGTAGCTACTTTGTGGTTGCTACACAAAAATCTTTCAAAGAGAATCACTACCTCTTTTTAGAGGAAAAAGTATGCTCTTTTATATCTACTCTTTTGCCTCTATCTGGAAATCCAAATATAAGACAGATTACACAATCGATCATAGAGGAAACGGGTGTACAAAACATACCTATAGAGAGCGATCCACTACTCAAACAAAATGCAACACAAATACATTATTTCACAAAAGAGGGAAAAAATGTAACACTCGATCTATATACGGGAACAATTTTTTACGATCAAAATCTTCTTTGCCATTATATAGAATTTAGTTCTTCTTGTCACACATATCAAATCCTTTTTGGTGATCAAAGTTATCCTGTAGTGGAGCGGCAATCTCGTCTCTATCTCGACCATCCAGGAGGCACCTTTCAAATGAAGCCCGTTATTAAGCAGAATAAGCAAGACTTTGATATAGCCTTTTGTCCAAAAGGAGAAGAAAAGTGGTATGTCTTTCACGAAGTTGACAGGCTATTTCCTCTCGTAAAAAATCCATTATCTTCCCTCTTTGTAGATTGTCTACCTTTCTACGATCCTGTAACAGGAGATTGGATCTTTCTTTCAGAAAAAGATTACCAGCATTTTCACCAAGCACCGCGATATTATGCACAATCAAAAACGATAAAATCGGGAGAAGTTACATATGAAGGTGTGACAAATTCTGCGTTAACAAGAATAGAGAGGGAAGATTGGATATTACGTAAAAAATATAAACAAGAAAAACATATTATGCTATTTCATTTCGAAATAACCTTCATAGAAGATGCGATGACAGATGCATTACAGTGGGACCATGATAGGCGATTTGTTGTGATAGATCCAGAACATTGTAATCCAATGAAAAAGATTCAAACTATACTGCTCCTACATAATAGTACTACAGGAGAGAAACGTGTGATCATCCCTCACTGTCCTATTTCTTCTTCCTCTTCACTTTTCCAAGGTCTATTAGAGATCTCTGATAAAGAGAAGGATCAATCTTGGCACGATGTGAAAAAAAATAAGGTTCCCTATAATGTCTATGAAATGTTCTTCGAGAATGACAAAGCTATTTTAGTACCAACGACCTTAGAGGGCACCTCTGCTCTTGCTTACTATTGGACATATGAGGAACGATTTGAAGAGGCACTTTCTTTGCTCCACAGACTTTCTCGCGAAGACATTCTTTCCGAAGAAAGCAAAACACCTCTTTTATGGCTCTCTCAATATGCTATGAGCAAAATACATTGCCCAACTGAAGCACTAGCCCTCTCCCTACATGCTTCCCTATTATTCTATACATATCCAGATTATGCGCTTGACCTAGAAGCTCTCAACACCACCTATACAAAGTATTTAGCATCACAAGGAGAGGTGCCCATCAATCTTCGTCTTACTGCTCGACATAAAGAACAGTTAGCTAAAATTTTACCCCATTTTTCTCCTGAATGCTTCTCTTATGATACAGAGGCAAGAACAAGATTTTCCTTCAGAACAATCGAACCATGTACCATAGATCCACAATCAGATCCTGCCTCTGTCTGCCACTCGTTGCACGAGTTATACAAAAAAAATCTCCCTTCTCGTTTGCCTATTTTTTGGAAACCCTTTCAAAGACAGGATTTTTTCATCTGTTATGAAACAATATATCAAGACAAGACATATTACGCAATGGAAGCATATCTTTTGATAAAACATGCACAAATAAACAAAAAACCAAATGCTACTCTCGACACGTTGCTCTTGCTCTTCATTTGTCTACAAGGAAAAAAAGATGGCAAAATATTACCCCCACTTCCCAGTCTGCAAGACATCGATAAGGAGAGTATAAAGCAATTTGGCGCAGAGCTTTATGCATTTCTTCAACAAGATGGGTCAACATATACTCCCTCTGCTATGCCTAAGCTATACTTTGCGCCATCACATTTGTTTACAGAAAAATTAAAAACAGAGCGACAAAAGATGTTATGCGATACATCTCCTCTAAATAGGGAAAATTTATTTAAGAAGATAAGATTACAATTCTTGTCTCCAACCCCTTTTATTAAACCAATTTCTCTTATACAACTGTTTGACAACCAAGAACATACAATTCAAGATAAAGAGCTAGAGCTTCTCCAACAAGCTCTAAATAGGGGAAGAGAGTTGTTAAAAGAGGAATATGCAAAGCAAGAAATGGAGCAAAGACTTTGCGAGAACGAATTTTTAGAGCAGATTCAAGCCTTTTTAGTAGAGCTAAGTATTTCACAAGAAAAAATTATGGCACAACATATGGACGAGCTCTCTACTCCTAAAGAACTGTGCTATATTGCATTGCAAAGAATTGCTGGTATTTATCCAGATTTCAGTAATATTGAACAAGTGGAAAAGCTAGTTTTATTGCAAAAGCTCTCTAAAGCTCGCAATGATAGAGAAAAGCAGTTTGTGGACAGAACCATTCATTTATTTATATCATACGAGGAATGTGCAATCGATCTAATGCTAATAAAAAAGGTGTTGCCCATCATTGAGCAAACCATACAAGAGCGCGATCCTATACGAAGAGCAAGTTACATAAAACAGATTGTTGCAACTCTACTACGAGATCCATACCAAGTTGTGCAATCCCTCCCTTTATCTTATCTGGAGAAACTCATCTTCACTCGACGCTTCATTTCCTCAGAAGGAAAGAGTCCATTACAAAACATCCTCGAACCCTTGGTATTTGCTAAAGCTTTTTTAGCCTCTAAAGGGGACAAACTCCCTGTAGTCCTCGTAGAAAGCAGGCACTATCGTGCTATTAGAGAAGAACTTGCAAAAGCACCGCAACAAACTCCTTTGGGACAAGAGATTTATGCTATGGACCTAGAATGCTGCGAACTTACAGAAGAGCAAAAACTTATACGCATACGTAATAAACTGCAAAGGGTGTGGACAACCAAGGGAATACTCGTTATGCGCTCTGACATAGTGCAAATGTGTGATCTTATGCTGCAAAAATCCTTTATAGAAAACACTTCGATTGATTCTTGTCATCACTCCTTCCACACTGCACTAAGCATTTTCCATATCTTTCAAGAAAAATGTGTCATTTGCACTCATACACTCCCTTCGAGCCATGTAGTGCTTCCTCTGGGGTCTCCAATATCACTTCCGCCACAATACGTTGCTCTTATCCGAGAGATCATTTTCTATATTACAACAGAGGAGGAGATAAAAAATCAGATCGATATACTACAAGATCGATTGCCTGTCAACTCACAGCTATGGGAAAAAATAAAGCGTACTCTTGCAAAAAAAATTGCCACAAACCCATTGTTTAAAAACTCTTCCAATGAAGATCAAGTCAAATTTGTTGATTTTATATGTCAAAATCTTACATCGAAACAAATACAAAATACCGAGCGAGGTAAGTGTATCCTTTTTGCACGTCATATTATATGCCATTGTTTGCCAAATTGCCTTAAGAAACATTCTAAGACATATCGTGATAAAATGGCGTGCCAAGAATTAATCGTTCCCTATGTTGATTTGGATGGCCTCTGTACCGATCCTTATGAGATAGTTTGTACACATATGGTAGAAGCTGTACAGAAGGGAGTTACAGACCTTTGCGAAGAAGGGTTAAAAAAACAAGATGCTTGTAGCCAAGTACCTCAAAGACTTACAGAAGAGCCTGAGGAGCAGCAAAGTATTGTGCAAATGATAAATCAAATTTTGTACATTGCAGAACAAGATATTTCGCGCATTCTTTTCTATCACAAACAATATCTCCATTCCTCACCACAAATGCTTCACAAAATTATTCCTGTGGAGATACTGGAGCCCTTCGTTCACTATTATACATCGGAGGAAAAGGCGCTCTATACTCTTATTAAAAACAATGCACAGATCTATCCATTAAAAGAAGCCTCCATTGAAGAGTTATTAAAACAATCAACGAGGGGAGAAGAGAGCATACCGGACATAATATTGGATATAGGTAATCTATTTACGGAGGACACAAACGCTACTAATGCTGAAAAATATCTAACATTTGTGCATGATAAAGGGAAAAGAGCGGTCTTATTTTTCTCCCTCGATGAAGGATTAGCTATAGGTAGATTGATTGATGAAAATTTTATAATCACGAGTTTAGAGGAACCTCTTTTGCAATTTCTTGAAAAGGAGAATCTATCTCTAGAAGAATGCATAATCTTTTATGATCGCTATCATGATGATATGGAAATTCCTCTTGCTTCCATATCCAGAGGAATTATGACATATGATGAAGATATGAGGTTGGAAGATGTATTAAAACCCGCTAGATCTTTTTCAAGTTTCTTCTGCAACTTTGATTTTGCTTTTTTACAATGTGGCTCTTTCTATACAGAACAACAAGCTATTGCAAGTGAAGAGATTGTATATCGTCTTTTGATCAATCAACTACAAGACAAAGAAGAATCCTTACGAAACTTCACCGAACAAGGATTGAAGGCATTTTATGATGAACGTTATAGAAAAAATGTGAAAAATGAAGCAGATTTCAAATCTATCCAAAATCTTTGTGAACCTTTTATTAAAACGAATTTGTAACTATTCAGGGAGGTAATAGCTTGGGTTGCCCTCGGATGGGTTCCACCCCAAGTTCAGTGATACCTCTTGTCTAAGGGGAACACTATATCATGATACAATCCGCAAGAAAGCTATTGGTTTTAATTGTTTTCTTACAGAGCCCCCAACAAGAAAGAGCTTTACAAAAATTTTAAGAGAGAGAGGGTTAAATTTTGTCTTGCTTCGTTAGAGGCTTCAAGTTTATGTATGAGGTCTTTTGTGCCCTCTTTTCCCTTAAAAACATGAGGCCTTACTTCAAAATGTACTCCTGAAAGGAGTACATTTCCCCTCCCAACCCTACAGTGGATGATGGCTGGTTGATTATCTGCATCTTGATATCGGCCGAGAACGGTAACGGAAGGAAATGTCTCTGCCAACTGAAAGGTACATCCTCCATTGTAGTAGAGGTAAAGGGCCTCTTTTTTAAAGACTACCCTTGCAGCATGTGCACCACTTTCAGAATTATAGGCAAATGTACGAAAGGGGTAGAGGGCACCGACTGCAGATCCCGGGAAAAATTTAAGATTACGTTTTTCACATACCTCTTGAGGAGTTCCCTTTTCAAAAAGGATTTCATTTGAGGCAAAGTATGCGCCTGCACAGATACCGAGAAAGCTTCCTCCTCTTTTTACAAATCGATCGATCCTATGGATCTCTTTCTTTTGTATTTTGCGATCATAGGGCACATCTCTTCCTCCTGGGACAATGAATAATGCACTGTTCTTCTCCCAGTTTTCTTGTGCTAATTGTCGGTCATTAACCATTGTAATGCAAGGATAAAACTTTCTAAAGGTATATACAGTTTCTCTAAGGAAAAGAGGGTTGACTCCTTCTCCGGCATATACTACAGCTTTCACAATTTTTCCCCTTTGTGCAAACATTTTAATTAAAATATGCCGCATGCACCTACTCCGATTGATGGACGCGTTAAAAGAACAGACACTCCATATTCTTCCAATACAACTCTGCACTACATCTCTCCATTTATAGAGGTGGGTTTAGGGGAGGGATAGATCGCATTTTCTATTTTCCCTACATCACACATCGACAACCATCTCCCATACTAAAACCCCTTTCTCTCTCTTTATGTCGCCATGAAAGCTTACGCCTTTAAAGGGGATTCCTACCCTTTGATCTGCTTGGGTAATGATCTTGTTGAGTTCTATGGTGAGTTCTTCGATGTTCTGCACCTGTAAAGAGGTGTTCAAGAAGGGAAGAATTTCTTTACATTTAAAGGCAAGTGCTATCTGAGCATGAAGGGAGAGCTGTTCTAGATCTTCTCCAAAGAGATGAAAAGCAAAATCTGCTACGTGTGCTATCTCTTTAAAAGGAGGCAAAAGCTCATGGCTCCAAATTGCCCTATAACGTAGTCCCCCCTGGCTTTCATAAAGATGAAAATTATGCAAATAAAAGGGTAGAGGGCAGAAGCTTTTTTCCCATTGTCTTATCAAAAATGGAGCTCGCCCTAAAGTTACATGAGGGAGAAAGTCGGAACGATCTATTTTATGCCCTTGTTGCGTAAGAAAGAGTGCCAAAATGTTTTGATATGAGATGATGCTCTCTCCTTTTCCAATGGGTTGAATGTGCCATGCCACCACTTTAGGATGGTGTTGTGGCAAAAAAAGGCAGGAATCAAAAGTCCCCACGATCCCTGTTGGGAAGGGGGGGAGAGGAAGATTTGGGATAAAAGTCTTCACTTGACCATAAGGGACAGTGCCGAGAAAGGCGAGCGTTACGTGGCGATCGCTCTCTTTGATTATGCGTGCATTAGGCAGATCCTTGGGCCAGGGTGCAGAGACTTCCATACCGAAAAAAAGAGGGTTCTGATTAGAGGTTCTATGTATCATTTTTTCGCTAAATATGGAAGAGGAGCTTTTTTTCGATGGTACTTCATGTAAAGACATCTAAATACCCGTGCAGTCAAACCAATTGAATAGCAAATAATTATTGCCAGAACCATTATGTACAACAAAAAAACTATCGGAATATTTTGGAAATCCATAATCGCCATGTCCTGCAATTCCATGGCTTTTTCCCGCTTTATGAAGTGTAACAGATTTGATACATTTGTTATTACCTAAGCGCTTATAAATTGAAAGAGAATTGCCTTGAATTGCGATGAGATAGCCAGATATACTGATTTCAGCAAACTTGGGGTATATCGCTAAGCTTCTGCAATTATGGGAAACATAGTGCTTCCCAAAGGAATGAATAGTGGTATCTCTTTTAAAATCTGGATCAGCATAGTACTTCAAAATTCCGGATTTTGCACTTATACAATAATAAAATCCAACATCATCATCAACCACCATTCCTTTTGCACATCCCTTTGGCTCTTTTTCTCCAAATTTACGTATTATAGTGCCCTTGATCTTCCCCGTTCCGTCATCATTGAGCTGAATTTGATGGATGGTATTGTCTCCTTTACATGAAAGAAAGGCAAAGAGCTGTCCATCTTTAGGTCGTTTATAGAGGCAGATACCAGATGTTTGTTTTTCAAATCCTGAAGCGATTCCCTGAGAAGTTGTAATATCAGTAAGTTGTCTTGTGTTAGGGTTTATTTTAAAAATTTTCATTTCGTTCGAGTTGCGAATGGCACATGCTACTACATCTACTTGCTCTCCTGAGTCAAGCAGAATGCCATAACGAATACTAACACCGACGGGGCAATTTAGATGGGGAGAACGTCCAATTTGCGTTCCATGTAGATCGTAAAGATATAATGCGCCAAGAGAGGATTCATCACTTCCAATAATCAGACTTTTTCCGTTCTGTTTAGGATGTATCCAAAATGCTACTTCACCAGCCTTCCCAGGTACTGGTTGTGTCTTTGCTTGAGGATGGCCATACTCATAAAAGATACACCGTTCGATAGTATCGCAACCTATCCACATGAGGGGAAGCAGTGCAACGCAAAGAAATATTACAATCGTTTTCTTGCGGTCCATACAAGCAATATCGCTACTCCTACCGTTATGGGTAAGATTATAGTATAAAGGTATTTCATTAAAAAAACAGCCCCCCATGTAAAAATTGCTAACAGCCCCCCTATTAAGCAAAAGATTCTTTCGATGTAGATTCCAATGATAAACATGTTAAAGGAGAGAAGTGTTAAAACTGTTAATCCTGCTGCAAAATATCCTATTAAACCGGTCTTTACAAAGACGAAGACCAAGAAAACGGTCACAAACAAAGCGCACCACTGTATGAATTCGTGCCATAAGCCCTCTTGAATTAAAAAATGTTTATATTTTAAATACCGGGAAAGAAAGAGGGAAAGTAGGGCAAAGACGAACACCATAATGCGCCAATAGGGCCAAAAAAGATCTTGTCGAACATCGGAAAGGACAAGCCCTACAAAGGATAAAATTAACATAATTAGGGCGATAAAGAGTTTCATTTTCCAATTATGATGATATTTCTTTACGATGATTTCTCTATTATCTCGTGGCACAATTTTTTCACCCATTCTTCAACTTAATAAATGGAGAGGAAAAAGTCAAACTGGGCACACTTATAAAATTTTGTTTTAAAGGCTTGTGGGAGCAAAAAAAAATCGCTATATTTAAATATCCATTCATTTTATCTTTGATTACTAACGAGATTTGCGTAATTTTTTATGAAATCATTTATTGTCGAAAATTCACAAAGGGTGGATACAATGCTTTCTAAACATTTCCCCTCTTATTCACGCTCTTATTTTCAGCACTTGATTCAACACGGAGGGGTTATTTGCAATGGAAAAAGGGTGAAAAATCATACAATTCCTAAGGTAGGTGATGAAATCACTTTGTTTTTTACACATGTGCCAACCATTCAATTGAAACCACAAAACATTCCTTTAAAAGTTTTATTTGAAGATCAATATCTGATCTCTATTAACAAACCACCTGGCATAGTAGTGCATCCTGCTCCAGGGCATGTAGAAAACACATGTGTGAATGCATTGCTTCACCATTGTCGTTTGCCTATTTTAAAAGATGTGCGACCGGGGATTGTACATAGATTAGACCGCTATACATCTGGAGTACTTATCGTTGCAAAAACTCTAGAGGTTTATCACAAATTGATTGCAGCATTTTCTATGCGTAAGATACATAAAGAATATCTTGCTATTACAGTTGGCAATCCAGGGAATCAGGTCGTTGATCTTCCTATCGGTAGACATCCAACCAAGAGAAAAAAGATGTCCATTACATCCTCGGGGAAGGAGGCTATTACCCGCATTATGACGCTTAAAAGTAAAAATAATTTTTCCCTAGTAAGAGTTGTGCCTATTACGGGCCGTATGCATCAAATTCGGACGCATCTTAAATATTTGAATACCCCCATTCTAGGAGATGTCGTATATGGGCCAAGAAAGTTAAACCATAAATTGAAAGTTGGTCGTCAACTTCTTCATGCACAACAAATCACCTTTATGCACCCTGTTTTAGAGAAAAGGATGAGAATCTTTGCCCCTATTCTCGAAGATTTTCAAGAGTGGTCTAATAAACTTGGCCTGAATAGTGTTTCAGTGAAAGAGGATATAGATTAATATCATTGCTCTCACGGCTGTAGTCTGGCGAAAAATCTCATCATGAAGTCCCTTTGCGTCCTGGAAAGGTGAGGGTTCAATAACTTAAAAAAATTTTTAACACATGGCGTTTCTATGCTTGTTCAGGGTTACATAGAAAAAAGTATGCAAAAAATAAGTTCGTTTATTTATGCTATTTCACTCCTTGTCATTAAAGCACAGTTCAGCGTACACTGCTTTTTTGTTAACGATATGTAGTCATTGTTATGACAGTAAATAATCAATTCTCTCTTTTTGATGCTGGTGTGGCTTTGTTTTCAAATCCACAGTGGTGTTTTATGTGTGCATTATCTTCAGCATTGATTGCAGAGAGAGTTGCTACATTTTTTAAACTCGATTGTACAGTTGCGCGTTCCTGTAAAACGATAGGCAATGCATTTGCCACATGTGTTAGCTTTTCTGATGGTGTTATAGCCATACAAGCTTTATATAGGATCGTTCATGATATCCGAACTGTGTGGCCTAATCGCATGGAGCGACCTAAAGAAATTCAACGTAAAAATCATGATTTTACTACTCAGACCTGTCCTAAGCAATGGCTTGTAGAAAGAGTGGTCGCATCCTCTTTGCAATTTTTTGGCTGCTTCATAGATTTTTCTAAATTTCTAGCTGGAAGTGGAGTGATTTCATATGCCCCTTCTTGTGGAGTTCAAATAGTGGGAAAAGGTTGCTCTATTCTTCATCTATTTTACTGTATATATGAGTCAACGAGAAAGATGGAAGCAGGTCCCCCAGATTTTGGCACAAATCTCTCTTTACAAAGGGGTAGCTTCGAATATAGAGAACTATATCATACATATAATAAGTATGAAATTGCTAAAAAGAGTGCATGTATTTTTCTAAAGGTGATTGGCATGATTTCCTTGTTTAATTTGTTTAAAAAAAACAGTTTATCAACAAAGGTTAGCAAGCATTATAAGGGTCTATTCTTATCAGGATTTACATTCCTTACTGCCTTGATTGCAATGCAGCACTTTTCTGCTACTGCAAAAATGCAATGGATAAAAAGCACTTGGTAATAGAATGCTGTTACCTTTTTTGAGAGTGTTTACAAAAAGGTTGTTTTGTGAAATGCTAATCTTACAATGAATCTTAAGGAGAGGTTTTAAATGAGCTGTTGTAAAAAATGTCATGGAAAAGAATTTATCAAAAACGGAAAAATCAGAGGGCATCAAAGATATAAATGCAAAAATTGCACCTTCAATTTCATTGAAGGGGATA
>Ga0209568_1000148_pt1 | contig 25015 bp, 13 predicted proteins | sample WorMetOlspDAHAB2_FD_187406 | JGI IMG/M metagenome (GOLD analysis project Ga0209568, IMG submission 187406) | Marine gutless worms symbiont microbial communities from Max Planck institute for Marine Microbiology, Germany - Olavius sp. DAHAB.2... ...
ATTTAAATGTTCACTATTTAATATTGTTGTCTATGGTTCATTAATATGCATATTTTTTTATGAATACATTTGGAAATAGGTCTATTAATTCTATTGATTTGTTCAGAAGACATATCTGTCGTAGAAGTGCACTTACACTGCTCCATAAAATAGCTAATGAAGTGTTAGTGAGGGTTAGGGTTAGCCTAACCCTAATCCTAATCCTTAGCCCTAACCCATACCCAGCTATGGAGCAGTGTACATACACTTCTACACCAGCGCCAGTAAACAGTAAAGTCTTTTAAATAAACGTTCACAGATATTGGAATGTCTACACTACTTGTACTCTGAAACTGACCCTTACCCTAACTCTACGTAACCGTTAAATCTATTTTCCATAAGAATTCACGTGCAGTAACAGACAGATTACGCTATTGGTAATCATTTAGGATAATTTAGGTAATGAGTTAGCTTCGATGCCCTTTATTATCCCAACTGAGAACAACTGCGAACTGCACTTGTAGCAGAATGACAGTCATGTATGTGCGTGACAGTGCTACACTGTTTCATTTATTTCTTTGTCGTTCAAACTGATAACTCGGTTGATTTGCAGCCTTCATCCTGGTCACGTGTTGCGTCGGTTGGCACTAGAAATTTCAGCTTCAGAATTCACGGGCGCAGTACCGATGCGAAACACAGTTCGTCGCAGCAGGTCACGTATAGTGTCACTGTTCAGTTGCTGTAGCATATTCAGACTGCTGTCATTAAAAAATAATCTTGTTGCTGTTTGTTGACGAAAATACAACATGGCAGTACGACTGTCGGTAACAACAACCCTTTTGGCTTTTTAGATCCAGGACTGCGAGGTGTAGTACAGTGCATTATTAGAAGTGAGTGAGTGAGTAGAGCTTAATGTCAGTCTAGACACAGTGGTTTTCAGCCTGTGTTTCACGGAACCTAAGGGTTTTGTGAATGCCAGCCAGGGGTTCTGCTGGTGGCCAGTTTAAGTATAAAAAATAATGGCCAAAATCGTTGACTCACACTGTGCTAACAGGTAACAATAAAGTAACTATGGAAATATCGGCTGATCTGGCCACACAAGTTTATCTTCGATATAGGTTACGAAGACAGTGTTAAAGACATATGCCTGTATCAATCCGTGTTCTTTTCGCGCACAAGTATAAGTGTAGGAAAATGATTGTTTCAGTCCACGGGGAATAAAGAAAACCTTTGTGTCACTGCATAAGGTTCTGCGAGAAGTCTAAACACTCCGAGCAGTCTAAACACTCCAAAGGGTTTCATTCCAATAAAAGCAATTAAACGCACTACTCTAGACACAGTGTAGTTCATTTACGAGGAGGAAGTGCCATATCGTCGTTCTGACTGAATTTTGTTTGTGAAACTCATGCCACTGTGTTTGATGTTGAAGATGTTGGCCATTAAACTGTTGTGCAGATTTCCAAGGACTATCCGGTCGTCGACCATGAGTACGATGCTGTTGTGGTTGGAGCTGGCGGAGCAGGACTGAGAGCAGCGTTCGGTCTCGCTAATCTCGGCTTCAAGACGGCATGCATCACAAAACTGTTTCCAACTCGATCACACACTGTTGCCGCTCAGGTAGCTGCGATGTCGTTAATGGTGTTAAAATAGTTAGTGTCGCATGTTTGTGATACTGGATCTTTGGTCCAAATGCCCTGATTGAGCACTTAGCCATTCCATCATTTGTTCTTTGTTTTTTTTAGCTAATTGCTAACACCCTTGATCTGTGACAATAATTTGACATTCTATTTGATCTATTTTCCGAGCCTGTGAGAATAATCTGACTGCTAAAATCAGGAATTGAGGTAGCTGTTTTTGTGTAATATGCATGCAGTCTTGCATTGTAGCCTGGCAGTGGATCGAAGTTTGCCGAGACCACGCACCTCTTTTAGCACAGCTGAATGACATCGTGGGCAGTGTGATAATGACTACGGAAACTAGTACTAATACTTAGTTACGTATAACCACTAACCAACCAGACACTAAAGCTAACCCTAACCCTAACACTAGTACTACACAGCATGCAACACTAAGCATTTAACTAAATATAGTCACATTCCCTACGTATCCAGAGAAATTCATACAAGGCAACATTGTTGCGCAATTTTTACAACTTTTTGTGGTCATTGTCACACTGCCGACAGTGGCAGTTGACATGTTGTGAGTTGCATGATTGTTTCATGCTGAATTGCTCATGCTACTTTTTGCATGTAATGACCTGATGTTACGTAGCCAAGCTGTGCAATGTGGCATATTAGCAGTGTTATTGCACCATTATTTACCGAATTTCCATTGTCACTGTTCTGTTGTCTTTAGTTGTGGGCCGAATCAGGTTCCAGCTAAATGTGTTTTGTTTTGAGAATGAGCATTTCACTGTCGTCAGGGTGGTGTAAACGCGGCACTGGGCAATGCCGAGGATGACAAGTGGCAGTGGCATTTCTTCGACACAGTGAAAGGTTCCGACTGGCTCGGCGACCAAGACGCAATACAGTACATGTGTGAAGAAGCTCCGGAAGCTGTCATTGAGGTACTAATGGTGTTTGGCGTATAGCAGCCTAATAGTGGACTCAAAGGTCAAGTTTTCACCCTGTTCTACAAGTTGGTGGCCACCTGGCACTGACCGACTTTCACTTAGAAGACCTGTGTGAACTCTCGTTTGTGCTCGCTCTAGATTTTATGCTATAAATATTGTATAGGAGTCTGTTGACATACAGCATCATTACAATGACACCCGTGAAGTCCATTGGATACATGAACGACGTGTACCATTTTCTCGTCCCTCGAACTTTAACTTGTTTTCCAACTTATCCTGACTTATCTCGTATCTGCTGTTAGTTTTTTGAAGCCTGCAAAAGATTCAGTCCGAGCATTTTGTTTCTGATAACATAATTGGCTGATAATATCGTAGTCATCTTACACACCCGCTTTTTAGTTGTCAACAATCGAGCATTTCCGGTCGCTGTTTCCCAACTGTGGGACACTCTGTCGCATAACGTCAGGTCATCGTCATAGGTGTCTGTTTTAGGAAAAGTCTGAAGACCCATCTCTTCAGTCATTCTTTCCACAAATTTCCTGTAGTGCCTGCAGTGTCTGTGTAATTTCAGACACTCTAATCGACCATTTTACTCGACCATTTTACTTAACCACTTTTATTTAGCGACATTTTGCTGTTATTATTCGATTTCAGATGGAGAACATTGGCATGCCATTCAGCCGTATGGACAACGGCAAAATCTACCAGCGAGCATTTGGTGGACAGAGTCTGAACTTTGGTAAGGGCGGACAAGCTCACCGGGCCTGCTGCGTTGCTGACCGGACTGGACATTCTATGCTGCACACACTGTATGGCAGGGTAAGCATTGTGCACCATACTCAATGCTTAGTAGTATTCAATATTGTGAGTAGTGAGTTGTGGTAACAGTGGCTCCTAATAACGTTCAGATACACTTTTAGTTGTATATGTCAGTTGTCAGTAATTATAGGAAATTGGGAATAGGTAGGTCCTGAGGTGACCATTGAATGTAGAGATTTTTGTAGTATGTACATGTAGATGTAGAGAGAGCCTGAGAGTAATCATTCAGCCATCAGTTTCAAAGCATTGAATGGCACTTTGTCTGCACATGCTGTTGTTTCGCATGGGTAGAGATTTGGGGTGACATGACATGACCACAAATCTGAGGAACTGTTATGCCAGTCTTGTTGTATATTTGTCCAATTCTGGGTTGATTTGCTGTCCAATGCCCACTGGAAATTTGCCCTGAATTCTCCCTTTCCCCTTTTTCCCCACAGCCTCTGATTCAGCTGTGGTGATGCCATGATGATAGACAAGAACACAGCTTGACAAGAAAGCATTTTCTGTGTGAGGTCCCGAATTATGGCATTCTCTACCGGCAGATATCTGCACCATTAACTTGTACCACTCATTATGACAAAACTTTAGCATTATCCCTGCTGAAATGTGTTGTTATATCGGTCAAATATTTCTTTTATCTGTTTCGCTGACGTAATACATTATTATTATTATTATTATAATTGCAGAGATTTAAGTGACGCTATCACACAAAATGTTACAGGGGCACTGTACACAAGTACATGGCCGTTTAGTGCATCCGTAGACCAGCCACTATTGATATTATTGTATATGCAATTGTAATTGCAACTGATTAATAGCTACGTTGCAAGTTGTGACCGTCTCGTTGTGTTGATAGTCTCTGAAGTACGACACGGACTACTTCATCGAGTATTTCGCTACCGATCTTATAATGGAGGACGGCCAGTGCAAGGGAGTGATGGCATTGTCGCTGGAAGATGGCAACATTCATCGGTTCCGAGCTAACAACACTGTTCTTGCTACCGGGTATGAATGCTTCGTCTTGTCTCGTTTGCATATCAAATCTTTCATTTGTTTTTTTAGATATGTTGAAAGCATATCCTTTCTTCTGTCGGTTGTAGCGATAAAGCAGCTGTGAGAAATGAGAATATGTGTACCAGCTGATATTCTGGTTGAATCGGATTTTTTTGCTAAGGTCGTAACTGTTTTGTGCTTGTTTACTTCCACTTGTTTTTACTCGGTTCTCTTATAGGTTTTTACCGATGATGGGATAAGTACAAACTGTGCGCAGACGTGTTACTCAGTGACTGCAAATCTGGCAGCAAATCACGCTTAACGATCTTTCTTTTTAACAACCGTTTTTATCCTGCCTAGCTGACTCTCCACCCAGCACCTCTAGAGCTCTGCACTTGGTGCTATGTAAATTGGATTATTATTTTTTTTCTTAATTAAAAAAATTTATGGTTTGCGAGCACAAAGCCGTAAACACTAAACATTGAAGCTAAAAAAGTAAATAACTGGTCATTGTTATTAATGTAAGCAACGAACCTGTGAAAAGGATATGGGAGGCAAGTGGCTGTACCTAGGTTGGACTGCCATTCCCAACGTTAAATAATACAGCACACTTTGCCTCTGTCTTACGCTTTGTCTTGCATTTTGCATTTCTACTTTCATTCTATTTCAGAATTTATTTTCTAAAGCAAATGTGTAATGTCCTTCCAAGCCATTTGGCTCATGGGTCAACATTCCAGCATAAAGCACCATTGTGGGTCTGGGATGAGCCTTCCCGCTCCCAAGAAGCTGACGTATTTCTGTAAAAGTGATTGTTGAAATTTATTCAGATTTATGCCCTACTGAAAGCTCTAGCTACTTCTCCTACCCTCCACCCGCTCAACTCCCCACCCCACCCTCCAAATTAGATGTGCATGAATTGCACAAGTGGGCCTTGAAAGTCTGTGCTGGGGAGCAGTTGCACCATGTGTAGCCATACGCCACTGTATAGATGCTGCTGCAACACTGCCGACTGTGATGCTGAATGAGGTGAACTGAACGCTGCAGATGGGTTTGATGCGTGTGCATTTGTAGTGGGTTCGGACGTTGCTATTTCTCGTGCACTGCGGCGCACACGTGCACAGGAGACGGCACTGCGATGGTGGCTCGGGGCGGTCTGCCCAACCAGGACATGGAGTTTGTCCAGTTCCATCCGACTGGTCAGTGTTTCCGCGCCTCTCCACGTCCTACTGGTGTTATTGAGTCGTTTGCTTTGATCCATGTTTTTAGATTGTTATTTGAGCAATGATTTAAGCGACACGGTCACAGAATGGCCACTTTGCTTAAAAAGTTAGTGGGTGTTGATGCATGGAAAAGTTTTCTCTTGTGATAATGTCAAAGTGTTTTAGACACCCAGCCACTGCTTTGAAGGCATATGGGAGTGAGTTCCGGGCAGATGAGCTGTGGCGTCCGGGAATACTTGCAAAAACATCGTACAACATCGAGAAGTTTACAGACAGTCATTTTTGCACTGTTTTATGGCTGCCATGGAAAAAGTGAATTTTAAAGTATTTGATTGTGTTCTGGTCTCAGTGTCTGTTACTGTGCATAAAGTACATAAAGTTGTGCAAAAAAATTTTGTGTTTAAGACCATCTGATATGATGCTGCTGTAGGTATCTATGGCGCGGGGTGTTTGATAACGGAGGGCGTACGCGGTGAGGGCGGCTACCTCATCAACAGCAAAGGCGAGCGTTTTATGGAACGCTATGCGCCAACTGCCAAGGACCTTGCATCTCGTGACGTTATTTCACGTGCCATGACGATTGAAATCCGAGAAGGGAGGTCTATTGTCATAAACAGTGTCAGTTTTGGAAATGTTATACTACAGTGTTGTGGATGAGAGGTGGGGTGCGGCCGGAAAAACAAAAAAGAACTGGACAAAGACTGCTCACTGCACTTATGCAGATGTGTACACCTTAACCTAGTGCCAGTACATACAATCTGCGTGCGCACTTACACACAAATACACTGTTGTATGGTACACATTGAGCCTTTGGCCTACTGAAGGCCTCAGCTCGTGGTTGCCAAGTGGTCAGTCATCCCGATAACCAACAAAAATCCGGTTGTCTATTGACATGCAGGACTTTCCTGACAATCTGTGTTTGGTCCATTAAAAAAAATTCACCGTTTTTGCCTCGCCATATGAAAGGACCACGTAGTGTTTTTCAGTCGATGAAATTGATGTGTGTACGACATGTTTAGTCGGGATTTTTTTTACATCTCAGTCGAGTAGCAGCTCGGAAATATTTTTAATTCATCGATGTCGCTCACTTGCTGATTTTTTTGGTGGTAACTAACTGAAGGGAGTGGAATTCGTCGGGTGTTTCAGGGGCTGCGGTAAGGACAACGATCACATTTACCTGACGATGTCGCACCTGCCTCCTGAACAGCTGTTTTCGCGTCTTCCGGGAATCTCGGAGACGGCGATGATTTTCGCCGGAGTCGACGTGACGCGGGAGCCTGTTCCCGTTCTGCCGACAGTGCACTACAACATGGGCGGCACTCCGACCAACTATCTTGGCCAGGTATCTTGGCCAGTGAACTGTCAGTCTGTCATACTATTGTTAGCTGTAGGATTCCCATGCTGGACGTTAATTCGAGGCTGGCCTTGAAATGACCTACAATGTTGAACACTCGAAAAGTCCTTCAAATGTTTTTGGAAACGAGATGAGTGCCTCCAAAAGTTTGGAATTTAGCTGAAACAAATCAAAAGTCCAATGAAAGCGGATTTCATTTTTTTTACATCAACCGCATTTTGTTTTCTCATTGTGACACACACTGGTACTTGTATAGTAGATTAAGGGCCTTGAATTGGCCTTGAATTCTGTAAGGAAAAGACCTTGAATTGTTAGACAGTAGGTGCGTATTTTTCCTTGCTGTCTGCGTCTACATCCCACCGAGTCTTTCTTGGATGGCCAGGTGTCGTGTCTTCTACCTCTGTCATCTTTTAAAGCTGGACCTGTCTATTGTCATCCTTTTATTCACTTGTGCATATTAGTAGTCTTCCCTTACGTGAAGGCTTTGGTGCTATCATACTCATGGTTTCGAAGCCCGCTAGTTTCTTAAGCTCGAGCTAGTCTGAACTGAGCACAGTGGTGGCAAGGAAGGCATAAACTATGCGATGTGGTGAAATGTGATCTTTTTCTTCGCAGGTGATCGAGTACGTGAATGGCCAGGATAAAGTAGTGAAAGGTCTGTACAACGCTGGCGAGTCCGCCTGTGTGTCTGTACACGGAGCCAACAGACTTGGAGCCAACTCGCTGCTGGACCTTGTCGTCTTTGGACGTGCTTGCGCCAAAACCATTGCCGAGAACAACAAGCCCGGCGATCCCGTGCCCAAGATCCGTGCCGTAAGTACTGTTCTGTACTGATTTCTGCTGATATGTTTGATAGTTGTGTTGTGTTGTTGTTGTTGGTGGTGATGGTGGCCTTTGCATGTGGGATCCCCAAAAGGGGCCACCTCGTTTCCTCATCGAGGGTCGCATGAGTACAACCAAATCGGGTTAGCTTGTGTTTATTGTGTTTAGTTGTTTAGGTTTATTGAATTGTATTGATTTGTGTATTTTTCTGTGTCGTTTGGTTTTGTTTGTTAGTACATTAGCCAAGTGATTGGCTGGGAAGACTATACTCCTGTGATATCTTTCATGTCCAAGGGTTTCCCGTACAAAGACCAGGTTGAAGAGTTATTTATGGTTGTGATTTATTGTACGTATTCCCAACACGTAACATTGTCAACTTCACATTAATTTCATTTTTTAAACTGCAACATACTTATCAGAGGGACGATATAGCCTGTTTGTGCTGAAAGTGCCATTAAAGCCCAATCAGTCAGTCAATCTGTGAGCTCAAGACTTTATGACGGGAAGATAGATGGATGTACCACCAGTGATCATAGAGGAAGTTTGACCCACAATTTCAAGTCCTGCACATTTTTATGTTTCTGAAACACCTTACTGCCCGTGTTCATAACTGCGAATAACTTTATGCCTTTGGACACATTGTAGTCCCATCGCTTTCAACCTGCTTTTTTTATCACTACTAACCCGGTCATACATGTGCCCAAATATTTTCGGGCTCCACGTATCGCAAATAAATGTGTATGCATTTATTTGTATTTGATGTGTTGGGCTGGTTGATGCGTAGAATGCCGGAGAGGAGACTGTAGCCAACATTGATCGACTGCGCCACAGCAAAGGCAACACAACTACAGCAGCGCTTCGACTCAAAATGCAGAAGGTTCTTTCGTCCGTTTGTCGAAAAATCTGTCACCGCTTTGACCATAGGAACGACTGCCATAAAACTGTTGTCTGTGGGTGTTGGCAGTGAAGGCGTGGAATACGCGTTAGTTGGCCGGCAAAGCTGTAAATACATGTAGCGCTTGATAGTACTTGTAAAAAATAAGTTTGAAGTCCTTACGAAGTTAAAGTGCCTGGCTCATGGAGTAGCAATGACTTCCGATTCTATGGCCAGCCGCCAACCCAAGCCGCAAGACATGGACTCTGGGCCAGTCTCTCGCACAGTGGGCCTGTTTACTTCCCCGTTTGTGCTGGTACAAAATTATACTGTTTGGTCACAGATGCACGCGTGTGCACGACTGGCTGGCCCAAGGTTGCACACGACAGGACAGCGGATGGAAATTTCAACCCACAATCTCCAGTCGCAAGTGTTAACGCCCTGACCCACTATACTACCAAAGTCATGCTGGTTTAGTGATGTGCCTAAAGTGTAATTTATAGCCTGTTTTAACTGTCTTTGCAAGTTGTGTCTCATTTTACCTTATGCACACGCACACATTCCTCCACTAATCTGCTCGTCGTAATCTGCTTATCCCCCTGACCTCCATATCAACCTATGGACTCTGCAATTTAACCTGTAAGCTGTAACTCTCTGCCTCCATCTCTTCATGATCCAACCTTGTTACCTGGACATTTCTGTTCTTTCAGGCGTATGTGCTGGCGCTGTCGTGTCTGCTTAGGCCGTAAGATAATGCTTACTACAAATTCTCGATCTGAGCTGAACTGTGGCGTTATGCAATGTTAATATTGCAGGCGATGCAGGAGCATGCGGCAGTGTTCCGCGATGGTCCCACTCTGCAAGAAGGCTGCAGAAAGATCGCCGACATGTGGAAAGAAATCGATGATATTAAGGTGTGTATTAGCACTTAACACACGTAACTGTTTTCGTATAATACGTTTAATTTTGTCGTAGTCTGTCATGGAACATGAAATCTAGTGAAAAACTGAGGTTTTTGAAATACTGTACATAATGTGCATCAATGTAAAAAAATGACACAGTTGCCAAATTGTGAGTGAATAAGTGCATAGCAACATGCGACAGAGAAGCCTCTATGCTGTGTGACTGTGGTGCAAAACACCCTGTAGAAAGCGCATTCTTGCATCTAACAGGTCATAGTAAGAGCCTTTTTGCTGGTTGGTGAAAGGGTGTTGAGTATTTTATATTACTCGAACCGTATAGCTTTTTCGTGCCAAAAGTGCCAATAAATCCCGACTAACGCTGCTTGTATGTTGTTAAGCTGTGTGCGACTAAGTGAAATGATGCTGCTGCCAATTGTTGTCCGTAGTTGGCGGACCGCGGAATGATCTGGAACTCGGACCTCGTTGAAGCGATGGAGCTGCAGAACATGATGATCAACTCGGCTTCAATTGTTTTCAGCGGCGAGGCTCGCAAGGAGAGTCGCGGCGCTCATGCGCGCGAGGATTTTCCCGTAAGACGAAAAATTCTAAATGTCTAATAAATTTCTGACGGTGTTTTTGTGTTATCTTTGTACGCATATGGAAGAGAGCACCTTACCTCATCGGCTTAGTTCGTCTAGTGTCGTGGACGCAGGGGGCCACACCCTGGTGTCATTCTTTTCTGTTTCTCGCAGCCTCCTTTGCTTCATCGTCGTACCCAGGACAAGGCTGCAACTCGGCATCCGGGCATTTTGTGTGGTTGGCCCAGTCGTCTGGAACAGTCTCCTACTGGACATTCGTTCCGTACCTACTTTATCAACTTTCAAAAAGCATGCTCAAGACACTTTTCTCGCATCCTGATTCCTGACTGACTAACGGTTTTGCAGAGTATGAGCAGTGAACATTGTATGGCGCTCTTGTAGTGACTCCAGCCATGTTACTGCACCTCATATATTGTTTTACACTGCAACCTCGTTATAACGCTCGTCGTTAGAGCGCTCATTCGGTTATAACGCTAATAGGACATTGGATCCCATTAAACATGGTGTTTTTCAATCATTATTAAAACATGTGAGTAATATGCCAGTGTACACTACGTTTTATTAATTGATGAGTTTTCTTGAGTTATAACGCCATTGCTTGCTGTTTTCCAACTGGTGTTATTGATTATCCCACGTGGTCCTCCAGTCCATTACTTTGCGTTTTATGCCGTTCAGAAAGCGCATTTCATTATAACACTCGTTTTGTTATAACGCTCTTTTCGCTTGGCTCCCAAAATGAGTGTTATAACGAAGTTGCAGTGTTTTATTGTTATTATTATTATTATTATTATTATCGGCGTGTGTTGTCCATACCAGTTTTGCTTAATGTCAGTATATCTGATTGCTGGTTCTAATTCATAGCTATTTTTGAAATCCCGTCTTCATCCCAACCACCTCAGTCTTCAATCATTCTTTGATAACGATATCACTCGTTCCCTTCCAACTCTGTTGTGCCCCGACTGCATCATTGCGTACCTTATCCCTCCAATAGGCGGCATCGAAATCTGTGGTGTGTAGCTTCCTATTTTTCTTCGGTATGAAGAGAGCGAATGAAAGTGATTACTTCACACATTGTGACAGACTTGTCAGACAAATCAGAACTTGTGTGTGCCACCACTGTAACGTATTGTATTTATGGCGCTATATATATATAATTGAAAATTTTTATTACTTTCTTTCCTTCTTTCCTTTGCATTTTCAGAGCCAATTTCATAAGATTTATCCTTTTTATATTAATGGACCATTTTGTCCTTCAGTGCTTTGTGTGGCTATGTTGCCTGTAAAAATCGTCCCCGAAATGGCCTATTGTATGTCAGGTGGGATGTTAAACCCCACTCACTCACTGGCCATATATTCGTTAATGATAAGAATTCATTACATATTATTATGTATTACATATGGGCATTAAACTCTACTCACTCAGATGAGAACAAAGTGTAGAAAGCACGCGTGTATGTTCCATACTGTAATAATATTATTGGTTAGTATTATTCACGTTAACAAGTGATAACTGATAGATTATCAAATTTCCGGTAAATGAAACGAGAACTTGCAGATCTGCTGCTTCATGCTTTTTATTTGGATGTTTTCGCCAGCTCGGTTGGGTGTGTGCATGGTGTTAGACTCGGCTTGACGAGTTTGACTACAGCAAGCCACTGGAGGGCCAGAAGAAGAAACCGATGGAGGAGCACTGGCGAAAACATACACTGTCATACGTAGATCCTGAGACTGGCAAGGTCTGTACTCAGTATACTGGCAAAATTTGCAGATATATCTTGTTTGTAACTGTGCCAGTGGTGTCCTATTGTTTTTCACAGACATGCTTTCTTGTGCTGTTTTTTTTGCATTCTTCAGCGTGCATCAGAAAAGTAACGACTCCAAAGATTTTTTTTCTAGGTGTCATTGCTTTACCGCTAATAACTTTCAAACACGGCCACACCCGTTAAAGAGCTGTTGTTAGTCTTAGGAACGTGTCAAACTAATCGTGGTGCACTTGCTTTTAGTCCATTAACCTTGAATGATTAGCTATTCTCACTTCTGCAGTTTGGCTTGTGTGGAAATGATGGCCCTTGAAGTGATGTGGAACGGGAATGCATTTTGCCGGCATTCAATCTCAAACAGCTGATGATGTTTCTCACTAGTGTTAAAGTTGATGGCAGTCTGTCATTTAAGTGCATCTCCCGAAAGACCTCCGACATATGCCAGTTGCCTCAGCCTTCAAGTTCAAGTGTTGTCTCAAGACCGAACTCTTTTTCAATCATAATCCTGACCGTTAGACAGTGTTTTAAAAAGATTTTATAGTTCCAGTTTTCCCACTGTTTGAAATTGATTAAATTTTAATTAAATTATTTTATTCCTTTCCTCCTTTTTGTTGCTCGTTTTCATCGTTAAGCACTTGCGTACATGCCTTGCAGGAGGCGCCGTTGAAATTTTTTATCGGTTTGTTGTGCTGCAGGTCACGCTGTCGTACCGGCCGGTCATCGACAAAGTGTTGGACAGCCAGAAGGTGGAGATGGTGCCACCAAAAGTCCGTACATACTAACACATTGCAGGTTCACCACTGCATTTGCTGGCTGCACTCGCCGCCTGGTCGGTCGCTAGCTGTGCCGCAGTTGACGGCTACGTTCCGCGGAGTAGTTTGTCGATGTTATTCGTGCACCTGTTTTTGTTCGTCGGAGCCACCAAATTATTTTCCTGGTCGTCGTCGTTGTTGACTACAGTGTCTCTGTGTGTTTAGTGGGACGCTGCCTGGCCGGCCACCAGCACTGGCAAGTCATGTGGAATGCGGCAGAAAATCTGTGGAAACCGTTACAGTGTAAAATTGATACCGGGTATTAGTTCTGCTGTTGGATGTATTTGGGCAGTTGTGTACTTTTGTGTATGTGTTTGTGATAGGAAGATGATGGTTTTTTCTTCGCATCAAATCATAGGATAGGTTTCACTTGTTCGAGTGTCCGCTGGACATCAAAGTCCGCGGCGTTCTTGCCGACTGTGACACTGCAGGATGATTATTAATCTCATTTTTGCTATAAAATGCTTTAGTGAATCCAGCAGAAAGACAGTAGTTGCAGCCAGTAGTGTATAAGACTCCTTTCCAGAGTTTTATACAATGACAGCTGTGTGACGTACTGTTAACAATGCAGTTTATGTGCGAGTGTGGTTACTGTTACGTATTTACATTCACTTCATACATTGCACATGATACTCGAACCATTTTGTTCACCATGTCCAGCAAATCTGCCACTCCCAAGTAAAGTAACCAGTAATCGTGATTACCGTCCGCGGCAAGCAATCGTTACAAAGTAACCAGTTGTCGCGGCGTTGCAGCAACCGCGGCACTGCGATAGAGTACTACCTGGACCCGGTATCCGCCCACAACCGGCTATTGACTCGGTTCCAGCTGCCGTCATCTTACTCATTTGCCCCGCAAGCGTCAGGCCAATAGGCTTATACGGATATCGGGTTCCACGGCCACCTCCCACTAGCTCGGCTACCACGGGACCCGCCACAGACACCACCGCTTGGCTACAGAGGGTAACCGGTTAGTACACGTGTCGAATGTGCTCGAAAGTGTTGGAATTCCAACTACCCAGACCGTCACAGTTCTTACAAAACAGTCGTGCCTAATGCATATACTGACTGTCACAACAGCTACAAAGCTCATACGCCTATATCGAACGATGAATGATAATCAGTAACTGTAAAAGCGACGGAAACGTGTTCATTGTTTCTATATCGCTCAGAACACGTGTTTTCAAAAACTTGGCAATCAATCTCAGACAACGAAGTCGTTTATCATCCAAGAATGTTCAGATGATGATCATGACAGGCCTATTTCTTAACGCAAACATTGTGAAGTAACAATCCCCCCCCCCTTATTGCTGTATTTAGATTCCGTGTCTAGGTCCCGTATGGTGCACAGTAATCAAAGTAATCAGTAATCAGTAACGATTACCAAGGTCCAAAGTAATTGTTTGTAACGAGTATTCACAAGTAATCGGAACAGAATGGGCGCCGCACATCCATCCACGGTGACTTTGCTAATGTTGAGAAATTTTAAAAATTGGTATTTCTTTTTATTCTGGCAGTCTGTCTCAAAAATTTCTTCTTTTGACAACTTGCTAGATTAAGTATTAATATGGTAAGTTGTGACAGAATACAGAATTCTGCGAGCAGTGTTTTCGCACTCCTATACTTTTTGCAGCATTAAAAAATTTGTCTCGGTTTCTTTGACACCGTTATAAACTGCCACTACAATGCTTGCATGACGGAAGCATTTTTTCGGTTCCGAGTTCTGGCATGCTCGGGATTTCACGAAAATTCTGTCAAGGCAGAACGATGCACCACTGTCGTAAAGTTATAGGCCATAAATAAACCAAGATTTGTCTGCAAGATTCTGGATTTTGTAGAATGGAAGTCCTGACTTCGATACGGAAATTTACAAACTGCATATAGATCGACGTATGACGGTGTTGATAAATAACTGAACACTACTGAACTGAGCTAGTCACATTTATGACATCAGATGGAAGTTATACAAATACAGATGTTGTACGACACTCGAATAGTCACACAGTGGCAGATATCATTTAGCGCTCGATTGTTCAGTTAAAGCATTTGAAATTCTTCAACAGTTGTAGCAATATGTATGAAAGACTTGACCGGGCAATACATGTACGTAAACCACTGTCCATATGCAATCCGTTCACTTCATTAGCACATTAGTAGCAGCATTGTCAACAAGACTGTTAAATGTTGCATCTATGTCACATAGCAATTACCAACTACAGCAAGGCACCTTCAACAATATATATATATTGTGTACAGGTCCACTCTCAGTACGCTTTAGAAAAAAATTGGCATACTAATGAAAATGGGCTTTCTGCAGAGCAGTAAAATATCCAGGTTTGGCAGGTTAACGAGGAGTGGATAAATGACAGTGGACCTGTATGCAGTACGTGTACACTACAGAAAAAAATGGCATCAAAAACTGCCCACGACTGCAAAATCACAAGAAACAGAATATCACAGACACCTTGGAACAGTGTTAACGATAACTTACTGAATAAGGTTTTTAAAAGCAAAAAAAATTGCTGCCGAGCAGTAAATAGTTAATACTATCAAGGCTGTAGAGTCGACAACAATTAAATCATCGTATGCAGCCGTGTCACAAACTAATAACCGGCTGATCGCTGAGGCACAGGCATGTTGTAGTAGTACGTGTAGATCAATCCCTCCATGGTCGGAAAAATAACGTTCCAGTTGTACCACATGAGACTGGAGCAAAGAACGATGAAGAATGTTGTGAAATATCGCAACCTGGTCAATAACAACAAACACGACAACTAGGCTGTCAAACACGCAAGGTGCTGCAAATAAAACATGAACGTATACAGTGATGGAGAAAAACAGGTGTGGAGTTACCCTCGAATGGGGACCCAATGATTATAACAGTGTTTAAACTGAGCCAGCACGCCCATTCTTTTCGGAAAGGTGTAATGCCATACGGGAACTTCCGGAGACACCTAAGGTGGGATGCTAGTCCAGCGTCTTCTAATAGGCAGACGGTCGACTCAAAACTAATTGCCAATTTCTTCAGTTTAAAACACTGGTTGTCCAACTTGTCCATAGCACCTAACAACCAGTGCTTCGATAAACTATCTTTCCGTCGTCTCTCCTTGGACAGCCAAGGCAACATCATTTACGACACAAATCTGAAGCCCGAATCTGAAAACGGAAGGCTATTCCAAGCAGTAGACATAATTCAGAGCAGAATGGACAACGAGAGGTGCACTTGATTAAAGTTAAATTGAGCTTGCCTTTCTTTGACAGTTCTCACGATGCTCTACTCTCTGAAACCTGGGAAGTCGGCCACTGGCGCAGTATAAAGACCATCAGTAATCAGCATCTCCACGGAATACACAGTGTGCCGCGGCCCTTTTATGCATAGCACACCGTGCGGCGCACCGCCAAGAAAGATAAAAAATGCACAACGTTATTTAAAGGACGTAGGTTAAAAATAATGTACCATTTAATTACCGTATTTTACCACAGCAGCAGGTATTTTAGCCGACTCGCACAACTGGTGCTCATATATACATTTAAACTGTTTTAAAGCCTTGCTGGAACTCTCCGGCGTCCATAAACTATCGAAAGAAACTGAAAACGAATGGGCTATAACCGGGGTCATTTCGAGGGGGAACGCCCGTTCCCATTGTTGAAAACCTGCCGGAATGCATGGGAACGACGTTCCCATTGTTAAAGTGTTTAAAAACGCAATTATGGACAGCATTGCAAAACATTTTCCGGCCCAAAATGCACTAAATTGCAGGATTTTGCATATACAATCTCAAAATGTTTTCCGGGGGTAATACCCTCAGACACGCGCAGAAACGCTCCCAGTGCTTGGACCAAGACACCAATTTCCACATGGCTCGCCAGCGTATCCATTATTCCTATTTTACGAAACGACCACTGGCAATAACTGAGTGACGTACCGCGTTGTCATGAACGGCTGAAAGAGTCCGAACATTGTCTGCAGCAAGATGAGTAGAAGCGACACGACGTAGATGACCAGGTTGAACAGAGCACCGATGCTGACGTTGTGCCTCTCGTTCTGTGACTGCTGCTGCTGAGTTAGCTGCAACTCCATCTTGTTGACCTGCGCACCGACATTGGAGCAGTTGTTTCAACTGCTTCCTCCAGACTCCCAAGGCCCCATGGGCATAGATCTGTGTGTAGACTGGGGGACATGTCACCCTACTTTTTGAAGTAGAGGGTATGCGCTGTGTTGTGTCCCCTACTTTTGGGGTAGAAATTATAACTGTTGCCACCAGATGTCAGATTTTAAGGATAAATTCACCAAATTCGGTTTTGGCTGGGGCTCTACCCTAAACCCCGCTGGGGGAGCTTACAGCGCTCCCTCTAGACCCCTAGTTGGAACTGAAGGGACATACTTCTAAGAGCAGAGAAGGGAGGGAAAGGGGAATGGAAAAGAACTATGGGAGGGGGGATCAATCGGGCCTTGATCCGGTTTCCCATACTTTTTATTGCGGATGTGTGCCCCTGCAGGCTGCAAGGCCCACTTGTGCAATTCATGCACATCGGAGTTTTTGGGGTTGGAAGTTGGAAGGAGTCGAGGGAAATCATGTGTTGTGCTGAGTGACTGCCACCAGTCTGCCATGTTCTAGGCATATACACCACTAGATAGAAAAGGTTCACGGGCATAATGGTTTTATTTGTGCATAAATCTCGACAATCGTTTTACGGAAAGTCGTCGGCTTCTGGGGGTTCGCCCCCGATGGCAACTGGACCTTTGCCCCTGTGCCCCACTGGGGGACTTCCGTCCCCTATGCCCCTCCCTTTGAGGAAAAATCTTTCTAGCTAAGTGACTGGTGCCAACTGCCAACACATCATATCTTCTGCGTCACGTCGTACACAGATTATTAATACTCGCATTGCAGTGAAGCTCGCACTTGCTGCAAAATCGGTCAGCCTACACTGCACAATAATTCTGTTTCTTCGTATGGCGAGTTTTGCCTCCGGTGTATCTGCAGCCTGATTCAAATTTGACCATTGCGTACGTACATTAATCCTGCCGGGGGATTTTAAAAAATACACACTGGTGGGGAATTGTTGCGAGAATCAAGGAGCATATAATTTACCCCTTATTTACAGATTATCGTGTAGCCAGATAGATAGATGCCGGGGACTAATATTTGCCCAGCACACCCTGAAGCAAGTTCCGAAAATGATGTAGTTTAGCGGAAAGTCAACACTATTGATAATTTTGCCCCACCAGTAAAGTTCCTGTAAAAATTCCCCAAATCCTGCACTAACCTTTAGTGTTTGCCATACTATTTTTAAATTTTAATGTTTCACCCATTTTATGTAATAGGCGCTTTCTAAATTTAGTTATGACGATAACGCTAACAGATTAAGTTAACTACATAATCGTATGCAGCTTCGGCGCAAAACTGATGATTCACAAAAGCTGACGAGTGCTAACAAAACTTGCAATCTGAAAAACTCTCGTTTAATCAACTTTTACTCGCAATCACAATAACTCGGTAGCAAGAACGCGCTACTTACTCGAAAATCACAGGAATCCAGCTGCATCTGCAGATCCTGGGTGGCCTGATCTACTTGATAGAGAAGTTTCTCTTCAACGGCAGCCAGCTCCTATGTACCATGACAACATCCAGTTATTGCCAAACGACAGGGGACATGACCCCTACCTACGAAATGGAGGGTCCAACATATGCTTAGTCGTCTCCCCCCACATCTGGCTGCGAAGAAATTGGATTTTTCTAAGTATGTAGGGCGAATTATGACTAATGGTCAGGGATTTTTTGTACTTCTGTCATCAGAAGTTGCACGTCGGAGGACGCCAAACGCACTCAATTCGTAACTTATTCACTGAACTGGTATTGGCATTTTGTAATTCCGCAGATTAAATGGAAGAACATCAAGATCATGACAACATCATAATTCAACATCAGCGTCCACTACAACAGTGTCTGAGACATTATAACGTAATGCACTTGTAATATTATGACAAAAACGTAAACGTAAGTTTACCAAAACCAGATGAAATTTCCGGAGACTAACGGAAACATACGAGCATAAATTTAGAGCCGGCCATTGGGAAGGCGAGTGAGGCCTCCGATTTGGACCTGCAGAAAATATGTGAAAGGTCCTGTTCAGAATATAAACTGCATTTAGCGGAATATAAGTCATAAATTTTTAAACGTAATATTATCTCTTTGTTTTTTTCACCACAACTTTTTAGACACCATGTCGCCATATAAACTGCTAAGCTACAATAAATACAGTTACCGAAACTGAATAATTAAAAATTTGACTAAAATGATTTTTATTCATTGCCCTAGGCATTGCTATGGCCAGCACCGAATTACTTGCCAACCGATTCTCGTTCAGTATTCGCATATGTGCACAGTCGCATAAATTAAGAAAGTGGGAAATTTAGCGACATCTCCATGGGCTGCAGAACAAACTGCTGACGCCGACACCTGTTTGATGTTGGCAACTTCATTCTGGTGCAGTTCGCTGAGGTCATTGACCTGCTGGTCAAGCCGGTCGCACAGTTCGCGCTCCACCTCCATCAGCTCCTCGAGCGTCCGATAATCATCCAGCATTTTGCTCTGCCCCAACAACAACACACGGCGCAACCTCACGTGTCTAGCTTTGCTTCACAGTTTTGGTGATAGAAGTTTCAGTGCTGCAGGCCCGCAAGTGTGGAACAGCTCGCCACCGCACCTACATCAAGACATGAACTTCACGCGTTTCCAGCATAAACTGAAAACATTTCTGTTTGGGTGTTAGTCAACCACTACGCATCGTGACTCTTTGCTATTCTGCGCCATAGAAATACTCTTACTTACTTACTTCTTGCATCATATCGTCGACTCGTGCCCTCTGACGAAGTTAGATGGCGGTTTGTCCAGACTCCACTCTGCAGATGATGATGCGGTCCAGAGGCTGGCAAACCTTGGAAGGTGAACCCGTATACGAAAGAAGAAGCGGAATGCATCGAGAAAAAAACTGCTACTTTCCATCGTCTGTGGCTCAGCAGCCTAATTGCGGAGTGTAGAATATGTGATTGAGAGGTCGCGGGTTTGAATCTCACCCAGTGTGATGCCGACCACTGCCGCGAGCAGGCCACTCACACACGTGCCTCTGGCTACAAGCAATATAATTCAGTAATTGGAAGAGCAGTGAATGTTCCGAAGCTAGGTAAGTTTGTTAAATAAGTATGTAAGTAAGTTTGGCATTGCACTGGCTATGCACCACAGACTTCACACAAAAGCTAATTTATAGAGTGACTGATTATGCACTTTTTGTTTTTTGAAACTGTCATTATTTGTCATTATGTTACTTTCATTTTCATTTCAAATTTATTTTTTGTGTATGTTACATCAAAAGGATGCACAGGATTTTTACAGCCATTCTGTATCTTACTGCGAAACAACGTCATGCAATTTTGAGCCAGGGTGCACCAAAGTTGGCTACAATTTTTGGGATACAGTGTACTTACTACTTACTACTATTACTGCTACTAAACTAATACTAGTAGTTTTATTAATATCATTATTACCAACACAATAATTACCACCACTGTACAAATTACAGTGCAAAAATGCCTTCTCAGAAAGGAAACAACCGCGAGTTGACCTGGGTGGCACTGGCTAGGCATATTCTATACAAGACGACAGGTTTTTGTCTGCATAAGAAAATAACAAAGAAGCCTCAAGAAGTACAATGTCAAGCAGAGATCAACAAAAGAAAACGATACCCGCAGAGAGCTGATAGCAGTGCTCAGCCGATGCTGTTCCTGCTGGATGTCGCGCAGGGTTGATATGATGTAGCGTCCGTGTGGCGAGAACAGACTCGGAAGACCAGCAGACAAACGCCGCGACTTAGCTTTAGACGGATCGGCAATCTCCACTTTCTCGAGTTCCTTCGCCAGCGCGTTGTCGGACACGTTCACCGAGCTCGCAGAGTCGTTGTCTGTCTCCACTGATGGCTCAAAGGCACTGACCGGCAAATCCAACCATCAGACAACCTCCATGTCGTTAACCAATTCTTACTTTTGTGTGACAATTATAACTGAAAGTCTCACAAATGGTGCAACATGTCTCGCATGAATTTATCTGGATACATAAAACGGTAGGATATGTGACTATATTTAGTTGAATGATCACTATTGCGTTGTTTAGTAGTAGGGTAACAGTTAGGATTAGTGGTTATGCACACGTATTGGTGCGACTTAGTTTGTAATTGTCACGGACCGTCTTACTATCATCTGGTGCCTGTCTGGGGTGTTAAAAGTTGCCAGAAACGTGCAAATTAATGACTTTTGTGTGCCCTATATACTGTTTTCTCACTGTATTTCAATTTTAATTCTAATTCTTTTCGATTGTAACTGTCGGCGCATAATATGTAGTTTTACTGTTTTTTTCTCAGTTTACCACGTTTTATGTAGCGCATTATTGCAACAGCTGCTGTAAAGAATTTTGTTGACGATGACGATCACATATCAGCCACATGGGAATCAGTCTTCTGTGACTAATGCAGCAGACGGGATTGCATTGCATAAGCAGAATAAAAAAGCACTAATTGCATATTCACACTTATTTAAGAATTCACTCAACAACAACCACAACACCAACAACGTGTTCTTTTCTATATCAGCAACATATATTGGAATCACAGAATTTAAAATCCAACAGAAAGGAAACAATCACCCAATCGCTTCACTCGTCCGCTTCGATTCATCTTCTGTCTCACATACAAAAACAAAAAAATTAAGTAAGTAAATAAGTAAGTAAAACTAATGCAATCTTCAAACGCATTCACAGCATTTAACGCAGCACTACAATAACAACGAAATCGGCTTTTGCCCGATGCCCTCAACTTGCACTCACAAGAATCTCAAGATAAACAGCCACAAGTCATTTCCGAAACCGAAAAATCTCGCAGTACTGATTTTAGGCTCCATAAACATCGCCAAAAATTAGAGGCATTAAAAGTGAGAAAGATCGCACACTGAGTTATATCAGTTCAGTTTCGGTAATTTTAACAGTATGTATTTCTAGAAGAATAACTGACATAGTATGTAAGTAAGTAGGTACGTAAGCGCAGTTACACGAGTTCGCACCGCGCTGTGGTGGCACTTCCCAAATAATATCTTCGGGGATTTCTAAAGTGGCTGTACGGCTATTTTTTAGATGTTTATCGGCAGATTGTTCCAGACTTGTGATCCAGCTACGCCGAAGTCTTTGTTGCGTAAGCTAGTGCACATCAGTACATATAACACACAGAGCACACAAAATGCATGCAATTACCTAAAAAAATAAGAACATACATTACATTACCAGTTGAAGTAGCTCAATTATGCACAATTAACGTGACAAAACTGGCAGAAAGTTGATCATACGCACTGTTCGTATAGATGTTATCTGTACTGCCAAGCTTTGTCTTGATATGTTCAATAGGTTTTGACACAATTCTCCTGCAAATTCAACATACACACACATACACATACAAACAGAACATTCCAATTTAATATCAGATGGCTGTGGTATGCAGCGCAAAATTAACAGATAAATTCTCACATACTGCCAAATAAAAATGAGTAGGTCGATACTTTTTATGGCTCACAGTGTATATGCATACGAAACAGTAATAAATGTGGCAGAAATCTCCCTCTGCTGTGACAATGCAATACAGTGCTACAGCCACTCGAGTTATCCAGCAGCACATTTACACCCAGTCACCCAGTTAAAAATTAACTGGAAAATATTTTAACTGACTAGTCTCCAATAAATTAACAACAAACAACTTTGTAGTCAATCGCAAGACTATGAAAACGGGGGAATTAAACTACCTGTAGTTATTTTTCATGCACTTAGGAAATATTGAAAAAGTGAAAACGTTATTGTGCCACTGTCATGCTCCCCACAATTTTCATCTTCGTAGCATTCAATGTTAATTTCAAATGGACCAGAAACGAGCGAATTAATGACTTTTGTGTCCCGAATTTTAATCGATCAAAAAAATAAGCAACCATTTAAAAATGACTCGTCAATTAAGTCGCCAATTTCTGCCGCCGTAAAATTCAAACGACGTTCGCTCACTTGAAGCCTTGGCCAACACTTCTCTTCTGCTGTGCATCTTTCTGCGTATCCACGGCAACCGCCTCCAGCTCCTGGATGCGCTTCATGTACGCCTCCAATTTCGCCTGCAGCTGCGAAATGGTCTGCGACAACTTCTGATTGCGTTTCTCAAACAGAGACTTTATGCGCGCCAGCTGACTCTTGTTGGCGTCGGCCGACAATCGGAGATATTCTTTGACGCCATCTGACCACAAGATACCATCATCATCACAATCGTTCCCATTCCATTACGCAAACGCAACCACGTGCAAAAAATATACAGTAACCAAGAAATATACTAAATATAAACAAGACAGCAGATAAATAAAATGGACACTACTGCAAGCCGAAATCACACTAAATCAAATGTTTTTGATATGAGATAGGTAAAATGACAAGGTCTTTAACAGTGTATCTAGTCATATAAAGCACTAAGAGTCTTGTAGCTGCATCAGGACTGCAGTAACGATGAGTAATAAATCTTAAAAAGTTAATCTCATTTAGACAACAATGTCGTTCAGTCTGCTATCAGACAGCGAGCAATGTGATAGCCTTTCAAGTGTTTTCAGCAAGTGTCACCTACTAGAAGCCTCGTCCAACAATCAAACCCTTCTTTGGCACAGTTTTTGTGTATTGCATCCGCTCAAGGCAGTTGATACACTATCTTCTTACTGATCATAGGAAGATATTTGTGCAGTAATTTTGATATGAACATAAACATAAAAAAAATTTTTCACTACATAATACATATAGGCAAATCATTGGAAATTCTGACACACGTGATGTCACAATACATGTTTGAATCTCTGAAGAAGCATTCAGCATTTTTCCGTCGACAACCAGTTTACGGCCAGTTGTACAGCACACGCAAAGTTGAAGCACTGTTTCAACGTCATCTGGAGTGTTTTCGCACGGCATGTAAACAGACAATTGAACAACCACGACAAGACAGGATTTGCAGAAACGGTAGTTACGTTCACCTTCTTGGAGTTTCTGTTCATCCTTCAATAACTGCATCGTCTGGTTCACTTTGAATCGCAATCGGTTGAGATCGGCATGATGACGAGCTGAATCCGTCTTTTCCGTCGGCTGAAGACCTGTATTGCCAGTTTTCTTCTCACTCAAAGCCTATGTAACATATTCGTGTGTCACTGAGCTTTCCCACCTTTTTCCGTCACCATTTGGACCTCATGTCACAAAATTAGTGAGGCAAGACGCAAACTGCACCGTTAAGCAGTGATTCTTTTATGAAGACCAAACTGTTCAGGGTTCCAGTGTTCTATGAAAGATTCTTACAGATATCTGTATAAATTGGTTGCCACCAGATCAGCAACAGCAATAACATGGCAGTGGTACAAGAAAACAATGCACTTCTTTGTGCATACATATAAAGCAGGCAGAGATTGGCAGTGTTCTCTAAGAGCACATACAAATGAAAAAATTAATAAATTGGAACTGGTGCAACATACAGACGTCTTGTCACTGTTGTCAGCCATTGCTGCACGAAAGTCAACCTTCTGATCATGTACTTTGTCATTTGATGAATGCGTAGTTGAAGCATCCCGACCTCTGAGTTACAAAAAAACAACATCCTCATATGAAAAACATGAGTAGTTTTATCTATACCATGGTTTTATCTGTCCGTGGTTTTATTCACTCTTGAAGCCAACAAGAACAAGGGCATGTCTGTCCTGCAATCGACTGAGTGCCAGCGACTGAGCTGAGCAGCTACGGAGTAATGTGAACCCACCACAGACACTCAGCCGCTTGTATACAAGTGGTTACCATTGGCGCCAACCATCCAATTTAAATAAAATGATGGAAGCGAAAGTACTGTGTAGCTTGTATAGCGTCTATTCTTCCATCAGTGGTCGAGGCTTTAGACAAGAACGAGTGTACACTGGAGGTGTTTGAACTTGTTGTAGGTACGACATGAGAGCATATTCTTTGAACGGTTCTTACAGGTGTGACCCGTGGGTAAACACTGCTTCGGTTTTTCCGAACTGCTTCGGCCACCTACAAATAGTTGTTAGTAAAATAATGATCAAAATTCACTTTGCCGCCGAGAAACGAATGTAAACAAATGCGCCCACTGACGTTGGCCGCAAACTTTTCCGCAGACCGCTGAGCGAAACGGCCAGCCGCTTAGAGCACTGACAATTTAGCATAGACGTCTGGCAGCTCAGCGCTCTCTCGGCCTATTG
>Ga0209568_1000149_pt1 | contig 24950 bp, 17 predicted proteins | sample WorMetOlspDAHAB2_FD_187406 | JGI IMG/M metagenome (GOLD analysis project Ga0209568, IMG submission 187406) | Marine gutless worms symbiont microbial communities from Max Planck institute for Marine Microbiology, Germany - Olavius sp. DAHAB.2... ...
CGTCGCAAGTGAAGTCTGTGCGTAGGGGAATGCCGCGTGCCATGGAAAAACTCCTCTGTTTTCCATGTTGAATCACACCCCGCCTAACAGTCCCTTAATGAGTCAAACTTTTTACAGCTTGGTATAATGACGCATCATTGAATGAATCTCGGTTCCGAGATTCCTCTTCAACCTCAAGAGCGGAGCCGGCTGGTAAAGAAACCATCAGTCGGCTCCAACCTCTCAGAATTCGCGTATTTAATTCAAACATAAATTGTAAAATATTATTTAAATCAATAAAAAGTATATTTGGCCGGCGAAATGACAAAACGAACCCAAAATGCACACCTCCAACCCTCCATCCGCCGGACGTTGTTGCCAGAATCCCTTAAAATGCAATATGTTAGAGGCATGAGTTCAGATTAACCGGGCGGCCCCGGCCGCCTCGAGTTGGGAAAGGACGCATGGCAAGGAAGCCCGCCCAGACGAAGACCCCCAAGGCCGCCAAGGCCAAGCCGGCGCGGGCCAAGTCCGCCGCCGCCAAGAAGCCCGCGGCGAAGTCCACGGCGGCGAAGAAGCCGGCGGCTAAGAAACCAGCAGCCAAGAAACCCGCGGCGAAAAAGGCGGCGCCGGCCAAGACGGCGCGGAAACCGGCGGCGAAGAAGCCGGCGGCCAAAAAACCCGCGGCCAAGTCTTCGGCGGCATCGAAGCCGGCGGCCCGCAAGCCGACGGCGAAGAAGAAACCGGCGGCGAAGAAGCCGGCGGCGCGCAAACCGGCGGCCCGCAAGGCCGAGGCGCCGCAAGCCGCCGACATGAAATTGGAGTTCGCCGGGTCGCGGCAGTTCGTGCCCTGGCTCAACGAGGTGGGCGCCAGCCTCGCCTTCACCACCTACCAGACGGGCAAGGTGTTCATGATCGGCCTGCAGCCCAACGGCCGGCTGTCCATCTTCGAGCGCACCTTCAACCGCTGCATGGGCCTGGGTCTGAACGGCGAGGGGTTCTACATGAGTTCCCTCTACCAGCTCTGGCGGTTCGAGAACGTCTTGGCGGCCGGGCAGAACTTGGGTGGCTACGACCGGGCCTATCTCCCCATCAACGGCCACACCACCGGTGATCTCGACATCCACGACGTGGCCGTGGATGCGGGCGGCCGGGTGATCTTCGTCAATACGCTGTTCAGTTGCCTGGCCTCCATCGACGCCACCTCGAGCTTCGTGCCGCTCTGGTGGCCGCCCTTCATCTCCAAGCTGGCCGCCGAGGACCGCTGCCACCTGAACGGCCTGGCCATGCAGGACGGCAAGCCGAAATACGTCACCGCCGTGGCCGCCACGGACGTGGCCGACGGCTGGCGCGACAAGCGCGCGGACGGCGGCGTCGTCATCGACGTGACCACGGGCGAGATCGTCGCCACGGGTCTTTCCATGCCGCATTCGCCCAGGGTCCATGACGGGACGCTGTGGCTGCTCAATTCCGGGACCGGCGAGATCGGCACCATCGACTTGGGGAACGGCAAATTCCAGCCCGTGGCCTTCTGTCCGGGCTACCTGAGGGGCCTCAGTTTCATCGGGCCCTTCGCCGTGGTGGGGCTGTCCAAGTTACGGGAAAACAAGACCTTTTCCGGCCTTCCCCTGGACGACGCCCTGGCCCAGCGGAACGCCGAGACGCAATGTGCCCTATATGTGATCGATACCCGTACCGGCGATGCGGTACACTGGTTGAAGATGGAGGGTCTCGTCGAGGAGCTTTACGACGTGGCCGTCCTGCCCGGGGTTCGGCGGCCCATGGCCTTCGGTTTCAAGACCGACGAGATCCGCCGCACCCTGAACGTCGGCGCCACGGGGACATTGTAGAGGGCGCCATGGGAGAGGCGAGGAAAGCATGAGGGAACTGTTCCGACGCATGATGGCGCGGCCGATCATCTCCGCGGAGTTGCTCGTCGGTTCCCTGTTCATCAACGTCCTGGCGCTCGGTTCGTCCCTCTACGTCATGCAGGTCCTGAACCGCTACGTCTCCCAGGGCGTCGATGCGACCCTGGTGACCCTGACAACCGGCGTGATGATCGCCATCATCCTGGAGTTCGCCTTCCGGCAGGCCCGGGCCAGCCTGGCCCGGGGCATCAGCGTCTGCCCGGACGAGCAGACCGCCATCAATGGTTTCTCCACCCTCACCAAGGCCAAGGTATCGGCCATCGACCAGATCCCGCCTGAAACCCGCAAGGAGATGGTCAGCGGCACCGCCGCCATCGAGACCGCCTACAACGCCAACAACATCACCACCATCCTGGACGTGCCGTTCTCTCTGGTCTTTGTCTTCGTCCTCTACCTGCTGCAACCGATCATCGCCTACATCGTGCTGGGCTTCATCATCGCCGTGTTCCTGGTCGGCTTGCTGGGCGGCTTGGCCCTGCAGGAGAAGACGGCGGAAATGCAGAGCGCGTCCGGCGTGGGGAGCGCATTGCTGGGTACCGTGACCCGCGAGGGCGACACGGTGCGCAGCTTCAACGCAGGCGATTTCCTGCGCAAGACCTGGCAGGAGCACATCTATTCCATCCAGCACCTGCGCCGCGACGTGAACAGCCGCCAGGGCCTGGTGCAGACCATCACCCAGAGCAGCACGGGGCTGTTGACCGTGGCGGTGATCAGTGTCGGCGCGACCCTGGTGGTCATCGGCGAGATGGACGTGGGTGCCATGATCGCCGCCAATATCCTCGGCGCCCGGGCCATGCAGCCCATCTCCAAGCTGTCCCAGTTGGGGGCCGCCTTCGCCAAGGCGCGCCAATCGCTGGAGATGTTCGCCAAGCTCAACCAGGTGCCGCTGGAGCCGGACAGCGGCTCGGCGCTGCGCACCTATTCGGGCGCCGTCGAGTTCCGGGACATGGCCTTCGCCTTCCAGGGCGCCACCTCGCCCATGTTCGAGAGCCTTTCGCTTAAGCTGGAGCCCGGCAGCGTGCTGGTGGTGACCGGCGCCAACAGTACCGGCAAGACCACCTTCGGGCGGCTGATCATGGGCCTCCTGGAGCCCATCCGCGGCGAGATCCTGGTGGATGGGCTGGACCTCAAGCAGGTGGCGCCGGAATGGTGGCGCCGCCAGGTCATCTACCAACCGCAGGAGCCGGCGCTGCTGAACGCCAGCATCGAGGAGAACCTCAGGATCAACAACCCGGATCTCGACGGCTCGGCCCTGAACGCCATCATCGACGCCTGCGGGTTGCGCAAGTTCCTGGACGAGAGCCCCCAGGGTTTCGAGACGCCGGTGGTCGACACCGGCTGGCGCCTGTCCGAGGGGATCCGCCGGCGCATGGCCCTGGCCCGGGCCTTGACCACCAACGGCCAACTGGCGGTCATCGACGAGCCGACGGAGAGCCTGGATGCGGACGGCTGCGCGGCGGTGCACCAGATCCTGGCCGCCCTGGTGAAGCAGGGGAAGACCATCATCCTCATGTCCCATGACCGGAACATGGTCAACGGCCCCCATACGGTCCTCGACTTGAACGAGAAGCCGGTGCCGACGGTGACCCAGGTGACCCCGGAACCGGCGACCCCCGCCGTTGCCGAGGCGCCCCAGCCGGCCGCCGCGGCGGAGGCGGGAGCGGCGGCTTCGAACGTCACCGAGCTGGCCGAGGCCCAGGCGGAAGCCAAGACCAAGACCAAGAAAAAACCGCGAAAATCGGCGGCATCGGAAAAGCAGGCGGACGAGAAACCGCCGGCAGCCGGTGAAACCCCGGCGACGGAACCGGATGACGAGGGCATCGGCGTTACCGGGGTGCAATCGCGTTTCCTTATCGATTCAGAGCGTAGGGCGGAAAAATGAGCGCCGACACACCCGATACCAAGGGCCCGCCGCCCCAGCAACCGGCATAAGCACCGCCGCCGCAACAACCGGCGCAAGCGCCGCCGCAGCCGCAATCGGCGCCAGAGCCTCCGCCGGCCGCGCCTCCCGCCGCCGCCGAACCGCCGCCGCCGCCGTCCGAGAAGACCTCCGTCACCGCCCATATGACCTTCATTCTGTCCGGCGTGGTGGTCGTCGCCTTCGGCATCTGGTCCTCGGTGAGCACCCTGAATATCGTCTCCATGGCCACCGGCGAGGTCATCCCGTCGACCCAGGTGAAGACCATCCAGCATCTGGAAGGCGGGATCATCCGGGAGATCTTCGTCCGCGAGGGTGAGCAGGTGAAAAAGGGCCAATCCCTGATGAAGTTGGAACCCACGGCCAGTGACGCCGACGTGGCCGAACTGAGGGTCCGGCTCAGGTCCCTGGCCGTCGATCGGGCCCGCCTGGAAGCCCTGACCCGCAACGCCGTCCGGCCCACCTTCCCGGCGGAACTGAAGAGCGACTACCCCGAACTGGTGCGTCAGGCGAAAACCCGCTTCGACGTGCGCCGCCGGCGTCACGTGGGCGAGGTGCTGCGCCAGGAACAGGCCGTGGCCCAGCGGAAGCAGGAAATCACCGAAATCAACACCCGCATCGGCTCCTCCCAACAGAGCCTGCGCCTGGTCAACGAGCAGATCAAGATCAGCGAAGAGTTGATGAAGGACAACCTCACCAACCGGTTCCAGCACCTGGACCTGCTCAAGGAATCCCGCCGTCTCCGGGGATCCATCGATACGGATCGTGCGTCGCTGCAGCGGGCCAAGCTGGCCCTCGGCGAAGCCCAGGCGGAGCTCCACAACATCAAGAACGCCTTCGACGAGGAGAACCAGACGGCCCTCGACGAGACCCGTCTCAACTATGGCGAACTCAAGGAACGGGTGAAGAAGTTCGAGGACAGCCTGAAGCGGACAACCGTGCGCTCACCGGTGGACGGCGTCATCAAGACCCTGCACGTGTTCACCGTCGGCGGCGTGCTGCGCCCGGGGGACCCCATCGCCGACATCGTGCCGGCCGGCGACCGGCTGATCGTGGAGGCCAAGCTGCCGACCCAGGACATCGGCTACGTGGCGGCCGGTCAGGTCGCCATCATCAAGCTGGCATCGGCGGATGCCATGCGCTTCGGGGGGCTTGAGGGGAGCGTCGTCAACGTCAGCCCCGATACCCTGATTTCACCGGAAGGGGAGCCCTTCTACAAGGTCCGGATCGAGACCGAGAAGAGCTATTTCGAGCGGGGCCAGGTGAAATACAACCTGTTCCCGGGCATGCAGGTAATGGCCAGCATCCATACGGGCCAGCGTACTGTCCTGCAGTACGTCATTGATCCGATCCGCTATTCCATGGGAAGCGCCATCCAAGAGCGCTAAGGCCTACTTTTTCTTTTTTTTAGCGTCGTCTTCCTCGGCCGCCGGCTCGCCCATGGCCTCGTCGTCTTCGCCTTCCCCATCGGCGGCGTCCATCTGGGCCTGTACCTTCTCGCGAATCTCATTGGCGGCGCCGGTAATGCTGCGCACGGCGTTCTGCAATTGGTTGGCGGGAAGAAGGACACGGACCACGGGCCTGACCGCGTTGTCCACTTCCTGTTGCGCAAAGGTCAGCCGGAAAACGCCATTGGCGTGTGAAACGTTGGAAATCAAATCAGCGAAATACTCTTCAGGAACCTCTTCCGTCACGGGAGTCTCCTTTTCCCCTCAATCATGTCGTCCCAGGGTGATTGTCGGCAATGTACCCTTTTCGGTCAACGATTTACTCGGTTCGCGCGAGGGTGACGGCGGGGGAGCGGAATTGTCGCAGATCAAGACCTGTTTCGGACCACGAAACGCCCGGAAATCCGGGCTTTTCGTCCTTGTCCGTCCCCAGGCCCGGTGTCATAACCAAAGGATGGCGAGAGGAGGTCGCGATGGCCCTGGATCCGGAAACCTTTGCCCATTTGATCGAAACCGTGCGCCGTTTCGTCGATGAACGCCTGGTTCCGCTGGAACAACAGGTTTCGGAAGACGACAAGGTGCCCGATGAGTTGATCGAGGAGATGAAGGCCCTCGGGCTGTTCGGCCTTTCCGTGCCCGAGGAATACGGCGGTCTCGGGCTGACCATGGAGGAGGAAGCCCACGTCTGCTTGCAACTGGGCCGCACCTCGCCGGCCTTCCGCTCAAGCTTCGGCACCAATGTGGGCATCGGCTCGCAGGGCATCGTCATGGACGGAACCGAGGCGCAGAAGCAGAAGTACCTGCCGAAGGTGGCATCCGGGGAATACGTCACCTCCTTCGCGCTTACGGAACCGGAAGCCGGCTCCGACGCCGCGGCGCTCCGGACCACGGCCGTCAGGGACGGAGACGACTACGTCCTCAACGGCACCAAGCGGTTCATCACCAATGCGCCCCGGGCCCATATCCTCACCGTCATGGCGCGGACCAATCCGGATATCGCCGGTGCCGGCGGCATCAGTGCCTTCATCGTCGAACGGGGAACACCGGGGCTCGGGTTCGGTAAGCCGGAGAAGAAGATGGGCCAGCAGGGGGCGCATATCTGCGACGTCATCTTCGAGGATTGCCGGGTGCCGGCGGAGAACATCATCGGCGGCGAGGAAGGAATGGGCTTCAAGACCGCCATGAAGACCCTGGACCGGGGACGGCTGCATCTGGCCGCCGTGTGCGTCGGTTTCGCCGAACGGATCATCGATACGACGGTGGCCTACGCCGTGGAGCGCAAGCAGTTCGGCGAGGCGATTGCCGAGTTTCAGTTGGTCCAGGCCATGCTGGCGGATTCCAAGGCCGAGGCCTACGCGGGCCGCTGCATGACCCTGGATGCGGCCCAACGCCGCGACGCCGGCGAGAACGTCGCCACGGAGGCGGCGTGCTGCAAGATGTTCGCCTCGGAAATGGTCGGCCGGGTGGTCGACCGGGCCGTGCAGATTCACGGCGGCAACGGTTACATCGCCGATTATGGGGTCGAACGCATGTACCGGGATGCACGCCTGTTCCGCATCTACGAGGGCACCACACAGATCCAGCAATTGGTCATCGCCCGCAACATGATCCGGGAAATGCGCGACGCCCTTTGAACTGAGGAGAGCAACCATGCGAGGACTGGACGCAAAGCTGGCCATCGTCACCGGCGGCGGCAACGGCATCGGCGCCGCCGTTTGCCGGCGGTTCGCCGAAGAGGGCGCCAAGGTGGCTATCTGGGACCGGGACAAGGATGCCGCCGACGGCGTCGCCAAGGCCATTGGCGCGGACGGCGGCGTGGCCGAGGCCTTTTCCTGCGACATCACCGATTTCGATGCGGTCACGGCGGCCCTGGGCGAGACCGAGGCGGCGCTGGGGCCGGTGGATATCCTGGTCAACAACGCCGGTTGGGACGTCTTCCGGCCGTTCCTGAAGACCGACCCGGCGCTTTGGGAGAAGATCATCGACATCAACCTGAAGGGCGTCCTGCATACCCATTACGCGGTGCTGCCGGGAATGACCGAGCGGGGCGGCGGGCGGGTCGTCAACGTGGCTTCCGACGCGGCCCGGGTCGGCTCATCCGGTGAGGCGGTCTATGCCGCCTGCAAGGCGGGTATCGTCGGCCTTTCCAAGACCCTGGCCCGGGAGCACGCGCGCCAGGGCATCACCTTCAACGTGGTCTGCCCGGGACCCACGGAAACCGGTCTGCTGGAGAGCTTCATGGCGGAAGCCGGCAACCCGGAGAAGTTGGCGGAAGCGTTCCGCCGCGCCGTGCCTCTGGGGCGCCTGGGTCAGCCCGACGATCTGCCGGGCGCCATTGCTTTTCTCGCCAGTGACGACGCGGCCTATATCACCGGACAGGTGCTGAGCGTCTCCGGCGGCTTGACCATGAACGGATAAGGGGACGACCATGGATTACCAGGACATTCTTTACGACGAGACGGATGGTGCCGCGACCATCACCATCAACCGCCCGGACAAGATGAACGCCTTCCGCGGCCAGACCTGCGAGGAACTGATCCATGCCCTGAACCGGGCCGGATGGAACAAGGATATCGGAGTCATCGTGTTGGCCGGCGCCGGCGACCGGGCCTTTTGCACGGGCGGTGATCAATCCGCCCACGAGGGCTCCTACGACGGGCGTGGCACCATCGGCCTTCCCGTGGAGGAACTGCAGAGCCTGATCCGCGATGTGCCGAAACCGGTGATCGCCAAGGTCCAGGGCTATGCCATCGGCGGCGGCAACGTGCTGGCCGCCATCTGCGATCTGACCATCGCCTCGGAAGCCGCCCAGTTCGGCCAAGTGGGCCCCAAGGTGGGTTCCGTGGACCCGGGCTTCGGCACCGCCTACCTGGCTCAGGTGATCGGCGAGAAGAAGGCCCGCGAATTCTGGTATCTGTGCCGCCGCTACACGGCCGCCGAGGCCCTGGAGATGGGTTTGGTCAACAAGGTCGTGGCGGCCGAGGAACTGGACGACGAGGTGGCCCGCTGGTGCGCCGAGATCATGGAGAAGAGCCCGACGGCCATTTCCATCGCCAAGCGGTCCTTCAACGCGGCGACGGAGGACCTGCGCGGCATCTCCTCCATGGGCATGCAGGCGCTGGCCCTCTACTATGACACGGACGAATCCCAGGAGGGGGTCAAGGCCTTCATGGAGAAGCGGAAGCCGGATTTCCGAAAACACGCCAAGTGACGCCGGCCCCATGGGGCCCGTCCATCGCAAAGGGGAGGTTGCGGCGGCATGACCGAGAGACTGACCGAGGCGGCGCGCGGCGTTTACGTGATCGCCGCCACGCCGTTCACCGAAACGGGTGCCGTGGACATGGATTCCGTGGACAGCCTGGTGGAATTCTACATCCAAGAGGGTGTCCACGGGATGACCGTGCTAGGAGTCATGGGGGAAGCCCCCAAATTGACGGACAGCGAGCAGACGGCGCTGCTGAAGCGTTACCTGGAACGTGTCGACGGCCGGGTGCCGGTGATCGTCGGGGTCAGCAACCCGGGGATCGACAATCTGGCGGCGCTTTCGAAAGCGGCCATGGACGCCGGCGCCGCCGGAGTCATGATCGCCGGCATCGGCGGCCTGAAGACGGACGAACAGATCACCGGCTACTTCGAACGGGTCATGGACAGCCTCGATCCGGAGACGCCGGTCTGTCTGCAGGACTATCCACCGACCACCACCGTCTACTTCTCCGTCGGCGTCATCAACCGGCTGATCGCCGATCATCCCCGGATCGTCATGTTCAAGCACGAGGACTGCCCCGGCCACCGCAAGCTCAGCCGGCTGCGGGCCGCGCCCGAGACGGACGGGGTGCGGCGGGTCAGCATCCTCACCGGCAACGGCGGGCTCTACGTCCCCCAGGAGCTCCGGCGCGGCGCCGATGGGATCATGACCGGTTTCGCCTTCCCCGGAATGCTGGCCCAGGTGTTCGAGACCTTCGCCGGCGGTGACGCCGAGGCCGCGGAGGATCTGTTCGATCTCTATTTGCCGCTGATCCGCCACGAGCAACAGTTCGGCTTCGGCCTGGCGCTGCGCAAGGAAACCCTGCGCCGGCGGGGCGCCCTCACGTGTCCGGCGACCCGTGCCCCGGGACCGTCCCTGGATGGCGACGATGTGGCCGAGCTAGAACAGCTTCTGGCGCGCCTGAAAGAGAAGCTCACGAGCGGCGGCTACGAGGTTCCGAACGGAATCTGATAGACTGACCGCCGCGTCCAAGGGAAAACGATCCGACCACCATGACAACCGACACCGCCGCATCCCGCCTGGCCGTCGATATCGGCGGCACCTTCACCGACGTGGTTCTGGAATCGGACGGCGCCATGGCCACGGCAAAGGTCTTGACCACCCCGGCGGCGCCGGAGGAGGGTGTCCTGGCCGGGGTCCGCGAGGTCCTGGAGGAGACGGGCCGAGCGGCGGCGGATGTGGGGATCCTGCTACACGGTACCACGCTGGCCACCAATGCGATCATTGAACGCAAAGGGGCGGTGACGGCGCTGATCACCACGGAAGGCTTCCGGGACGTCTTGGAGATCGGTTACGAAAGCCGCTACAACCAGTACGACGTATTCATCGACAAACCGACGCCGCTGGTTCCCCGTCGGCGCCGCTTGTGCGTGCCGGAGCGGGTCGACGTCCATGGTCGGGTGTTGAAGCCGCTGGATGAGGCCGCCGTCCACGAACTGCTGCCGGCGCTCGAGAATTTGGGCGTCGAGAGCGTGACCGTCGGGTTCCTGCACGGCTACGCCAATCCGGCCCACGAGCGGAAGGTCGGGGAGATTCTGGCCGCCGCCAGGCCCGATCTTTCGGTCACCTTGGCTTCCGACGTATGCCCGGAAATCCGCGAGTTCGAGCGTCTGACCACGGCCACGGCCAATGCCTACGTGCGGCCGTTGATGTCCAGGTACCTGGCCAACCTGGAAACCGGGTTGAAGGCCCTGGGCCTGGGGTGTCCGGTGCTGCTGATGACCTCCGGGGGCGGTTTGACGACGTTGGCGACGGCTCGGCAGTTTCCCATCCGCCTGGTGGAATCGGGACCGGCGGGGGGCGCCATCCTGGCCGCCCGCATCGCCGCCGAGATGAGCCTGGAGCGGGTGATTTCCTTCGACATGGGCGGCACCACGGCGAAAATCTGCCTGATCGACGACTTCCGCGCCCAGAAGGCCCGCGAATTTGAGGTCGATCGCCAGGCCCGGTTCCGCAAGGGCAGTGGTCTGCCGTTGCGCATTCCGGTGATCGAGATGGTGGAGATCGGCGCCGGCGGCGGCTCCATCGCCCGGGTCGATGCCATGCAGCGGATCACCGTGGGGCCGGACAGCGCCGGCGCCGATCCCGGGCCGGCCGCCTACGGGCGCGGCGGCACCGTGCCCACGGTGACCGATGCCGATATCCACCTGGGCCGCATCGATCCGGAGCGTTTCGCGGCGGGCAAGGTTCCTTTGGCACCGGAGGAATCGGAATCGGCGCTTTCCGGGGAGGTTGGCGAGCCGCTGGCCTTGAGCTCCCACATGGCGGCTTTCGGGGTTGCCGAAATGGTCGACGAAACCATGGCCAACGCGGCCCGGGTGCATGCCGTCGAACAGGGCAAGGCGGCCAGTGACTATACCCTCATCGCCTTCGGCGGTGCGGCGCCGCTGCATGTGGGAAGGCTGGCGGAAAAGCTGGCCATCAATGAGATCGTCGTGCCCACCAACGCCGGCGTCGGCTCGGCCATCGGCTTCCTGCGCGCCCCGGTGGCCTACGAAGTGGTGCGCAGCCGGAATATGCGGCTGCGCAATTTCGATGCGGCGGCGGTCAACGAGATTTTTCAGGAAATGCACGCCGAGGCCCTCGAGGTGGTTCAGGCCGGCGCCCCCGGCGCCGATTTCGAGGAGACGCGGCTCGCCTACATGCGTTACCTGGGCCAGGGCCACGAGATCGCCGTGCCCTTGCCGGCGCGGCTTTATGACGCCGAGGACGTAACGGCGCTGCAGGATGCCTTCGATGCGGTCTACAGCCGCCTCTACCAACGAATCCTTCCCAACGCCGAGGTGGAAATCCTCACCTGGGCCCTGTCGCTGACAACCGCCGATCCGCCCCCGGCGACCATCGGGGAGGCGGGTGTGGAACACTCAAACCCCGGACCGGCCGGCGCCCGCCGGATCTTCGACCCGGAAACCCAGGCGAGCCAGGACATTCCCCTTTACTGGCGGCCTGACCTGGCCCCCGGCGCACGGATGGAAGGGCCGGCGGTGATCGCCGAGAACGAGACATCCACCTTCGTGCCGGCGGGATTCGATGCCAGGATCGCCGCAAACGGGTTTATCATCTTGGATCGGAAAGCGGAGAAACCGTCATGACCCAGGCACTCGACACCATCCAGATGCAGATCATGTGGAACCGCCTGATCTCGGTCGTCGAGGAGCAGGCCCAGGCGCTCCTCAGGACCGCTTTCAGCCCCATCGTCCGCGAATGCGGGGATTTGTCCTCGGGCGTCTTCGACGTCGGCGGACGGATGCTGGCCCAGGCGGTCACCGGCACGCCGGGCCACGTTAATTCCATGGCGGAATCCGTGAAGCATTTCATTCGCCACTTCCCCACCGACACCATGCAACCGGGGGATATCTACATCACCAACGATCCCTGGCTGGGTACCGGCCACCTCAACGACTTCGTGCTGACCACGCCCTGCTTCAAGGACGACCGCCTGGTCGCCCTGCTCGCCTGCACGGCCCATATCACGGACATCGGCGGGTTGGGGACGGGCCCCGACGGCACCGACGTGCACATGGAGGGAATCTACATTCCCATGCTGAAGCTGGCGGATCGGGGGCGCATGGACGAGACCCTCCTAGCCATGATCCGCCAGAACACCCGCCAACCGGTGGAGACCGAAGGCGACGTCTATTCACTGGCCGCCTGCAACGATATCGGTTGCGCGCGTCTGCTCGAGATGATGGAGGAATTCGGCCTCGAGACCCTGGACATGCTGGCCGATTACATCTGCACGCATTCCTTTGACGCGGTCATGGCGGAGATCGCCAAGTTGCCGAAGGGCACCTACCGGAATTCCATGACCATCGACGGTTACGATTCGCCGCTGGAACTGGCGGCGACGCTGACAATCGCCGATGACGGTGTTTCCATCGACTACGACGGGACCTCGCGGCAATCCCGGTTCGGGGTCAATGTGCCGTTGGCCTATACCATCGCCTACAGTTGCTTCGGGCTGAGTTGCATCGTCTCGCCCGACGTGCCCAACAATGCCGGTTCGCTGGCGCCCCTCCGGGTGAGCGCACCGGAAGGCAGCATCCTCAACGCCCCCTATCCGGCCGCCGTCTGCTCACGCCACGTGATCGGCCAGATGTTGCCGGATGTGGTCTTCGGCTGCCTCGCTCAGGCCGTGCCCGAGCGGATTCCGGCGGAAGGCGCAAGCTGCCTTTGGAACCTGACCTTTCGCGGCGAGACGGACCGGGGCAGCAACGATGCCAGCATTTTCTGCATCACCGCGGTGACCAACGGCGGCACCGGGGCGCGGCCCACCAAGGACGGCCTGTCGGCAACGGCCTATCCCTCAGGGGTGCGTGGGACGCCGGTGGAGATCAATGAAACGGTGGCGCCCATCGTGGTTTGGCGAAAGGAATACCGGGCGGATTCCGCCGGTGCGGGGACCCACCGGGGCGGATTGGGCCAAGTCATCGAAGTGGAATCCGCGATCGGCGCCGACCTGGAACTGCTGGCCGCCTTCGACCGGATCAAGAACCCGCCCCGCGGACGGGCCGGCGGCGCCAATGGGGAGGCCGGGTCCGTGTCGCTGGCCTCCGGCGCAGCGCTCCGCGGCAAGGGCACGCAACTGGTGAAGAAGGGCGAACGCATCGTCATCCATACCCCCGGCGGTGCCGGCCACGGCGACCCACGGGCGCGGAATCCGGAACACGTCCGCGCCGATCTGGAAAACGAACTGGTGACGGCTGAAGGCGTGCGTCGCGATTACGGTGTCGTCGATTGAGCACCCGCCCGCTCAGGCGGCTTCCCCACCGGACAGGAACGCATCGATGACGGCAACCGCCTGGCCAAGCGCATCATCAAGGCTGGCCAGGCCTGGCGGAATGTCGGCGTCCTGGTTCCCCTTGATGGCCTCTTCCAGGGCCGTGGCTGCTTGATGGACACCCTCGGCGCCGAGCGAGCCGGAAACGCCCTTCAGGCTGTGGGCTTCGCGTTCGGCGTCGTCGCGCGCCCCCTGATCGAGCATGCCTTGGATATTGCCGGCGGCATCGGCGTACTTGTCGCGGAAATCCGTCAGAAGCATCTTCAGGACATCTTCCGGAATCATCAGACGTTCTAGGGCGTCGCTAATGTTCAGCGCCGCTGCCGGTCCGCTGTTCGACGTATCTGACGGTTCGATCTCGTTCACCCCTACCGAATCATCCCTTGGTTCATTATTGGTCGCCGAATCCGGCCCGCCGGTCAAGGGGGTGGCGGGAAGTTCGCCGTCCACCGATTTCAAATGTCGGTACGACAGGGCCCACTGGTTGATGGTCTCGACCAGTTTCCGGCCGTCGAAGGGCTTGGAGATGTGATCGACCATGCCGGCGTCGAGGCAACGCTGACGCTCCTCCGTCAAGGCGTGGGCCGTCATGGCGATGATCGGCAGGCCGACCCGCTCGGGCATGTCGCGGATGGCCGCGGTCGCCTCGAAACCATCCATTTCCGGCATCTGCAGGTCCATCAAGACAATGTCGTAATCGTTCTCCGGCGCACCCAGCATATCGACGCCTTGGCGGCCGTTGGCGGCAATCTCGACAATGAATCCCGCACCCGTGAGCACTTCGTCGGCGACCATCTGGTTGAGTTCGTTGTCTTCCACCAAAAGGACCCGGATATTGTCGTCGGCGGCCTTCGCTTCGTTCGTCGTGGCCGTCGCCGTCGAGCGTGTTGCCTGGCTTACGCGTGTCTCCGCGAAGGTCGACATGATGTTGTCGACCAGGACGGACGTGTTCAGGGGCTTGGTGAGGAACCCTTCCAGTTCCATGGTCTCGGCTTCCCGTTGCATGTCCTCCTGAGAGAAGGCGGTGACCAGGAAGATCGCCGGGGTGGAGGACAGGTTTTTGTTTTCCTTGATCCGCCGGGCCGTCTCCAAGCCATCCATTTCCGGCATCTTCCAATCCATGAGGACCAGATCGTAGGGTTGGTTTTCGGAAGCCGCCCGCTCGATTTCCGAGAGAGCCGAGGTTCCCGAATCGACGGCCGCCACGGGCATGGAAAGACTGTCCACCGTGTCGGTCAGGATCTCCCGGGCGGTGGTATTGTCGTCGACCACCAGGGTTCGGATGTCCTTGGGGTTGACGGAATGCGGCAGGACATTGCTGGAAGCCAAGTCGTGCAAACCGTAAACGGCGGTAAACACGAACTCGCTGCCCTCGCCCAATTGGCTGGTTACCGAAATTTCACCCCCCATGGCTTCCACCAGGCTCTTGGAGATCGCCAATCCCAGCCCGGTGCCGCCGTAGCGCCGGCTGGTGGATGAGTCCGCCTGACTGAAAGCATCGAACAGGCGGCTCTGGTGATCTTCGGTCATGCCGATGCCCGTATCCCGGACGGTGAACCGGAGGGTCGCCCGGTCGTCGTCATGATCGGCGACCTCGACGCGGACCAGAATCTCGCCCGTCTCGGTAAACTTGATGGCGTTGTTGGTCAGATTGATAAGCACCTGGCCGAGCCGCAGCGGATCGCCGACAAGGCCGCGCGGCACCCGGGGGTCGCTCCAGAACAGGACTTCCAGGCCTTTTTCCTCGGCCCGTTGCGAGACCACGGTGGCGAGGCTGTCCAACACCTCGTCGAGATCGAAATTGATGGTTTCCAACTCCATCTTGCCGGCTTCGATCTTGGAGAAATCCAGTATGTCATTGATGATCCCCAGCAGGGCCCGCGCCGCGGAATTGATCTTGTTGACGTAGTCCTCCTGCTTCGCGCTCAGGTCCGTCTTCAGGGCCAGGCCGCTGAGGCCGATGATGGCGTTCATGGGGGTCCTGATTTCATGGCTCATGTTGGCCAGGAACTCGGACTTCGCCTGGTCTGCGGCCTCGGCGGCCTCGCGCAAGCGGATCAGCTCCTTCTCGGCCTGCTTGCGTTCGCTGATGTCGGTGATGGTGCGAACCACGCCGCCATCGTCCATGGGCAGATGTCGAACCTCGACGATCCGGCCGTCCCCGACCTCGCGCTCGAAGACGTGGTAGTCGTCCCGGCGCAGAAATTCCAGGCGCTGCAGGATTTCCTGTTCATCCAGCTTCTTGCGCTCCATGTTGGTGCGCACCAGGTCCGCCATGTCGGCGAAGCCGTCGACGGACCCCGGGGGTAGGCCGCTGAGGTCGCGGAACCTGTCGTTGTAGGCGATGATTTTCAGGTCGCGGTCGAACATGACGATTCCCTGGTCCGTGTTCTCCAGGGTCTTCTCGGCGATGGCCTTCTCTTGGGCGAGCGCTTCCAGCATCGCTTTTTGTTCGGTGATGTCGGTCACCGTTCGCACGGCACCGCCGTCACCGACGGGGACATGGCGAATTTCCAGGGTTCGGCCGCCGGGGGCCGCCCGCTCGAACACCCTGAACTCGTTGCCATCCAGGGTGGCGAGGTTGCTGGCGATGGCTTCATCGTCGAACCCGTGACGGCGCATGTTCCAACTGACCAAGGCCCGCAGATTGGGGTACTTCTCGATGGAATCGGCGGGAAGACCGGCCAGGTCGAGAAAACGTTCATTGTGGGCGATGATCCGGGAATCCGCGTCGACCATGACAATCCCCTGGTCCATGTTGGCCAGGGTGCGGTCCAGGGTTTCCTTTTCCTTGGCCAGGGCGGCCTCGGCTTCCTTCAATTCCGTGACGTCCGTGAGAATGGCGCCAACGGCCGAGATCGTGCCGTCCGCCCCGTACACGGGAAACTTGGAGACGGCCACCGTATGCTCCAAACCATCGGCGAAAATCTGGCGCCGCTCCCGAGACGTCGTCTTCCCCTCATCGAAGACTTTTCGGTCCATGTCGCGGATGCTGGCGATCACGCCTTTCTGCAGGTTCCAGGTGGGATTTTCCGCCGAGGTCTTGCCGATCAAATTGTCCGGCTCCGTCCCAACCCACTCGGCAAAAGTCCGGTTGACCAGGATGTATTTCCCGTCCCGCGACTTCAAGGTGACGCCGGCGGGCAGGTTGTCCATGTAGGCCTGGAACCGGGCGTCACGCTCCCGCAGCGCCAGGTTGGCGGCCTTACGTTCGGTGACATCCTGGACGATGATCGTCGCCCCGCCGTCGTCCATGGGGGTTTTCCGGTGCTCGAGCACCCGGCCGTCGGGCGTCGTCAGTTCCGTTTCCACCGCTTCATCGCTGCGCAAGGCGGTCATGGCGGCCTGCGTCAGCTCATCCGCATCGCCGTCGCCGAAATGGCCATTGTCGACCAGGTACCGGACCGTGTCCTCCATTTCGGTGCCGGGCATCATGATGTGGCGTGGCATGCCGAACAGTTTCGGCACCTGTTCATTGACCAGGACGATCCGCATGTCCTTGTCCAACAGGTAGATTCCATCGGACATATTGGTGAGCACGTCGCGGATCACCAAATCCCGCTCGCCGACGGCGGTTTCGGCGCTGACCACCCGATCCACGTAAAGCCGCAGGCCCTCCAAGGCCCTCAACATGGTTCCGATTTCGTCCGCGCCACCGGCCGGCAGCCGGATGTCCGTTCGCCCGGCGGCGATGTCGCGCATGTGGGCGGCGGTGCGATGCAGCGGATTGGCGATTCCCCTCGCCACCACAAGCCATCCCATGACGCAGGCAATGGCCACGGCACTCGCCAACAAAAGCAGGGTGATCAAGCGGGTCCGATGCATGGCCTCGTCGAAACGGGTGGCGAAGGATTGGGCGTCGTCAATCATCCGGGCCGAGAAATTCGCCAGAAGCTCGCCGAAGGTTTGCGCCGACCGATTCACGGCCGATTGCTGCCGTGTGAGGGTGGCTTTTAGCTGCATGGCCTTGCGGCGAAGTTGGAAAATGCTGGTTTCCCCGGTGCCGAGCCCCGCCATGCGTTCAAAAAACGGCGCCACCTCCTTGCTGACGGCGTCATTCCCCATGCCGTCCAAATCCAGCCTCGCCTCCTCCAGGGCGCGTTCGTAATCCTTGGCCGCTGCGTCCAATTGCCGGCGAGTTGCCACCTGGCGCGCACTCAGGGCGGCGGCCTTCAACTCCCTGATCCGGACCGAGATGGAACTGCCGTAGTGATAGTCGTCGAAATCCTCATCGATGAGGTTCTCCAGGTCCTCCATGGGAACTTTCTTGCGTCTCACCATGGCGTTGAGGGCGCTGCTCAATTCCGATTCCGCGGTGTTGGTCACGCGGTCGAATATCAGCCGCAAGGCCTCGAAGGTTTCATCCAGGGTATGCCCGGTTTCCATGAGGCGCATGTTGACGGCAATTCGTTGGGTGACCGTGTCCTCCAGGATCATGAAGTTTTGCCGGATGCTCTTCGCTTGATCGGCAAGAACACGGCGGACCTTCGGGTCGATATCCGCCGGCCGGTTGATGAGCCGGTTGAGATCCCGCCAATGCTCGTTGATGTTCAGGGAAGCCTTGTCGCGGCCCGCATGCGATGTCGCATCCGCCAGGAGGTGAATATCCTCGGTAATGCGCCGCGCCGCGTCGGCGAGATCGCCGCCGTAGCGGATTCGGAGCGTGTTCTCCGAGACCACCCTTTCCACGTTGCGGGAACTTTCCTGAAAACTCACCAAGGCGAAGACCACGGTGCTGAAGGCAAGCAGGATGATCCCGGCAAACGCCAAGAAAAGCCGTCCCCGGATCGAACGAAACCACGAATCGCGTATGGCTGAAGTCAAAAGTCCCTTTCCTGGCCCCATTACGGCCGACCGCCCCGGCACCGCAAATGAACTATAATCAATTGTAATGTGGGGTGAAACGCCTCGATCGGTGATCCCGTTCGCTGCCGTTGGTGGCTGTTCTTCGTCGTCGCGTCGGGTTCGGATGCGTTTTCGAATTTACCCGCATGCCCATGCGTCCTATGACTAGAGACGCAAATGTTCCGAAAGCCATGAGCGATACCGAGACCAACACACAGCCGCTCCTGTTCACGCCGGTCACCCTGCGGGGCGTGACGGCGCGCAACCGCATCGTCGCCTCGCCCATGTGCCAATACCATTCCGTGGACGGCGGTCCCGGCGATTGGCAGATGGTGCACATCGGCCGCATGGCCGTCGGCGGCGCCGGAATCGTCTTCGGCGAGGAGACCGCGGTGGAGGCCATCGGCCGCAAGACTTACGCCTGCGCCGGGATCTGGGACGACAGGCACATTCCCCAATACCGCCGGATCACCGATTTCATCCGCGAGCAGGGGGGCGTGCCGGCCATCCAGTTCGGCCACGCCGGGCGCAAGGCGTCCTGTCACACGGCGGTCCATGACTGGGCGCCGCTTAGCGACGAAGATGCGGCCAAGGGCATGCCGCCCTGGCAGGGCATGGCGCCCAGTCCCATCAATTCCGAGAGCCGCCGATATGCGCCCAAGGAAATGGACCGGGACGACATTCGGCGGGTGCTCGACGCCTTTCGGGAGGCGGCGCGGCGCAGCCTGGATGCCGGGTACGACATCTGCGAGGTGCACGGGGCGCACGGCTATCTCATTCACTCGTTCCTCTCTCCGGTCAGCAACCGCCGCACGGACGCCTACGGTGGCGACGCCCAGGGGCGCATGCGTTTCGCCCTGGAGGTGGCCGAGATTGTACGAGAGGCCTGGCCCGCCGACCGCCCCGTGTTCTATCGCATATCCTGCGTCGACGGCGAGGGCGGTGCGTGGGGCCTGGAGGACTCGATCCGGCTTGCCTGGGAACTGAAGGCCCGGGACATCGATCTGGTGGATTGTTCGTCCGGCGGCATCACCGGTGATTCGGATATGCCCCTGGTGCCGCGGGTGCCGGGATATCAGGTGGGGTTCGCCGAGCGGATCAGGCATGAGGTGGGCGTGCCGACCATCGCCGTGGGCCTGATCACCGACGCCCACCAGGCGGAAGCGATCCTCCAGGAGGGGCGCGCCGATTTGATTGCCTTGGCCCGGGAACTCCTGTGGAACGCCGATTGGCCGGCCCACGCGGCCCTGGAACTGGGCATCGAGGACCCGCATGGCGTGATGCCCCATGAATACGCCTACCGCCTCCGGCAACGGGAACGGGCCAAGGACATGCCCATCAACCAGGGCGGCGCCGAGACCCAGGCGGCCATGCGGCACCATTTGGGAGACCGTTCCACCGGTTCATGATGGCTCCATGACCCTAACCCTCACGGATGCGGAGCGATCATGGTTGAGCGATGACGTGATGACCGGCCGAGGCCTGGCCATGCGCGTGGTCGCCCGGGCCGCCGGGTTTCTCGGCGCAGACAGACTGATCGATATTTCCTCGGCCCATATCGACGGCTGTCTCTACCACGGCGACGGCGGAGTGCATTTCGCGGAGAAACTGGTCAGCGGCGGCGCCGAGACGGCCGTGCCTGCGACCTTAAACGTGGGCGCCCTTGATTTGAGCCAACCGGACCATGTGCGTGCCGATGCGCATTTCCGGGAGATGGCGCGCCGCCAGATGGACGCCTACCTGCGGATGGGCTGCCGCCCCACCTGGACCTGCGCCCCCTATCAGGCGGGGCATCGGCCCGGCAAGGGCGATCAGGTCGCCTGGGGCGAGAGCAACGCCGTGGCCTTCGTCAATTCCGTCCTCGGCGCCCGTTCGGAGCGCTATGGGGATTTTCTCGACATCTGCTGCGCGGTGACCGGAAGGGCGCCGTTCGTCGGTCTGCACCGGACCGAAAACCGCCGCGCCGAACTGCTCATCGACGTTTCCGGCCTGAGCCCATCCCTCAAACGCCTGGACGCTTTCTATCCGGCGCTCGGTGCCATTCTCGGCCGCGAGGCCGGCACCGCCATCGCCGCCGTCGCCGGCCTGCCCGCCGAGGTCGGCGAGGATGCCCTGAAAGCCCTCGGCGCGTCGGCGGCGAGCACCGGCGCCGTCGGTCTGTTCCACGTGATCGGTGTTACCCCGGAAGCGGCCACCCTGGAAGACGCCTGCCAGGGCGTCGATCCGGAACGGCGAATCACGGTCACCGCCGAGATGATCCGCGCCGCCCGGGACGGTCTCAGCAACGCCACCGGCGACCGGTTGGACTGCCTGGCCCTCGGCAGCCCGCATTTTTCCGAGGCGGAAACCCGGGAACTGGCCCGCCTGGCAGCCGGTGCCGGTTTCCGCGTGCCGGTCTATGTCTGCACCGGGCGTCATACCCTGGATGCCCTGGAGGCGGATGGTCTGCGGCAGGATCTCGAGGGCCAGGGCGTCGTGTTCATCGCCGATACCTGCGTCGTGGTGGCGCCCATCCTGGAGGACTTGGACGGGGTGCTGATGACCAATTCCGGCAAGTTCGCCCATTACGCGCCGCCCAACACCGGTTACGGGGTGGTCTTCGGCTCCCTGGCCGACTGCGTCGCTTCGGCCGTCAACGGCCGGGTGACCCGGGAGGAGCGGCAATGGCAATAGAGACGAAAGGGACGGTGCTGATCGACGGGACGGCCAGCGGCACCGTCTTGAAGCTGGCCGAACCCATCAGTTTCTGGGGCGGGGTCGAGGCGGCCACGGGGAAGATCATTCAGCCCGCGCACCCGGACTTCGGCGCCTGCCTGACGGGAAAGGTGTTGGTCCTGCCGGGCACCATCGGCTCGTCGTCCTCAAGCGCCATCATGCTGGAATTGATCCGCCAAGGGACGGCGCCGGCGGCGGTGGTCATGGCGGAGACCGATGCCATTCTGGCCCTTGGCGCGGTGGTCGCCGAGGAATTGGGCCTGGTCCCGCCGCCCATGCTATGTGCCCCCGTGGAGACGTTTGAGACGGGCATGCAGGCGGAAATCTCCGGTGATGCGCTGATCCGCCTTGGCGTCGGCTCCTGAAGCGTCCAAAATCGCCCGGCAAAGGGAGGAGAGAACCATGAACCAACCCTGGGCCGGTGTGTTTCCGGCGTTGATGACCGAGTTCACGGAGGATGGCAGCCTCGATCTCGACGCCACCGGACGTCACATCCAATCCTGCATGGATGCCGGCGTCGCCGGTTTCGTCATGCTCGGGACCCTCGGCGAGAACCCGTCCCTCTACGGCGACGAGAAGGAAGCGGTGCTGACGGCCGCCGTGGAAGCGGCCGACGGATTGCCGGTTCTCACCGGTGTTGCCGAGTACACAACGGACATGGCCATCGACCACGTGCGCCGCGCCGAGCGGGCCGGTTGCGCCGGCCTCATGGTGCTGCCCTGCATGGTTTACGCTCAGGATCAGCGGGAAGCCCTGGCCCATTTCCGGGGCGTTGCCCAGGCCACGGACCTGCCGATCATGATCTACAACAACCCAGTGGCCTACAAGGTGGATCTCACGCCGGAATCCTTCCTCCAACTGGCCGACGTGGAGAACATCGTCGCGGTCAAGGAATCGTCCCACGACAGCCGCCGCATCATCGACATGATCAACGTCTGCGGTGATCGCTACATCATGTTCTGCGGCGTCGACGACCTGGTCCTGGAGAACGTGCTGTTCGGCGCCGTCGGCTGGGTCGCCGGCCTGGTCAACAGTTTCCCGCGTGAGGCCGTGCGCCTGTTCGATTTGGCCCGGGACGGCAAGGTGGAAGAGGCCCTGGAAATCTACCGCTGGTTCATGCCGCTTCTGCACCTGGACGTGGACGTCAAGCTAGTGCAGATGATCAAGCTGGCCAACCAGTTGACCGGCGAGGGGGCCGAATGGGTGCGCCGGCCGCGACTGCCGCTCGAGGGCGAGGAACGCCGCATGGTCACGGAGATCGTCGAGACGGCCTTGGCCAACCGGCCGAACCTCTGAGGGGCGACGCCGGGTGAGCCATACGGGCCAGGAAAGCCTCGTCGTTGGCGCCGGGATCGTCGGGCTAAGTTGTGCTTTCCACCTCCGCCGAGCCGGACACGCGGTGACCGTCGTCGATCGCGACCCGGAAGGCGACCGGGCGTCGTTCGGCAATGCGGGCGCCATCGCCCAGCCGGAGATCATGCCGCTGCCGGTGCCGGGCGTCGCCCGCAGGGTGCCGGGCTACCTGCTCGATCCGCTGGGGCCCCTGTCCATCCGCCTCGGCTATGCTTGGCGGCTTTGGCCCTATCTGTCCCGGTTTCTGGCCGCCGCTACGCCGGAGCGTTACGCGGCCGGGGCGACGGCCATGGCGGCCTTGTTGGCCACGGCCTTCGAGGACCACGGCGCCATCCTGCAGGAATCGGGCCTCGGGCATCTGCTGAAGAAGGAGGGGCACCTTTGGGTCTACCGGTCGGAGGCGGCGCGGGACGCGGCCCGGGGCGAATGGGAACTCCGCGAACGCCTGGGGTTCCATTGCGAGGCCCTGGACCGCGAAGGGGTGTCGCGCTTTGAGCCGGCCCTCGGCCCGGCCGCCCATTGCGGCTACCGGACGGCGGATTGGGGGCACTATGCGGACCCCAAGGCGCTGGTGCTGGGGCTCATGGATCACCTGCGCGACCGGGGCGTCGCGTTCCGCCGGGGTGAGATTTTCGATATCGAGATCAAGGAGGAACGGCCCACCGCCGTCTATTCCCGGAACGAGGCGCGTTTCCCCTTCGATAACCTGATCATCGCCGCCGGCGCCTGGTCGCATCACCTGAGTAACCGCCTGGGCGATTACTGCCCCCTGGAGACGGAGCGGGGCTACAACACCACCCTGCCGGACCCGGGCGTGAGTGTGAACAACATGGTGACCTTCGCCGAGGACCATTTCGTCGTCACGCCCATGGCCATGGGGCTCCGGGTCGGCGGCGCCGTGGAGTTCGCCGGCCTCACCGCACCGCCCAATTACCGCCGTTGCCGGGCCCTGTTGACGCTGGCCGGCCAGTACCTGCCGGGGCTGAACCCGGCCGGGGGCACGGAATGGATGGGCCACCGCCTGTCGACGCCCGATTCGCTCCCCGTCATCGACCGTTCCCAGCGCTTCGAAAACGTCTATTATGCCTTCGGCCACGGCCACCTGGGTCTCACCGGCAGCGCCACCACGGGCCGCCTGATCGCCGCCCTGGTGCGGGGCGAGGACCCGGGATTGGACCTGGCGCCGTTCCGCATCGGACGGTTCGAATAGGAGCGCGCATGAACGGCACCTTCACCTGCATCGACGCCCATACCTGCGGCAACCCGGTCCGGGTCGTCGTCGACGGCCGGCCGGACCTGGACGGCGCCACCATGCTGGAGAAACGGGCCCATTTCCTCGAGGAATTCGACTGGATCCGCACCGGCCTGATGTTCGAGCCCCGCGGCCACGAGGTCATGTCCGGGTCCATCCTGTACAAGCCGACGCGCGACGATTGCGACCTCGGCATCCTTTTCATCGAGGTTTCCGGCTGTCTGCCCATGTGCGGCCACGGCACCATCGGCACCGTGACGGTGGCCCTGGAGCGCGGCCTAGTGACCCCCCGGGAGCCGGGCCTTCTGCGCCTGGATACGCCGGCGGGCCTGGTTGAGGCCGCCTACCGGGAATCCGACGGCCACGTGGAAGCGGTCAGGATCACCAATGTCCCGAGCTTCCTGCATGCCGCCGGTTTGCAGGTGGCGGCGCCGGAACTAGGGCCGTTGACCGTCGACGTGGCCTACGGCGGCAATTTCTACGCCATCATCGAGCGCCAGGAAAACTTCCGCGACATGGCCGACCTGACGCCGGGGGACATCCAGCGCTTGAGCCCGGTGATCCGTGAAAGGCTGAACGCGGAACATGAATTCGTTCATCCGGAACAACAGGACATCCAGGGGCTCTCGCACATCATGTGGACCGGAAAGCCGACGGTGCGGGGCGCCGACGCCCGCAACGCGGTGCTTTACGGCGCCAAGGCCATCGACCGGTCACCCTGCGGCACCGGCACGTCGGCCCGCATGGCGCAATGGGCGGCGCGGGGCGATCTTCGGCCCGGCGATCGGTTCGTCCACGAAAGCATCATCGGCAGCCTGTTCACGGGCCGCGTCGAAGCGACGGCGGAAGTCGGCGGCAAGCCCGCCATCGTGCCCTCCATCGAAGGCTGGGCCCGCATCTACGGCGACAACGTCATCACCATCGATGAACACGACCCCTTCGCCCACGGGTTCCTGGTCACCTAGCGTATCCTTCCTGATAGGGAAACGCGGAGCGCGCCGCCTTGGGATGGCTTCGGGTCCGGCCTGAGAAAATGCAACGGCCCCGGCCGGTCGGAAACCGGGTAAATTATTGATTTCAAATAGGTAATCGGCATCTTGCCCGCGATTTCCTCGGGAGATCGTCATCATCCGTCATCATTTGTCGTCATTTCCCGTCGTCGGGCGGATTTCGCCTTTATAACCAAGAACTTGGCAGGAGGATATTTGCAACGGAAAAGGCAACATCCGGTGCAAGTGTCATCATTTGTCGTCATTCATCCGCATGTCGCGCCGCCCCGGCACCGGCCTAGTTTTACGCCAAACCGGCCATCCCCAATGGGCTTGAGACCGAGACAGCCGTTATACCAAGCTGTAAAAAGTTTGACTCATTAAGGGACTGTTAGGCGGGGTGTGATTCAACATGGAAAACAGAGGAGTTTTTCCATGGCACGCGGCATTCCCCTACGCACAGACTTCACTTGCGACG
>Ga0209568_1000150_pt1 | contig 24927 bp, 25 predicted proteins | sample WorMetOlspDAHAB2_FD_187406 | JGI IMG/M metagenome (GOLD analysis project Ga0209568, IMG submission 187406) | Marine gutless worms symbiont microbial communities from Max Planck institute for Marine Microbiology, Germany - Olavius sp. DAHAB.2... ...
GCTGCGCCGCCGTCAACTCATCGACACGCGAGAACCAGTCCCGAAAGCGCTCGTGATCCATCTCTCTGACTCCCAAAGCGTATCGAGAGGGATTCTACCACAATGCCTACGAATCGCGAATTGAGCCAATGGAAAAGGCCCGGTCCGTGGTGGTCAAGTCGCGGGGCCATTTCCGAGCCGGCTTCCTGCCCTGGTTCCCGCCCGACCAAGTGATCGAGGTGGACGCGCCGGGCCTGACCTCGCCCGTATTCGAGAATTTCACCTTCGATGGCTACGCCCGACCCATCTATCCCCTCGATCCGGAGATGGACTGGCAGGTGCCGGGCTAGGCATCACCGATTCCGGCCACAGCACCTTCCGTGCCGAACAGAAGAACGACGGACTCCGCCGTCAGACCGAGCGCCGCGCGTATGTCCGCGGCGGCGGCAGCCTGTTTCGCCGCCGCAAAACCGGCGGCCCCGGCGGGACCGGTGGCGACGGACGGCGTGCCGGCCTTCAGATCGGCGATGGCGGCGAGGATTTCAGGATCGGTCACCGTGATCGCGGCCGTCAGCCGGTTCTTGAGGATCGGCCAGGCGACGGCGGCGACCTCGCGGCAGTTCAGGGGGCCGACGATGGTCTCCAGATCCCCCGTTGCCGGTCGCGGCTCGCCGGCTTCCAGGCTGGCCAGCACGCAGGCCGCCGCTTCCGGTTCGGCGACGACGATGGTGGGGACGGCGTCGGGCAGGGCTTGCGTCAGCTGGGCGCAGGTCGCGGCGGCCACGCCGCCGACACCGCCCTGGATGATCACGTGGGTCGGGGGCGGCGCACCCAATGCCGCCATCTGTTCCAGGGCCTCGGCAGCCATCACCGTGTAACCGGTCATCACCGTCTTCGGGATGTCCTCGTAGCCGGGCCATGAGGTGTCCGAGATCACCACCCAGCCCTCGGCGCGGGCCGTTTCCTCAACGTCGCGCACCGCCTCGTCGTAGGTTCCTGGGTGGCGGACCACCCGGGCCCCTTCGCCTTCGATGGCGTCGATGCGTGATTGCACCGTATCACCGGGGACGTAGATGACCGCTGCGCAACCGAAGTGCCGGGCCCCGGCGGCGACGGCGCGGCCGTGGTTGCCCGAGGACGCGCAGGCGACGGTGACGCCCCGGGTATGCTCGGCGTAGGTGCCCCGCGCCAGATCCGTGACGGAGACCGGTTTTCCCAAACGCTCCGAGAGGCTTCGGGAAAGGATCATGGCGACGGCGTAAGCGCCACCCAGCGACTTGAAGGCGTTGAGACCGAACCGGGGACCTTCGTCCTTCAGGTAGACGGCACCGACGTTCAAGTCCGCCGCCGCTTTGCTGAGGACATGCAACGGCGTTGCCGCATGAGCCGGGCAGAGGCCGATGGTGTCGCGCGCGGCCTTAGCCGATTCCTCACTGATGACCGCCCGCTCGGTTTCCGTATAGGGTGTGTCCGGGCAGGCGTTCCGGTTGATGAGAAACGTCATGGGGTCCTCCGCGCTCAAAGCCTCCGCAGGCTATAACGGGCTTCGCCTGGCGAGGCAACGGTGGCGTTGGATGACAGCTTAAGCGGTTCCGTGTATCCTTGCCGCTTCGCAACGGAGACCTCCATGAGGACCTGGATTTTTGCCTTGAGTTTGCTGGCCGGCGCCGGCTTCGGCCTGCCGGTTCTGGCCGGAAAGACGCCGCCGCAGACCCTGCCGGAGACGGAAGAACCCTTCGTTCATCACGACGCCTGTTTCGGCGACCGCTATGAATCCGATAAGGACCTGAACGACGGCAACGAGATATCCGACAAGGAGCTGCAGGACCTCATCGAACAGATGAACGGTCCCGGCGTCTGAACCCAAAAATTTCAAGGACTTTCCCATGACCACCAACGCCGGTCCCTACCGCACCATGCTGTTCGCGCCGGGCAACCATGCCCGACGCGTCGAGAAGGCCTTGGGGCTTGCCGCCGATGCGGTGATTCTCGATCTCGAGGATGCCGTCGCCGTGGCCGAGAAGGTGGCGACCCGCGCGGCGGTGGTCGAGGCCCTGCAGGGTCCGCGCACGGGGTTGGGCTACGTGCGCGTCAACGCCTACGACACGGAATTCTGTTTCGGCGACCTGCTGGTGGTGGTTGCCGATGGTGTCGACGGCATCATCCTGCCGAAGGTGGAGACGGCGGCGCAGCTCCAGTCCGTGGATTGGATCGTCGCCCAGTTGGAGCGCGAGAAGGGCCTTGCGGTGGGCGGCATCGACATCATCCCGATCATCGAGACGGGAACCGGCGTGGCCAACGTGCGGGACATCGCCGCCGCCGGAACGCGGGTCCGGCGCCTCTCCTTCGGCGCCGGCGATTACACCAAGGACATGGGAATGCGCTGGACCCGGGGCGAGGCGGAGATCGCCCAGGCCCGGGCCGAGATCGCGCTGGCCAGCCGCGTCGCCGGCCTAGAGCCGCCCATCGATACGGTCTGGATCCACATTAAGGAGACCGAAGGCTGCACCCGATCGGCCGAGGCGGTGCGCGACATGGGCTACCAGGGTAAGCTGTGCATCCATCCCGACCAGGTGGACCCGGTGAACGCCGTGTTCACGCCGACGGACGACGAGGCGGCCTTCGCCGAAAAGGTGGTGGCGGCCTTCGAAGCGGCGGAAGCGGAGGGTTTGGCATCGATCCAGGTGGACGGCTACTTCGTCGATTACCCCATCGTCGATCAGGCCAGGCGCACCCTGGAGCTGATGGCGCGCATCAAGGCCAGGGAATGAGTTTCGAATAATCCGTTGAATCGCTTGACATATGGGCCGGGCAGGCGCATTTAGCGGGCACACATTGCCCCGCGATTGCGCGAAGCGCCGTTGAAACGGCGCCACGTCCCGGGGCCAATAAGCAAGAAAAACGCCCGTTCCGGCCGCGCCCGGAACCGCAAGCGCCGGAGACCGGCAAGCAAAACAAAGACCCGTCTCCAGGCCCATTAGGACGAATTCAAGTGAAAATTTCGAAGTTCTCGGAGCTCGGCTTGGCCGACCCGATCCAGCGCGCATTGCGCGCCCGCGACCATGCCGTCCCGACGCCCATCCAGGCGCGGGCCATCCCGCAACTGCTGGATGGCAAGGACATGCTCGGCATCGCCCAGACCGGCACCGGCAAGACCGGCGCCTTCGCATTGCCGATCCTCCACAACCTTCACAAGGTGCCCCGCATCAAGGGGCCCCGCTCACCACGCGCCCTGATCCTGGCGCCGACCCGCGAACTGGCGATCCAGATCGGCGACGAGTTCAAGGCCTACGGCCGGGACCTGCCGCTCCGCCACACGGTAATCTTCGGCGGCGTCGGTCAGAAGCCGCAGGTGGATGCCCTCAGGCGCGGCGTCGACATCGTCATCGCCACGCCGGGCCGGCTGCTGGACCTCATGGGTCAGGGCCACGCCGATCTCGGCGGGGTCCGGTTCCTGGTCCTCGACGAGGCCGACCGCATGCTCGACATGGGCTTCGTGCGCGACGTCCGCAAGATCGTCGCCGCGCTGCCCGCCGAACGACAATCGCTGCTGTTCTCGGCCACCATGCCCCGGGAAATCACACGGCTTTCGGCCGAGATCCTGACCGACCCCGTACGCGTCGAGGTGACGCCCCAATCGACGCCCATCGAGCGCATCGAACAACACGTCTACCATGTGCCCGCCGCCGGCAAGCGGGCGCTGTTGGCCGAGCTCATGGGTGATCCGGCGCTGGAGCGGGTGATCGTCTTCGCCCGGACCAAGCACCGGGCCAACCGGGTCGCCGATCAGCTGGGCAAATGCGGCGTCGACGCCGAGGCGATCCACGGCAACAAATCCCAGGGGGCGCGCCAGCGGGCCCTGAAACGGTTCCGGGATGGCGACGCACGGGTCCTGGTGGCTACCGATATCGCGGCCCGCGGCATCGACGTGGACGGTGTCACCCACGTCATCAACTACGAACTGCCCAACGAACCGAAGAGCTACGTGCACCGCATCGGCCGCACGGCCCGCGCCGGCGCCGACGGGATTGCCTTCTCGTTCTGCGATCCGGCCGAACGCGAGCACCTGCACGGCATCGAGCGCCTGATCCGGCAGCGCTTGACGGTGGCCGGGGATTTGCCGGCGGAGGTGTCTCCGGAAGGATTCGGGAAAAGGCGGGGGCCCGCCGGCCCGAAACGTTTGAACGGCGACAAGCGGAAACGCCAGGGAGCGGGCGGCGAGAAGCCGCGTCGCCGCCGCCGCTCACGTCGGCGGGTCGGCGGGACGGCGCCGACGCAGTTCTCCTCCCTGGCCGCCGCCCTCGGGCCGGAGGGCAGCGCCGGGCGGTGACCAAGCCCGTTTCGGGCCGTGTTCAACTCGGACCGTAACGGTGGCGCAAGCCCTGCCTATTTGGCCGGTTGTTTGCCCATCCCGTGGCGCGGCATGTTCGGCATGTGATGGGGGATGCCCATGTGGGCGCCGGGTTTGTGGTGTTCCTCGTGCATGGTGTCGCGCACCTCCGTGCCGGCACCGGGGAAGCCTGCCTGCATCCAGGTGACGATCCGCCAGATATCGTCTTCCGATAAGGCCTCGGCGAAACCGGGCATGGGGACGTCGAAATCGGCGCCGCCTTGGCTGATGATCCAGAAATAGTAGTCGTCGATCTTCGGGAAGTGCCTGAACATCATCCGGAGATCGGCCGGTTTGACCTCGAGCATGGCGGCCATGTGCCCCTTGCCGCGGCCCTCGGCGCCATGGCACATGACGCAATTGGCCTCGTAGAGCTTCATGCCGGCCCTTACGGTTTTTGGCGAACTCTCCAGCGGGTTCGCGCGGCCCTTGAAGGCGGGCGGCATCTTTCCCTTCTCATAGGCCTCGAAGGCGGCGGAGCCCTTGCCGCCCGGACCGTGGGCGAAAGTTGGCGGCACGGCCAACAGGATAGCGGGGATGATAAGCGCGATCAGCGATCTCATGACGATGGTTGAACCTTTCCTTGGATCATTTCCTGGTGCGCGCGCACGGTCAGAAGATGCCGTTGGCCTTCTGCAGGGCACGGATATAGACGATCACCTTCTCGATCTGTCGGTCGGTAATTCCCTCGACCGGGGGCATGTCGCCGAAGGGCCAGTGATGGGCCCGCGCGCCGCGCTTCGGGGCCAGGTAGAAGGCGCCGTCGGCGTGATGCCCCGGGTGGTAGACCCGGTGCAGGAAGGTCGGGCCCTTTTCGGTGCCGGCGGCGTTGCGGCCGTGGCAACCGGCGCATTTGGCATCGAACACCATCTTGCCTAGGTTCAGGGCCGGGGTCATCTCGGGCAGCTTGACGGTGGCCGGATCGCGCGGCTTGGCGGCGAAGGATTCGGGGACATTGCCGGCCATGACGAGAGCCAGGACCAGCGCCGCGACAACAAGGTTTCTTCCGTTCATGGCCATCAAAGCCTCCGGTGTTCACGCAACGACATCCGGCGTTTATGGCGTTTGCAGCGGCTGGAAGGTCAAGGGTGAGACCGGTAAAAAATCCGTTAGATGCCGAGGAAAATGCCGCCGTCCACGTGCAGGCATTGGCCGGTGACGTAGGCGGCCTCCGGGCGGCAAAGATGGCGGATCATGCCGGCAATCTCCTCGGGCTTGCCGAAGCGCTCGATCATCCGGTCCTTACCGCCGCCGGAACGTTCGCCGGCGGCGCTGCCGCGCTCCGTGTCGATGTGGCCCGGCGCCACCATGTTGGCGGTGAGGCCCTGGGGGCCGAACTCTGCGGCGATGGACCGGGTCAGGGCCAACAGCCCCATTTTGGCCGCCGCCACGTGGGCTCGGTAGGGCACCGGCGTGTGCGGGGTGGGGCCGCCGAGGGTCACCGCCCGGCCGCCGTAACCCGTATCCTTGTTCGATTCTAGGATCAAGGGGATCGCTTCCTGCAACAGCCGGAAGGGCGATTCCAGGTCCATGCGCATGACCGCGTGGAACTCTTCCAGGGGAATTTCCAGGAACGGGTGCTGGCGGCGCATGGCGGCGTTGCAGACCACGATGTCGAGCCGCCCGAAGGCCTCGCGGGCCGCCGCCACCAAGGTCCCGGCGGCATCGTCGTCGGTGATGTCCTTGAGGCATACCGCCGCCCGGGCGCCCAGGGCCCGGATCTCGGCGGCCGTCGCTTCTGCGGCGTCGGCGTCGCCTCGGCCGTGGACCAGAACGTCGGCGCCGTCGGCGGCCAGCGCCAGCGCCGTGGCCCGGCCGATGTTCTTGGCCGATTCGGTGATCAGCGCCGCCTTGCCGGCGAGCGGCCGCTCTCCGCCGCCCATCTCAGGTGCCGAAGTAGAGGCCGCCGTTGACGTGCATGGTCTGGCCGGTGATGTAGTCGGCCTCCGGCAGGCACAGGTAATGGATCATCCCGGCGATCTCTTCCACGTCGCCCATGCGGTTGATGGGCGGTTCCACCTTCATGGGCGGCCGGGCCCCGGCGGAGGCCGGGCGTTCCGTGTCGATGTGGCCCGGTGAGACCACGTTGCAGGTGATCTTATGGGGCGCCAGTTCGGCGGCCAGGCCGCGGGTCAGGCCCACCAAGCCCGCCTTGGCGGCCAGCAGATGGACCCGGTTGGGGGTGCCGATATAGGCGGAGATGCCGCCCAGCGTGATGATCCGGCCCCAGCGCTTCCTGATCATGTGCGGCGCGCAGGCCCGGGCACAGAAGAAGGCCCCATCCAGGGGCACGGCCAGGGTACGGCGCCATTCATCCAGCGGGATCTCCATGAACGGCTTCTGGGCTCGGACGGAAGCGTTGGAGACCAGGATGTCGATGGAGCCGAAGGCCTGGATGGCCACGTCGGCCATTTCCTTCACCGCGTCCTCGTCGGTGACGTCGGCCACGTGGGCGAGCGCCCGGCCGCCGGCCTCGAAGATCTCGTGGGCCACGGCGTCGGCGGCTTCCCGGTCCTGGACCGCGTTGACAACCACGGAAACGCCGTAGGACGCGAGTCGCTTGGCCGTGGCCCGGCCGATGTTGCGGGCCGCGCCGGTGACGATGGCCACCTTGCCGTCCAGGGGGGTGTCAGAATCGCTCATGTGCTGGTCGTTCCCGGTCTCTCAATTGCCCTTGAACTGGGGCGGGCGTTTGGCGTTGAAGGCGAGCACGCCCTCGGTGAAATCATCGCTGGTGACGCAATCGGCGAAACCCATGGTCTCGGCGTCCAATTGCTGCTCCAGGGTATGGCCGAGGGATGCGTTCAACAGCGCCTTGGTGTGGCCGTAGGCCCGGGCCGGGCCGGCCGCCAGGCGGGCCGCCAGTTTCTCCGTCTCGGCGTCCAGCTCGGCGTCGGGAACGACCCGGTTCACCAGGCCCCATTTCTCCGCCGTGGCGGCGTCGAACCGATCCCCCAGCAGCGCGATCTCCATGGCCCGTTTCGAGCCCACGGTGCGCGGTAGCGCGAAGGTGGAGCCGCCGTCCGGGCTGGCGCCGAGATGGCAGTAGGCGAGGGTGTAGAAGGACGTGTCCGCGGCGATGGCCAGGTCGCAGGCCAGCATGACACTGACCCCGGCGCCGGCCACGGCACCCCGGACGCTGGCGATGATCGGCTGCGGCATGGCCCGCATGTGCATGATGGTCTCGTGGAAGCCGGTGATCATGGACTCGATCTCATGACGCAGCGCCGTCTTGTCCGGCACCGCCTCGATGCGGTCCTGGAAGTGCTTGATGTCGCCGCCGGCCATGAAATGGTCACCGGCGCCCGTGAGTACCACGACGCGGATGGACTTGTCCTCGCTGATCGCCCGGGTGACGCCGGCCATGGCAGCGATCAGGTCCAGGTTGATGGCGTTCAGGGATTCCGGCCGGTCGAAGGTGATGCGGCAGATGGGGCCGTCCGTCTCAACGCGCACAGAAGGGTTCGACGAGGTGATGGTCATAGGGGGCTCCCGAGTATTGGCCGCCCTAAGGGTACCCGAACGGGCCTTTCGTGCAAGCCGTCCGGATCATTCCGGCAGCGCCACGGCGCCGGCCTCCACCAGGGCCTGCATGGCCTGATCATCGTAGCCGAGCCCGGCCAGCACATGGCGACCGTGTTCGCCGATATCGGGGAACGGCTTGCCCTTCTCGGCGTCCCGGGGCGTGGTGCCGGGCACCGTGGGGAAGGGGAAGGAGCCGATGCCAGGTTGTCCGGAGTGCGGCGCCAAGCCGGTGGCCTTGACGTGCTCGTCATCCAGCCAGTCGTCGAAGTCGTTGATGCGGTCGGCCAGGATGTCGTGCTCGCGGAAGGTGGCGCACCATTCGTCCGTGGTGCGCTCCCGGAAGCGGACCTCCATGAGCGGCTTCAACAGGTCGAAGTTCTTGGCCCGGAGCTCGAAGTCCGTGAATCGGGGGTCGTCGGCCAGTTCCGGCATGTCCATGGCCTCGCAGATGCGCCGGTACTGCTCCTCCTTGACCAGCGCGATGCCGACGAAACCGTCCGCCGTCTCGTAGCTGCCGGCCGGCGCGTTGAGAATCCTCGGCTCACCGCCTTCCAGGTAGCGCTCGATGATCTTCGGCGCCAGCAGGGCGGCCATGCAGTGGGCCAGGCTGAGATCCAGATGCACGCCTTCCGATTCCTCGTCCCGGCCGGCCAGCGCCGCGGCGATGGCCTGGTGGGCGTAGACCCCGGTGATGGTGTCCGGCACCAGCATGCCGACCCGGTGCGGCACCCCGTCGTTGCCCTTGTTAACGGCGCAGAGGCCGGAGAAGGATCGCAGGACCGTGTCCGAACCGGGCCGCTCGCGATAAGGGCCCGATTGGCCGAAGCCGCTGACCGAGCCGTAGATGATCTTCGGATTGACCTTGCGCAGGTCCTCGAAACCGACGCCCAGCCGGTCGGCGACGCCGGGCCGGAAGCTTTCCATGGCCACGTCGGCGTCCTCGGCCAGCTTGTAGACGATCTCCCGGCCTTCCTCGGATTTCAAATTCACGGCGACGGAGCGCTTGTGCGGGTTGGCGACCAAGGACAAGGGCGTCTGGCCCGCGTAGGACCGGCCGATGCCGCGGATCCAGTCCCCCTCGATGGGTTCCACCGTGGTCACCTGGGCGCCGTAAAGGGAGAAGAGCGCGATGCAATAAGGCCCCGCGAAGCCCTGCGATAGGTCGAGAATCTTGATGTCCGCGTACGGCGCCGCGTAGCTCATGGGTCCATTCCTCCGCCCGTTGATGGGGGATTTATATAGGCGCGGACAGACCCCGGCAAACGTTTTTGAAACTTCGTTTCAAAAGTTGAAATGGCTGCGTGTGGCCCGGTCAGCTTCCCGGATTGGACTTCCAGTATTTGATGTTCAAATCCCGGATCATGTCGTCGTGGCGGTACTCCAGGCAGCGGCGCACGCCCCCGAAGGACCAGCGCGCCGGGCCTTCGCGGCATTGCTTGAACTCCACCTGGGCGCGGGCCAGGCCGGCCGCCGGCAGTTCCAACTCGTCGCCGATGGCCTGCTGCCAAATGCCGTCCAGCGCCGCCGGTTTGATCGCACCGTGGCGCGGCATGCGGTTGGCGACGCTGGCCAGAACCTGCGCCGCCCGGGCCTTGGGCGAGGCGTCGACCACACCGGCGCCCTGTTCGCGGCGCCACTTGGTGACGTAGGCGATTTCCTTCTCGGTCAGCGGGTTCGGGTCGTAGGGCACTGGTTCGGGCAGCAAAGATGCCGCCTTGCCCACCCGGATCACCGCGTCGGTGCCGCCCAGCTTGGCCAGCGCGCGTTCGTCGATGACCGCGCTGACGGCCATGAAGCCGCGGCTTTCCACGAAGCTGACGTGCTCGGCGGCGGCCAGTGTCCGTTCGCCCCGGGCCGTGTTGATAACCAGGGTGAAGTCCTCGGCGGCGGCCGGCGTATAGACGGTGCCGTGGCTCGGCGAGGGGCGCTTCTGCTGCAGGCAGTAGGTGGAGAGATCGGCCCGGCATTGGCCCTCGGCGCAGGTGAAGGGCACGCCGACGCCGTTCGGCAGGGCGGCGAGGATTTGCGGCGCCGCCTGGGCCGGCGCGGTGAGGGCGGAAATCAACAGACCGGCGGCCAGGCCGGCGAAGAGGGGCAAGCGCATGGGGCTCTCCTGCGGTGTCTCCTGTGAACAACCAATGGGCCCTGCGGCGGCGCGCCGCCACGGGCACGTGGAACCATTCTAGCCTATTTCCCCGCCTCGGGCCACTTCGCCCCGCCCTGGGGGTTCCGTTGCCCCGCCTGTCGGCTTCCCCTAGCATGAGAGGATGAATTGAGGGGGGTTTTCGCCCGTGGACGATGCACCCATCGAGATCGGCCTGCCGGAACGCCTGACCTATAGGGAAGATGGTCTCCACCTGGAGATCGTCCGCAGGTGGTTCGGCCCCAAGTTCCTGTTCCTGACCGCCTTCACGGTCTTCTGGGACGGCTTCCTGGTGTTTTGGTACGACCAGGCCATCGGGTCGGGAGACACCTTGATGCTGGTGTTCCCGCTGCTCCATGTGGGCGTCGGCATCGGCCTGACCTATTACGTCATCGCCGGCTGGCTGAACCGCACCCAGGTCTATGTCGACAAGGCCGGGCTCCATGTGCGGCACCGGCCGGTGCCGTGGATCGGCAACATCAACGTGCCGTCCCTCGAGCTCAAGCAGTTGTACGTGAAGGAAAAGGAATCCCGCACCCGCAACGGCACCTCCGTCAGTTTCGAGGTCCGGGCCGTCACCCACGGGGGACGCAACATCAAGATCGTCGACGGCCTGGAGACCCAGGAACAGGCCTTCTTCATCGAGCAGAAGGTGGAGAAGTTCCTGGGCATCAAGGACATGGCGGTGCCCGGCGAACTGAAGGGGTGATCTATCCATTCACGATGACGCCTGGGTTCATGATGCCGGCCGGGTCCAGGTGCCGTTTCGCCGCCCCGTAGGCCTCACCGAACAGCGCCGGGCGCTGCTTCTCGTACCAGGGCTGGTGCAGGCGCCCGACGGCGTGGTGGTGGGTCACCGTGCCGCCCAGTTCCTCGACGATGTCGGCGGTGCGGGCCTTGATCTCCGCGTACTGCTCCAGCAGCGATTCACGGCGCCCCAAGGCCCGCCAGGTGAAGTAGGGGGCCGGGCCGTCCGGGTAGACATGGGTGAACCGGCAGGTGACGTAGGCCGGGCCGCCGGTGACGTCCTTGATGGCGGCTTCCGTCTCGGCGACCACCCGGGCGTGGAAGTCCGGCAGTCGTTCCCAGGTGATGGCCGTCTCGAAGGTCTCGTTGAGGATGGCGCGGGCCGTCATGAACTCCCGGTGGAAGGGAAGCCGGATGAAGTAGTTGCGGTACTTGCCGGCGGCGCCGGATCGCCTGGCCGTCTCGTCGGCCTCGGGGATGGGCGTGCCGCCATGATCGGCCGAGCAGGCCAGCGCCAGGGCCAGCCAGTGGTCCACCGGGTGATGGGCGGATTCAAATGAGAGCGCCAGCATGCTCTGGCGGCCGTCGCCGGCGCCGGCGATCTCAGTTTCCGTCTCGTCCACCACCCGGCAATTGGCCGGATGCAGCCCGGCTTGCGAGATGGCGCGGACCGCTTCAGACGCCTTGTAGAAGTCATCGAACAGCACGGAAGCCGCGGCCCGTTCCGTGGGCCGCCGGTGGACCCGGGTCCAGGCCTCGGTGATGATCCCGATGGAGCCTTCCGAGCCGAGCACCATGCGATCCGGGCTCGGCCCGGCCCCCGACCCGGGCAACCGCCGGCTCTCCATGACGCCAGACGGCGTCACCGTGCGGATGCTCTCGATCATGTCGTCGATGTGGGTATAGACGGTGGCGAAGTGGCCGCTGGAGCGGGTCGCGATCCAGCCGCCGAAGGTCGAGAGCGCATAGGACTGCATGTAATGGCGCATGGTCAGGCCGTGCGGTTTCAGTTGCGCCTCCAGATCGAGCCCCATGGTGCCGCCCTGGATGCGCGCCGCCAGGGATGTCTCGTCGATCTCGACGACACGGTTGAAGTTCTTCATGTCCAGGCTGAGGCTGCCGGCGAAGCCGTCCTTCGGCGGCTCCACCCCGTTGACCACGCTGGTGCCGCCGCCGAAGGGGATCAGCGCGATGCCCGCATCGCCGCACCAGTCCATGAGGGCGGCGATCTCCTCTTCCGTCTTCGGGTAGGCCACCACGTCCGGCGGGTTGGAGAAGTCGCGCTGGAAGGCGCGGATGGAATCCATCAAGGACGTGCCGTAGGCGTGGAAGGCCCGGTCGTGGAACTCCGTGGAACAGATCTCGGCCAGCGCCGCCGGCGGTTCGATGCGCGGCGCCCTGAGCTCGATCTCATCCAGGGTGGGGGCGGGCACGGCGTCGAATTCATCGACGCCGAAATAGCCGCCCCATTTCTCCTCCAGTTCGCGGATCTCGTCCGCGTCGAGCCCTTCGTCCTCGTAGCCCCAGCCGTGAATCTTGCGTCGTCGCATGGTGGTGCCCCTCATGAATGCCAGTCGAAAATCCCCTTGCCCGTCGTCTTGGCGTCGGCGACGGCCCCCGCCGGCAGCACCGGATTGAGCCCGAGCACCCCGGCGGCGTCCAGGCCGTCCAGGGCCTCGACGGCCGAGATAAACCGGTCCCGCTCGGCCCGGTCCATGACATGGCTCAACAGTCCGTCGAACTTCCCCACGTAGTCGGGCCAGGTCCAGGGCGCCGACCCGTTGGGATGCGCATCGGCCACGTCCTTCGATGCCTCGACCACCGAGCCGTCGTCCATGATCACCTCGAGGCGCCCGCCGAAGGCCCGCTTGGCCGGGTCCGGGTCGTGGTAGCGGCGCTCCCAGTCGGCATCCTCGGCGGTCTCGATCCTGCGCCAGAGCGCCACCGTTTCCAGCCTGGCCGCGCGTTCCGGCGCGTAGCTGGTCTCGTGATGCCATTGCCCGTCCTCCAGGGCCACCGCCAGGATGTACATGGCCGAATGGTCCAGGGTCTCGCGGCTGGCCTTCGGGTCGAACTTCTGCGGGTCCTCCGACCCGGTGCCGATGACCACGTGGGTGTGCTTCGAGGTATGGAGCACGATCCGCTCGACTTGGCCCAGGTCGATCTTCTCACGCACCTCGCAGGCGAGATCGATCAAGGCCTGGGCCTGGTACTCGGCGGAATGGGCCTTGGTGTAGGTCTCGAGAATCCCGCGCGGCGCCTCGCCGGGCTCGGGCAGGGCGACGGTATATTCCCCCTCCGGCCCGTCGAGCATCCAGGCGATGACGGAATCGGCCCCCTCGTAGACCGGGTTCGGCGCCCCTTCGCCGCGCATGGCCCGGTCCACGGCCTCGATGGCGGTCTTGCCCGAATAGCCCGGCACGTAGGCCTTCCAGGACGTGATCTCCCCCTTCCGCGACTGGCGCGTCGAGAAGCCGAGATGCACCGCCTGGTTGACGGCGTGGTAGACCACGTCGGTTGGCAGTTCCAACAGGGCGCCGAGCCCGGCCACGGCGCCGGGCAGCAGGTGCGCCACGTGGTCCTTCTTGTGCACGTGCAGCCCGATCCCCTTCATCAGCGCCACGTGAATCTCGTAGGCGATGGCGGCGGCGCGGATCACGGCGGCGCCGTCCTTGCCGGTCTGCTGGGCCGCGGCGATCAAGGGCGGGATGTTGTCGCCCGGGTGGCCGAAGTCCGTGGCCAGGAAGGTGTCGTGGAAATCCAGCTCGCGCACGGCGCAAGCGTTGGCCCAGGCCGCCCATTCGGCGTGTACGGTGGTGCTTCCCGGCAACCCGAACAGCGTCGCGCCGCCGTCGCGCGGATGCGCGCACGCCATGGCCCGGGCCGAGGCCACGGGCCGGCGGTTGATGGCGGCGAGCGCCACGGCGGCGTTGTCGACGAGGCGGCAGCGCACCATCTCGGCCACGTCTTCGTCGATGCTTGGCCGGCTCACGGCGTATTCGGCGATCTTCCAGGCCAGTTCGTCTTCCCGGGGGTGCGTCTCGGCGGCGGGCCAGACGCGCACATGGTGGTTTTTCATTGTTCTCCCCTCACCCTCCCGCTTCGCGGGTCCCTCCCTCTCCCGGGGGGAGAGGGTTACTCGTTCCTTGTCTCGTCGTCATCGTTCCCTCTCCTTGGGGAGAGGGACAGGGTGGGGGGATCATAGTGCAAGTCCTCCTGGCCGCGCACGCCCTCCGAAATGTCCGCATCTGTCCGCATCTGTACGCATTTGTCCGCGAAACCGCCTCAGGCGGGCCGGCGGGCCGGGGTGATGGCCTTGAAATCAGGGTGGGAATCGGATGCGGACTTTTGCGTACACGTTTGCGACATGGGTCGCAAATGTCCGCCTTCCGTCGCATTTACCGCCGCCGCCGGGTCCGCGTCCAACGGCGCGGCGCCCACGGCGACGCCCGCCATCTGCGCCTGCAGGTGCGCGGCCCGGGCCGCCGAGTGAACTGGTGGTCCTCCAGGGCGCGGACGTAGACCACCTCCAGCTTGCCCATGAGGGCCTCGCGGTCGCGGTCCCGGTGGTTGCCCAGGGCCGCCTGGATGGCCCGGATGCGGGCCCGGATGACCGGCGAGCGCAACAGCCGCCAGCCCTGCTTGCGGGCCGATCTCGGCCGGTATCCAGCGTCCCGGGCCGCCGCCGCCGCGACCCCGCAATGCACGAAGGCCTGGCAGAACCGTTCCTGTCGGGGGATGAGGGGTTTGATGATCCGTCTCCTTTCCTGAACCTAGAAGACAGAATTATATCCTATAAATAGCGCATAAGTCAAGAAAATAAAACAAATACGGAACAAATGGTTGTGAATGCTGCCGTCAGATCGCGGATGTCCGGGCATGACGGGTGGGTGGGGATTGGCAGGCGAATACAATGATTGCCCGGTTGTCATTGTGCTAACGTGTCCCCGGACGGCCCATGACCGAGCGATGATCTGAATGAAGCGAAAACTTTGCCTGTTGGCCATATGGATCGGCATCGCCTTGGGGTCGGCCCCGGCGAGCGCGGACCCCTTCGTGGTGGCCCTCAATCACGCGCCGCCTTATCGAATCGTCGAGACCGGTGATGCGGGAACCCGGATATCCGGGTTCTACGTGGACTTCATCCGCGAAGCCGCCAAGCGGCTCCAGTTCCGCCTCCAGTTCAAAGTGGTGCCTTTCCGCCGGGCCCTGGCGCTCATGAAAAACGGTTCCGCCGACATCATGGTGGGGCCGAACCGGACGGCCGAACGCGAGGCCTATATGGTCTATCTGGATGAAGAACTGAGCCGCGAGGCGAAGGCATTCTTCGTCCGACCGGATGCGCCGGACATCGTCGCCTACGAGGATTTGCGCGCCAAGCGCATCGGTGTCTTGCGGGGCTCCACCTACTTCGACCGGTTCGACAAGGATGCGAGTCTGAGCAAGCAAACGGTGGGTCACTATTCCAATGCCCTCAAGATGGTTGCCGGCGGACGCCTGGACGTGGTCATCGCGCCGGAACTGCTGGGCGACTTCCTGGTCCGGCAGCTGGGCCTGGAGTTGAAAAAGACCGCCTACCGGGTGCCGGGACGGCCGTCTTACATCGCGGTTTCGAGAAAATCCGCCCTGGCGTCGCTGCAGTCGCGATTGGAAGCCACCATACGCGACATGAAGGCCGACGGCACCGTGGCGCGGATCATCGCCGGTTATCGCTAGGTCGCCCTTGATCCCCCCGCCCTGAAGCTGTCCAATACGCGCCCATGACCATCCTTTACGACATGCCGCTCTACCGGCCGCCCAGCGAGGGGCGCAACCTGATCATCCAGGCGACCCTCGGGTGTTCGGCCAACTACTGCACGTTCTGCTCCATGTACAAGTCCAAGTCCTACCGGGCGCGGCCCTTGGACGAAGTATTCGCCGATATCGACGCCGCGGCCCGGGACTGGCCCGGCGCCCACCGGGTGTTCCTGGCCGACGGGGATGCGCTCACGTTGCCCATGGACACACTCCGGGCCATCCTGGAGAAGCTCGGCGATACGTTCCCGGACCTCACCCGGGTGTCCGCCTACGCGACGCCGAAGAACCTCATCGACAAGTCCGTCGACGAACTGGCCGAGCTGAAAAGCCGTAAGCTGACCCTGGTCTACATGGGCATCGAATCGGGTGCCACGGACGTCCTGAAGCGGGTGATCAAGGGGGCCTCACAGCGCACCCACGCCATGGCCCTGGACAACGCCCGGGCCGCCGGCCTCAAGGTCTCGGCGACGGTGATCCTGGGGCTCGCCGGAAAGGCCGGCTGGGAGGACCATATCCAAGGCACCGCCGAGCTCATCAACGGCCACCCGCCCACCTACTTGTCGACCCTGCAGCTCAGGCTGGAGGACGACGTCTATGACGAATTCATGGCCCGCCAGGACCCGGGCTTCGAGATGCAGGACGACGACGGGATCCTGTCGGAGCAGGAACGCCTGTTGGCGCTGTTGGATCCGTCCCGGCCGGTGATCTTCCGCTCCAACCACGCGTCCAACTGCCTGCCGCTCGCCGGCAACCTGCCGAAGGATCGTGACAAGCTCTTGGCCACCGTGGCCGCCGCCAAGTCGCAGGCGGACATGCTCAGGCCGCGTTTCCTGCGAGGGCTGTGAGGGCGCCGCCGTCAGGCGTTGAAATCGACCACTTCTTCGGTGATCAGTTCCCGCTCGAAATCCTGTTCCTGCAGGATCGCCTCGATCATCACGCCCGGGTGCCGGCCGGCAAGCTCGGCGAAGGTCGAACGCCACCAGGACGGCGGCTGCACCGTGCAGTGCGCGTTCTCGCCGTTGGGTAGGAGCTTGTGGGCGGCGAAGCAGGCCACGGTGACGTAGACGAAACGCGCCGCGTAGCCGGCGATCTCGTCGAGGATCCAGGGCAGGTCCTCTTCCGGGCAATGTTCCATGACGTCCAGGCAGAGCACCCCGTCGAAGGTGCCCTCGGGCAGCGCGCTGAAGGGTTCGTGCCCGGGGTCGTAGCAGACGATCTCGTCGACCCCGTAGACCTCCTTCAGATCCGGCTGGCCCTCCTTCTTGTCATACTGGGCGCCCTTGCCCGATCCGTAATCGAGCAGGCGCTCGGCGCCGAAGGATTTGGTCAGAAAGCTGATCCTGGACGCGTGCTGGACCCGGACCTTGCCGGCGAAGGTCTCGGCGGGCGTGTTGCCGTAGCGCGGCTGACCCTCCTCATGGGCCTGGCGGTACAGCGCGATCAGTTCCCGGTAGCGGGGGCTTGGGTTCTCTCGTGAATACATGGATCCGCGAAATGACCGAAGGACCGTTGAACTGGATGACGTTGCCCGCATTCTACGGTATGGCGGATCGGCAAACTACCCCAGGCAGTGTGGGGTTTTGCGCCCGCGCCGACGGCCCGGCGCGGCTGAATAGGCGGCGGCGGGGACGCTTACTCCCCGGCCAGCCGCGCCGTCGTATCGTCCCCCGTGTGTTCCGGCACCACCGACTTGGCCACGCTCTCGTCCAGGCTTTCGAAGTCGTGGTAGCCGATGGCCTCGTAGAGCTCGGCCCGGGTCATCATCCGGTCCTCGAAGCCGGCCGTGCCGCCGGTCTCCTTGATGTGCGCATAGAGGTCCCGCACCGCATAGCCCTCGACCCGGACCGACGTTGCCGGCCAGATGACGATGTCGTAGCCCATGGCCTGGAACTCGGCCGCCGTGAAGTGGGGCGTGCGGCCGAACTCGGTCATGTTGGCCATCTTCCAGCCGGGCAGTTCCTCGGCGAAGCGGCGGAAGTCGTCTTCCGAGGGCAGTCCGTCCGGGAACACCACGTCGGCGCCGGCCGCCTTGTAGGCCTTGGCGCGCTGGATGGCGCCGTCGAGCCCTTCCACCCCGGCGGCGTCGGTGCGCGCGATGATCACCAGGTCCGAGGCCGCCTGTTTCGCCGCGGCGATCTTCGCCGCCGCCTCCTCGGTGGGGACCAGGCGCTTGTCGTTCAGGTGCCCGCACTTCTTGGGCAGCATCTGGTCCTCGATGTGCACCGCCGCCGCCCCCGCGCCCTCCAGCTCGCGCACCGTGCGCATGGCGTTCAGGGTGCCGCCGTAGCCCACGTCCCCGTCGACGATCAGCGGCAGGTCCGTGGCCCGGGAGATGATCCGGGTGATGAAGCAGAGCTCTTCCAGGCCCATGATGCCCAAGTCCGGCAGGCCCAGCGTCAGGGTGACGCCGCCGCCCGACACATAGAGCGTCTGGAAGCCGTGGTCCTTGGCCAAAAGGCCCGCGAGCGCGTTGTGGGCGCCGGGGACCTGGAGGATATCCGGTTTCTCCAAGAGCGCCCGGAGCCGGGCGCCGGGCGGCGTGGTGTTGCGGGTTTTGCCTTCCAACCAAGTCATGACTATGCTCCTCCCGGCCAAATTCACTGGCCGCATCCTATCGGAAAGACCCAAGATGATCGAGTTCTACGCCTGGTACACGTCGAACGCCCGCAAGGTGGCCATCATGCTCGAAGAGACGGGCCTCGCCTTCGAGACCCGTATCGTCGATATCGGCCGCGGCGACCAGTTCGATCCCGATTTCCTGACGATCAGCCCCAACAACAAGATCCCGGCCCTGGTGGATCCGGACGGCCCCGGCGGCGAGGCCGTCTCCTTGTTCGAGTCCGGCGCCATCCTGTTCTATCTGGCGGAGAAGACGGGCAGGTTCCTGCCGGCCGAGGGCCCGGCGCGCTTCGAGGTCATGCAGTGGCTCATGTTCCAGATGGGCGGCGTCGGCCCCATGTTCGGCCAGGCCAACCACTTCCGCCGCTATGCGCGTGAGAAGATCCCCTACGCCATCGAGCGCTACACCCGGGAATGCGGGCGCCTCTATTGGGTTCTGGAGAAGGGGCTCCAGGGCCGCGACTTCATCGCCGGTGAGTACTCCATCGCCGACATGGCGCTCTATCCCTGGGCCCGGACCTTCGATTGGCGCGACCAGGACCCGGACCAAGTCCCCGCCGTCCGCGACTGGGTGGCCCGCGTCGAGGCTCGCCCGGCCGTGGCACGTGCCATGGCGGCGCTGGAGAAGCACCCGCGCACCGGCCCCATCGACGAGACCCACTGGGAAAACATGTACGGCGAGACCCAGTACGCCCGGCGCTGACATGCGTCCGCGCCGACCCATATAAAGACGGGCAGGGAGGCCCATCACATGCCGCGCATCGCCATTCTCGACGATTACCAGAACAAATCCCTGGAGGCCGCCGACTGGACGTCCATCCCCGGCGCCGAGATCACCGTGTTCACGGAATTCCTGGGCCACGACGAGGACCGCATCGCCGAAGCCTTGGCCGGTTTCGAGATCATCGTCGCCATGCGCGAGCGGACCCGCTTCCCGGCTTCGCAACTGGAAAAACTCACCGACCTGAAGCTGCTGGTGACCACCGGCATGCGGAATCTCGCCATCGACATGGACGCGGCCCGGGCCCAAGGCGTCGACGTCTCAGGCACCGACATGCTGCCTTATCCGGCCTTCGAGCACGCCTGGGCGCTGATTCTGGCGCTCACCAAGGAGATCCCCAAGGAGGACCGGGCCATGAAGGCCGGCGGCTGGCAGGAGGGCTTCGGCGTCGGGCTCAAGGGCAAGCGCCTGGGGGTCCTCGGCCTCGGCAAGCTGGGCGCCCAGGCGGCCACGGTGGGATTGGCTTTCGGCATGGAGGTGGTGGCCTGGAGCCAGAACCTGACCGATGAGCGGGCCGCCGAGGTGGGCGTGGCGCGGGTCACGAAAGAAGAGCTGTTCGCCACCGCCGACGTGATCACCATCCACCTCGTCTTGAGCGATCGCACCCGGGGCCTGGTGGGGACGGCGGCGTTCGCCGCCATGAAACCCTCGGCCTATATCGTCAACACGTCCCGCGGCCCGATCATCGACGAGGCGGCCCTCGTCGAGGCCCTGGAGAACGGGCGCATCAAAGGGGCGGGCATCGACGTCTACGACGTCGAGCCCCTGCCCGAGGACCACCCCTTGCGCAGGTTTGACAACGCGGTGCTCACGGGGCACACGGGCTACGTCATCGCCGAGCTCTACGACAAGGTCTACGGCCAGGCCGTCGAGGACATCCGGGGCTGGCTCGACGGCGCGCCCGAGCGCCTGTTGAACGGGGGAGAGACATGACCGAGAAACTGCTCACGGAACGCGAAGGCGGCGTCGTCACGCTGATCCTCAACAACCCGGAGAAGCGCAACGCGCTGACCCTCGAGACCTTCAAGAAGCTTCCCTACGTGCTCGCGCCGCTCGCCATGGACGAGACCGTGCGCTGCCTGGTGCTCCGGGGCTCAGGCCAAGAGGCCTTCGCCGCCGGCGCCGACATCGCCGAGTTCCCGGACGTGCGGGCCAACGCCGAACAGGCGGCCCAATACACGGAAGCCACCGCCATGGCGCTGGAAACCATCACCCATTTCCCGCACCCCACGGTGGCCGCCATCCAGGGCTTCTGCATGGGCGGCGGACTGGAGATCGCGGCCTGCTGCGACATCCGCGTCGCCAACACCTCGGCCAAGTTCGGGGTGCCCATCAACCGCATCGGCCATCCCTTTGCCTATCCGGAGCTCGAGGCCGTGCTGAACGTCGCCGGCCGGGCCGTGATCCTGGACCTTTTGCTCACCGGGCGCGCCATCGGATCGGAAGAGGCCCTGCGCTTAGGCCTGGTCTCCCAGGTTTTCGCCGATGCCGATTTTGAGGCCGAGGCGGCGAAGCTGGTGGCGCGCATCGCCGCCGCCGCGCCGCTGTCCAACCGCTACACCAAGAAATTCGTCAACCGCCTGACCACGGACCCGGCACCGCTCACGGCAGACGAAATCGCCGAGAGCTATGCGCCTTGCGATTCCGAGGATTACACGGAGGGCTTCACCGCCTTCCTGGAGAAACGCCCGGCCCAGTTCAAGGGCCGCTGAGAGGGAGGACCCGACCATGACCCAAGCCGCCAACCTGAAAGCCCTGCTGGACGCGCCGGAGATCATCCCCATGCCCGGCGTCTTCGACGCCGTCTCGGCGCGCCTGAGCGAACGGGCCGGTTTCAAGGCCGCCTTCATGAGCGGCTTCATGGTCTCGGCGGCGCGTATCGGGCTCCCGGACACGGGGCTGATCTCGTACACGGAGATGCTGGACCAGGGCCGCAACATGGTGGACGCCGTCTCCATCCCCATCATCGGCGACGGCGACACGGGCTGGGGCAACGCCATCAACATCAAGCGCACGGTGAAGGGCTACGCGGCGGCCGGCTTCGCCTGCATCATGCTGGAGGACCAACTGGCGCCGAAGCGCTGCGGCCACACGCAAGGCAAGCAGATCGTTTTCCGGGCCGAGGCCTACACGCGCATGCGCGCCGCCGTGGACGCCCGCGAGGAGGTGCGCGCCGAAGGCGGCGACATCCTGATCATGGCGCGGACCGACGCCAACGCCACCCACGGCATGGCCGAGGGCATCGAGCGGTGCAAGGAGTTCCGCCGCATCGGCGTCGACATTACCTTCCTGGAGGCGCCGAAGACGGTCGACGAGATGAAGCAGTACTGTGATTCCGTCGACGGCCCGAAGATGGCCAACATGGTGGAGCAGGGCGAGACGCCGTTCCTGTCCCCCGCCGAGTTGGAGGCCATCGGCTACAAGATCGCCATCTGGCCCGCCGCCCTGATGCTTGCCGCCATCCACGGCATGGAGGCGGAACTCAAGCGGCTCGCCGGTGGCGACGTGGGCACGGACGGCAAGGTGACCTTCCCTGAGCTCCAGGACATCGTCGGCTTCCCGGCCTACTACGACGCGGAAAAGGAATACGCCTTCGAGGCCGACGAGGCGGCGGAGTAGGGGCCTGCCTTGCTCAAATTCGCCGCCAACATCGGCTGGATGTATACGGAATCGCCCATGGCCGAACGCTTCCAGGCCGCCAAGGCGAATGGCTTCGGCGCCGTGGAATGCCCGTTGTTCTATGATTTCGAACCGGCGCAATTGGCCGAATGGCAGGAAGCGGCGGGGCTTCCCTTCATCATGTTCAACGCGCCGCCGGGTGACATGGAAGCCGGTGAATACGGCATCTCCGGCCTGCCGGGGCGGGAGGGGGAGTTCCGGGACTCCATCGGCCTCGCCCTGGATTACGCCCGGGCGCTGAAGAGTTCCTTCATCCACGTCCTCGCCGGCATTGTGCCGGAAGGCGAGAGCCGGACGCGGTGTTTCGAGACCTACGTGGAGAACCTCAAGTGGGCGGCGGAAACCTGCGCGGCAGAGAACGTTGGCGTCTTGATCGAGCCCATCAATACCATCGAGCGCCCCGGTTACCTGACGACGCTCACCGCCGAGGCCCGCGCCGCCGTGGACGCCGTGGCCCATCCCAACCTCGGTATCCAGTTCGATTTCCACAACGCGCAACTCATGGAGGGCCGGCTCACCGAGGCGTTGGAAAATAATATCGACGTGATTAAACACATGCAGATCGCCGGTGTTCCCGGCCGCACGCCGCCCGATGTGAATGAGATGAACTACCCTTATCTGTTCGGGGTCGTCGAGCGCCTCGGCTACGCCGGGTGGATCGGCTGCGAGTACAAGCCGCCAGGGGCGACAGGTGAGAGCCTGGGCTGGGCCGAGGAGTTCGGGATCGGGTAGAGGCTGGCGCCGAGTGCGTTGCCGCATGCTTCGACAAGCTCAGCATGAGGGTTTCTTCGAAACCCCGATTGATCCCACGAAGGAAAATCGAAGATTTTCCTCATCCTGAGCTCTTGTCGAAGGATGCGGTCGCCCGTCAGCCCGCGACCCGCTCGATATCCACGAAGGTCTCGTTGTACACCGCCCCCGCCTCGATGTCGGCGCGCACGTCGGAAGGGATCAGCGCATTCACCGTCTGCCCCGTCGGGCTGGAGGCGAGCCAGGTGCCCTTCGGGCTGTAGAGGACGCCCGGGAGCACGGCGTCCGTGACCACGGCCGAAAGGTGCACCTCGCCCCGGTCGTTCCAGACCTTGATGGTGTCGCCGTCCTTGATGTCCAAGGGGGCGGCGTCGTTGGGATGGATCTCGCAGACCTCCAGGCCCCGGCTTTCCGAGCAGCCGCCGAAGGTGGCGTTGGTGCGCTTCGATGAAGACGGCGAGATGATGGAGAAGGGCCTCTCGCGGGTGACCGGCTCGAAGCGCGGCACGCCGTAGCCGAACCGCTCTTCCAGGTCCCGGCTGTGGAGCTCGATCTTGCCGGACGCGGTCTTCGGCTCGTGGTTGGCGCAAAGCACCAGCGGCGTGCCGTCGGCGGCGCCGATGTGGAAGGCCTTGTCCAAGGGGATCTCGCTCGGCCGGAAGCCCAGGAGACGCGGGTCGTTGCCGTCCATGGCGGCGTTCATGAGGGTTTCGTCGTCGTCGGCGAACATGGGGTCATCGAACCCGAAGCGGGCCGCCAGGCGGCGGAAGATTTCCGTGTTCGGCTGGGCTTCGCCGACGGGGTCGATGACCGCCTCGGCCCGCTGCAGGTAGCTGGTGCCGTAGGCGCCGTAGAGATCGGCGGTCTCGAAGTGGCTGGCGGCGGGCAGCACCACGTCGCAGTAGGCCATGGAATCGGTCATCACCACGTCCGTGCCGGCGACGAACAGGTCTTCATGCGTGAGCGCCTCGATCATCCGGTTCTGGTTCGGATGGGTGGCCACCGGGTTGTGGTTGTAGATGAAGGCGGCCCGGATGGGGGGATCGAGACCGTCGTCCAGGATCAGCTCCGGCACGTCGACGATGTTCACCGTGCGCGTCCCTTCCGGGATCAGGTCCGGCCGGTGCAGCTTGTCCGACGTCTTCGGGAAGGCGTAGCCGGGCTTGGCGAAGACCCCGGCGCCGAGGCGCCCGTGGTTGCCGGTCAAGGCCGGCAGGGCCATGGCGGCGCGCAGGCCGGAGCCCCCCGAACGGCCCCGCTCGATGCCGTTGGCGCAGGAGACGGCCACTGTTTCGGCGGCCATGTACCACTGGATCATGGTCTCCACCTGGTCCAAAGGCAGCTTGCAGACCTCGGCCACCTGCTCCAGCGAGTACTTGCGGGCCTCCGCCATGTAGGCCTCGAAGCCGTCGACCCATTTCTCGATGAACGCCTCGTCAAGGCCGCCGCGGCGTTCCAGTTCGGCGGCCAGCGCCAGCCTCAGGACCACGTCCGTGCCCGGTTCGATCATCAGGTGCAGGTCCGCCTGTTCGGCGATCTTGATGCGCTTCGGGTCGATGACGATCAGCTTGGCGCCCTGCTTCTTGGCCTTCTTGATGACCCGGGTCAGGTGCAGGTTGGACACCGTGACGTTGTTGCCCCAGATGACGATCAGGTCCGCGTGGGCCGCCTGTTCCGGGTCCATGCCCGGCGCCGTGCCGAAGAGCGAATCGTAGGCGGCGCCCCGCACCAGGCCGCAAAGCGGCCCCCGGTTGACCAGGCTGGCACCCAGCTTGTGGAAGAAGCGCCGGTCCATGGAGGCGCAGGTCAACTCGCCGTGCGGGCCCGAGTAGTTGAAGGGCAGCACCGACTGGGGCCCGTACTTCTCCACGGCGCCGGAGATGCCGGCGTGGATCAGGTCCAGGGCTTCTTCCCAGGAGATGCGCTCGAATTCGCCAGCCCCCCGCGCCCCGGTGCGCTTCAGGGGATGGGTGAGGCGGGTCTCGCCGTGCACGAACTCGGGGTACGAGCGGGCCACCTTGTTACAGATGACGCCGGCCGTGTAAGGGTTGTCGGAACTGCCCTTGACCTCGGTGATCTCGCCGCCGGTGACGGTGACGGACAAACTGCAGGTGTCGGGGCAGTCCAGCGGGCAGACGCTGCGCTTGATCTCGGTGGGGCTCTGGGCATCCATGATCGGCACTCCTGGTTGCGGCGGTCGGGCGGTGCCTATTCATACGAAACCAGTGGCCCCATCTAAAGGGCCGCTTCGTTTTAACTTATGGGGCCAATGTGTTGCCGCATGCTTCGACAAGCTCAGCATGAGGGTTTCTTGAGAAACCCTGTTGTGGACAACTCAGGAAAATCTTTGATTTTCCTCATCCTGAGCTTGTCGAAGGATGCGGCGGCTTATACCAATCTGCAAAAACAATCATTGATGGGCCCAATCGCGTAGCCCGATGGACATGATCCTCCACGGCTGATCGACGAGTTGGTTCCATGCGAAGCAGCAGTGATCGAGGATGTCGTTGTAGGATT
>Ga0209568_1000151_pt1 | contig 24583 bp, 29 predicted proteins | sample WorMetOlspDAHAB2_FD_187406 | JGI IMG/M metagenome (GOLD analysis project Ga0209568, IMG submission 187406) | Marine gutless worms symbiont microbial communities from Max Planck institute for Marine Microbiology, Germany - Olavius sp. DAHAB.2... ...
AATGGAAACATCGCCTCTGGCAATGGGTAGGGCGCGCTACAGGCTACACCCCCTCTCCCTCCGGGAGAGGGCCGGGGAGAGGGGATCGAACAAGTCCACGCCAGCCATTTAAAAATTTACCACTACCGGAAATTTTTTTGCTTGCAGGTAAGCCAAAGTTGAATCAGCAGATCATCGAAAAGCCTACTGCCATCATCGCGGCTAATCTCGAAGCCGTGAAGGTTAGGGGTTGCGTCTTGGCCGGTCAAATCCTTACCATTCACACCATCGAGCCGACACAAGTTCTTGCAGGGAATAGTAAGCGTGGAGCTGTTTAATTGCTCTTCTAATACCTCTTCTAATACCCTTTCTCCCTGTAGTTCCGTCAACTGTGACAACTCCACACCAGCCAAAACGTCGGGGCGGAATCCGGCAATCAGGACTGTACCCGTATACCGTGACCAATAATCTAATCCGAAGTATTCATAAATCATATAGGGGGGTAAATGCCCCCTGATGGACGCCAAAGCCCTAGCTTTCTTCTCTTTAGCGCCAGGTTTGGGAGAGAGAGACTCGTGTTCCTCAACGTAGTTTATTTCTTCTCTTATAAGGTCTTCGGAAACAACGGGATCATCGGAAGGATTGATGCAGGAATAGAGGGGGCTGTAATACTGCACGGGCTTGCCTCCTTCGGGCACCTTCACAGAAAGGGCCAAGCCAGGGCGGGTGAAGGAGTCCGCCTTTTCGGGGGCCAACCTAGACTTGGCGTAACTTGGTCTTCGTCGTCTCAATCGCCGGTCTGAATCCTCTCAGCCGTCAGTAAGCTGGTCACGGACGCTGGCGCCCTGGTCACGAAATCCGCCCACTCCTGCATCATCCGGGCGTGCTTGGCGAACAGATCCCCGCGCCGGTAGGCGGCCTCAACCTTGTTCTCGATAACATGGGCCAGGGCCATTTCCGCAACGTCGCGGGGGAAGCTCGATACTTCGCCGCTCCAATCCCGAAAGCTGGAACGGAAGCCGTGTGGAACGTAGTCGCCACGGGTGCCGTCTACGCCATATCCCATCCCCCGTATCAGCTGCAGCAAGGCCATGTTCGACAGCGGCCTGCCCTGCCTTGCGCCGGGGAACAGGTAGGGGTTGCCGTGAATCTTCGGCAGGTCTTCCAGGACGTTCAGGGCCGCATCCGACAGCGGGACCCGATGTTCACGTCCCCCCTTCATCCGCGACGCGGGAACGGTCCAGGTGCGGGCTTCCAAGTCGATTTCTTCCCATCGGGCTTTCAGGACCTCGCTGGTCCGGGTGGCGGTCAGGATCAGGAGTTGCAGCGCCAGCGCCGACACGCTCCCATTAGCCCGTAGCTCAGCCATGAATGCGGGCAGGTCGGCATAGGGCATGGCGGGATGATGCACAGGCTTCTTGATCCTGGTCGGCCTGGGTAGCAGCTTGTCTAGGTGGCCGCGCCAGCGGGCCGGGTTGGTCTGGTCCCGGTAGCCATGTGCTGCCGCATAGTCCAATATATTTTCGATGCGTCCCTGTACCCGCTTGGCGGTCTCGGTCTTGGTATTCCAGATCGGCTTGAGGATGCTCAGCACATCCTCTGTGCTGATCGCATTGACGGGCTTGTCGCCGATGACGGGCCGGGCGTAGGTCTTGAGGGAGCTCACCCATTGGCGAGCATGTTTTTGATTCGACCAGCCGCGCCGGTGCGCCCGGATGTGCCGGGCGGCGCAGTTGGTGAAGGTGGGCATCTCCTCCGTTGCGGCCTCCGCTTCGGCACGTGCGTCGATGGGGTCGATACCGGCCTTCGTCTGTTTCCAACATTCGGCGGCCAGGTTGCGGGCATCGGCCAAGCTCACGGCGGGGAAACTTCCCAAACCCATCTCGCGGGAGCGTCCGTTGAGCCGGAACCGGAAGACCCATCGCCGCGAACCGGACTTGGAGACGACCAGCCGCAACCCGGCGCCGTCCTCATGCTTGCCGGGGCCAGCGGTTGCTACCGTGCGGGCCGTGAGCTTGCCCTTGCTCATGGCTCAATCCAGCGCCCGCAGGGCTTCAGCAAACCGAGATACCGTATCCGACGCGCCGGTCGGGTGGAATACCCGCAGGGGTAGTGGTGAATTTTTAAATGGCTAGCATAGACTTTTCTTTGACCCCCTCTCCCCGGCCCTCTCCCGCCGGGAGAGGGCCGGGGAGAGGGGATCAAAACAAGTCCACGCAAACCATTTAAAAACTTACCACTACCCCCGCAGGGTGTGAGGGAACCAATGCCCGTTCGCTGCTCGGATTTCCTGGGCGTCGAATAACCGCTCGATCTCGCCATAGGACGCCAGACCGATTTGTAGGGCATCCCGGATGTTGGCGATAGTGTCGCGGTTGAGGGTAAGTTTCGACGGGGACGCGGAACGGGTAGAATCGGAATTAGCCATGCCGAACCTCTCTTTCAGGTTGGGTTGTGGTCAGGGCCTCGGTATGGGTGCAACCGTATCGGGGTCCGCTTCGTTTGGGGATAGATAGGGCTTGTCCCCATAGCTATCCCCAAATTAGACACGGATTATACAGGATTTCGGCGGATTGTCCAGGACGGAATGAGGGGATAAGGTATTGAAATAAAAGGGGCTAAGTGGACGAATGCGGAACTACCTGGAACCTGGAAGGTCGGACTCCCTCTCCGCCATTGACCTAAAACGAACTTATCTATGCCCGAGATGGCATAGTCTCAAAAGCCCAGCATTTGCGGGCTTTTTTGCTGTTTGCAATTGACTTCCTCTGACATAAAAACAGCCCGTTTTTCTCTAATTTTTCTCCTATATATGCCCCTTTCCTGAAAAACACCGTACTTGGAAAAGCGAAGTACGGAGCTTTTAGTCATGGGAAATCAAGGGTTTCGCAATTGACCAGTTCGTACCAGTCTATGCCTAGCATTTACAACGTATTTTCTGGAGCTCTGCAGGTAAAGCGGCACTTATAACCTTCCCCCTTAATGTGAGGTATAGGATCATCGGACTGCCAGAAGGCTTTTTTAAGTTTCCTAATCAGTTCCTTCTTTTGTGTTTTGACATTATCGGCGGCAGCCTGATCTCCCCATCCTATAATGCCTTGATTTTGAATAAAACTTCTAAGCAACACCCACTGTAAAGTTGGCTCTTTAGTTTTCTTATTTAGCATATGAAGGTCTGCTGGCTCATAGCGTTGGGTTTCATCACCACAAGTGACTATGATCACCTCTCTCTTATGGGCCTTTTGTGTACGCTCATCATTTAGAAGCTGTTCTTCTTGCCACTCAAAGATAAATTTATCCCACGAAGCACCTGATGGGGTAGAGAATTTCTTACACTCTATTTCAGGATCAGGGTCCTTAATTGCCTCAAAAAATGAGTTAAAGATCTGCGAGGTTTTTTCAGTATCTAGCAAACAATTCTCGCCTTGCAAATTTTGTAATCCAATTAAATCTGAGCCTTTGGCACGAATAGCATTAATCTTGGGTTGGCTGATGTTATCGATGGGCGGCATAAGTAAAATGGCTGATTCATCAAGTCCAATCACATGGTTGATTATGCCTTCCAGATCTCCATCGTGAATGTCGATTCCAAAGAAAACTGGATAACGAATGGTTCCGCGAGGAATGTAGTGGCCAACTCTTATACAGCTTGAGGAGCCCTCAATAGTCTGCACATCTTTGAAAACAGATATCTCTTGTGTGAGCTCAGCAATCAGACCTGCTATTTTCTTTAAATTTAGAGTAAATATCCGTCTGTCATTATTTGAAATTACCAATTCAGGACAATTCGATGAATCATCATTGCACACGGCTAGCAATTTGCCGTTAGGCATTTCACGAATACGCCTACCATAACAACATCCATTTTCACAGTGAAGGGCATCATCAAGAACTGTTGTGCTGTCAAACAGCGATTTGATTATATCCTTTTCACCAAAATGCCTGACTAAAAATGCATGGTTATGTTCATGCCGAGGCAGCTTCGCGAGCGTTTTCCACATATTGTGATGCCTCTTGTTTTGGAGTTTTAGGAATGATTAATTGTTGATCATTGGACCAGTCTTCAATAATCAAGCTGTCTTCGTCTCTACCAAATGTTGCTTGGTTTCCGGAACGAATACCAACCTTACGCGGCGTATTACTGCCTTCAAAACGGACGCTAAACTTAGCGTAAATGATGTTTGCCTTGCTTGTGCTCTCAAGCCCATTTTTCCTTATTAGTGTACCTAAAAGGTTTCCAGATTTTCTAATCTCAATTTCACCGCCCCAATCATATTGTAATTCCACGAGCTTGACGTCTTCGATGCCATCTACAGAAGCAAAGTTATGAGCTGCATTTTGAATCTCACGCAATTTATCGAGTGAAAAGACTTTCTTTTCTTCAAAATAAGACTCATTGCCAAATATGTGCTTGCCGATACAGCGCAGATATTCTGGCAGCTGACCTTTTTTTTCATCAGTTCTCACACTGATGTCGTCAGTGTTACAATTATAAATCAGCAGATCATGGCATTGTGGATTATAAAAAACGCTCTCCGTTTCGCCATCTTTCATCTTCAGCTCTCGCTTTAGAGGCTTTCCATACTTGATGACGATGCTAACCCGATGACCTTGTGGAAACATATAAACCCGACAATTTCTGAGGCAGTTATTGCTGGCAAACCACTCATCGAGTTCGGACTGTAGTGCTGTGATGATATCTTCAGGTACGACTGGAAAATCTCGCTTTTGTCCTTGATCTCCCCAGAAGAAGCTAAAACCTCTGTAATTTTTAACTAAAGCCTTTGCATACTCTGTGTGAAAAAGGTCTTCTTGGTTTAAAAAACAATAAAGCGCAATATCCGCAGGAGAACTGTCTGGCTGATAATCAATCGTAATATTTTGATTTTTAGCCGCCAGCAAAAGAGAGTCCATTGCATCCTGACTAGACATTTCTGTTATCAGCTGCAGCGCTTCCATTAACTCATTGGTTTCGTCAGAATCCTGCACACTCTCATTGGGGCTGATAAATGCTTTTGTTACATCTTCAAAATTCAGCGCCCCATTTTCAAGACTAATGTCATGCGCCTTAAAAAAATCTGGAAACTTTTTAAATAGTTGAATAAGAAGCCCAGCGTCCAATTCGCCCAAGCTGTCTACATTTGTGAATACCTTTGGATTATATCTCGACATCGCCAATCTCCTGTTTCGTCGTTACAGGGTTGGCCTCGGTGTCAACACCCGAGCAGACGTGTAAGACCTTCCCAATTATTTTAAGTTCATCCTGTTGTCCTATGATGATGGGTTTTAGTTTCTGATTTTCAGGGCGCAGCTCAATATGCTCCCCTTCAATACTCAGCCTCTTTACAGTGGCCTCTTCGCCGACCATGGCCACAACAATATCACTGTTTTCAGCAATGGGTTGCTGGCGCACGACCACGTAATCTCCCTCGAAAATATCAGCATCAATCATGCTGTCGCCTTGCACTTTGAGCGCAAAGCATTTCCCGCGCAGGACATTATCCGGCACCATGACCTGACCAATCCGGTTTTCAAGGGCAAGAATCGGTTGGCCAGCTGCTACCATCTCCAAAACAGGGACAGCTGTCAGATTGGTTTTATCCGGTGTTTGTGCGTGAAGAATTTCGATAGACCGCGCCTTTCGCGCCTGTCTGCGAATATAGCCTTTATCTTCCAGCCGCTTGAGCCCTTCAAACACACTGGGTGGTTTCACACCCAATTCCACAGCAAGTTCTTGTACCGTGGGCGACATCCCCATGGCACGTTTCAGGCGTTCAATAGCCTGTAATAGCGTATTCTGTGCGTTTGTCAGTTGCTCCATAGCATCCTTTCAATTTTGGCTAATAACCTAATATAAATTAGGCTTATGATTTTCACAAGCCTAATTTGATTCAATGCACAGCATTGACTGAACCGACAGTTTTCAAGTCATTTCAGTAAGTAACTCCTTGAACGACGCAATAATTCTCAAGAAGGTACGCCATGTCTTCACTTTCCTCAAACCTTATAAATGAACGAGATCGCCGCACTGAGGTGGCCCGTTTGCTGGCACTTGGCATCCTGCGCCGCAAGATACGCCTGAGCCGTCAGAAAGAAGCAACAAACCCCTCTAATTCATTGGACTTCAGGGTTTTTCCAAGCGTTCATGCCCATGACGAAGAACCAAAAAAACAAGGAGTTCCTAATGAGTCATGAGAACAAAGAGCTCACCGAAAGAGAGCGATTACAGATGAAGCTAGGCCAGCTTCCTGCTGGACTGGTATCCGATGCAGATCGGCAAAAAGAAGTAGCCCATATTGTTGGGTTGGGCTGGCAACGTCTCCGATTAAAGCAAAAGAAAAAAGCAGAATCGCAGGAGGTGAATAATGGATAAAACACTTCTGGCACGTGTGGCTGCACTTCCAAACATGCCGTTATCAGACCTAAAGGCATTGTGGCGAGATGTATATCAGGATGAGCCACCCGGTGGTCATAAGAGCCACATTGTTCGCAGGCTAGCCTATCGCCTGCAGGAGCTTGCTTACGGGGTTGATCCGCAGATCGAGAACCGAATCGAGCAGCAGGCCAAGGATTTATTCGGCTCAGGCAAGAGCAGCAAACAAAAGCGTAAGACACAATATCAACGGCCTATCCCCGGCACCAAACTGGTTCGGGAATATAAGGGCATCGAATATCAGGCCACTATTTTAGAAGAAGGCTATGAATATGCAGGCTGCCTATACAAAAGCCTGTCTAAAGTTGCGCTGGCCATAACAGGCAGCAGCTGGTCAGGACCTGCCTTCTTCGGATTAAACAACAAAGCACAAGGAGGCAAACATTGAGCACAACCACACCGAAAAAACGCTGCGCGATTTATACGCGTAAATCAACCGAAGAAGGCTTGGACATGGAGTTCAACAGCCTTGATGCTCAGCGCGAGGCTTGTGAATCTTACATTGCTTCACAAAAGCATGAAGGCTGGTTCCAGCTTCCTGATAACTATAATGATGGTGGCTTTACAAGCGGGAATATGGATCGCCCCGCCTTAAAGCGCCTGATGGATGACATCAAAAGCGGCCTGATTGATACGGTCGTTGTGTACAAGGTTGACCGCTTGTCGCGCTCCTTGGCTGATTTTGCCAAGTTGATCGAGCTTTTTGATGAGCACAAAGTGTCCTTTGTTTCTGTTACCCAGCAATTCAACACCACCACATCGATGGGGCGATTGACGCTGAACATCCTGCTCAGCTTTGCCCAGTTTGAGCGTGAAGTTATCGGTGAACGCATCCGCGATAAATTGGCAGCATCCAAACGCAAAGGCATGTGGATGGGCGGTGTTACGCCCATGGGCTATGTAGTGAAAAACCGCGAGCTTGTGATTGAACCTGATGAGGCTGAGGGCATCCGTAAAATATTTGATCTGTTTTTAATGACCAAGTCACCCACGGAAATGGCGAAGATGCTGCCGCGTATGGGAGTTCTTAGCAAACGGCGGATGACAAAAAGCGGGCGTATACTTGGTGGGCAAGCTTTCGACAAAGGTGGTCTTTATAAAATCCTTCAAAACCCAATCTATATCGGCAAGATCAAACATAAGGACCAGATCTACGAAGGCCGTCACGACGCCATTATTGACATGGAGACGTGGAATAAAGTCCGCGCTGTATGAAAGAAAACACCATTAACCGAGGCGCAATCACCCGCAAGAAAACCAAGGCCATTTTGATGGGGCTTTTGAAATGCGGCGAATGTGAATGCGGATTGGTAGCAAATCACACCCGTAAAAAAGGTGGCAGGCTTTATCGATATTACACCTGCGAACACTACCGCAAAGGCATAAGTCCAGATTGTAAAATCCGCAACGTTAGCGCCAACGAAATGGAGGCATTGATTCTCACGCAGCTACAAGCTGTTTTCGCCGCACCCGAGATGGTCATGGAAACATGGCGAGCAATTCAAAACGATGATGACACTGTCACAGAATATGAAGTGCATAGCAATTTGAGCGACATTGTCCCGGTTTGGAAAGAGCTTTATCCAGCTGAGAAGCAGCGCATCTTTGAGCTGATGGTTGAAAAGATCATCGTCAGTTATGAGTTTGTCGACATCCGGATCAGGGCCGCAGGCATGGATAGTCTGGCTCGAGAATTGGATGAGCAAGACAAGCGATTGCAAGACATTTCAACCAAGAAACTGGAGGAGCAAGCATGGATAAATGCGTAAAAATGATGGCGAACAATACCATTTCAATCCGGGTGCCAATGCGGATCAAGAAATACGGCGGTAAGAAAATGATCATTCTGCCCGAAGGCTATCAAATCAAACCGCCAAAGGAAGCCCCGAAGCTTGATGAAACGCTGATAACTGCTTTGGCCAAAGCCTATTACTGGCAAAAATTGCTTGATACCGGGCGTTATAAATCGATTGACGATCTCGCTCGCAAAAGAAAATTCAATCCTTCATATGTTTCTCGCATACTCCGCTTGAATCAGCTGTCACCACAAATCAAGATAGCTATTCTGGATGGCACACAACCACGTCAGTTGAGCTTACAGGATATGCAAACACCATTTCCTGAATTATGGAAGGAGCAACTAAAGCATTTTGGATTTGTTGATTAAGAGAGCTTTTCTTTGATTTCCTGCAATGTGAAGCGCTGCTCTTTGAGCGTATGGATCTGCTTAATACGCTCGATCATCTCGGGTGCATAAAGCTGATATCCTGCTTCGGTCACCTCAGCCACTTGCAGCAATCCTTCTTTGGTCCAGTGCCTGATGGTGGAGTTGCTCTCGCCAACCTGCTTGGCCAGTTCACCGATTTTAAGCAGCTGATCACTGTCGGCAGGTTCGGCATCTTCACCGGCTGCGGCCTTTAAATAAATATCCAGCGATCTGTCTACGGCCTTGGCAATAATTTTAAAATAGTCTTCTTTGGAGCCACCAAGCTGCGCTTTTTCCAATGAGCCAATATACGCCAAACGATCACGCTTTCTGATGATAGCTGCCGGGTATCCGCTCATCAGCAAAATCATGTTCATGAGCAAACGTGCGCTACGCCCATTACCATCAACAAAGGGGTGAATAGTGACAAGGCGATAATGGGCCTCCGCTACCAACTCAACAGGGTGCAGCCCCTGATCACGTGAAAGCCGCTCTGCAAAATCCTGCATTAAATCAGGCACCTTGCGTGGGTTTGGCAAAACAACAGCTGAGCCAGAAATCCTGACGGGTACAGAGCGATAATGTCCTGCATTAGCATCATCAATGCCTTTCAAAATCACATCATGGATATGCAAGATGTCTTTTTCGCTTAGGCTTGTGGGCTTACGCTTTACCTGTTCTTTCACCCAGTCCAGTGCATGAGCATGGTTTGTCGCTTCCAAATGCTCGGTCAGGGATTTACCGCCAACGGTGAGACCTTTTTCAACGACTAAGGCCGTTTCCCTGCGCGTGAGCGTATTTCCTTCAATCGCGTTACTTGTGTAGGTGAGCTCTACTCGAAACCAATCATCCAGATTGCGGACAAGTGTATCCGGCAACGGACGAAAGCCGTCGAGGCGTTTCTTTTTGTCAGTCAATTTATCAAGTTTCATGCATTAAACCATAAACCATAACGTGATGGTTTTCAAGTCCATTCTGATGCCTTGGTGAAATTTCACCGAACACCCTGAAATTTTTTTCAAAAAAATTTGCCTCCACCAAAGCCCCGCATGTCGGGGCTTTTTTTGTTTTTGCGTCTCTTTGAACGGCCCGTCTCACTCGGCCTCCAGTGAGTTTTCGCCAGTCCCAGTTGACCCGCCCGCGTGGCGGCTAACCGCAACTGGAGACGAAAACCATGAGCAAAAACAACTATGAAGGAATCCATCCTTATGTCGTAAACCAAGTCCGTTATCACGCACGCAGCCTGATGCGGCACTCCGCCATTCATGGCGTTGAAATCGAGGACCTAGAGCAAGAGCTGATGCTGGATTATTTATCCCGCAAGCAGGCTTATGATCCCGAAAAAGCAAAATGGTCGACCTTTGTTGACCGCATCCTCAACCACAAATGTGCCAGCCTGATTGAAGCAGCCCGCGCCCAAAAACGTGGGTCTGGCATCAGTGACTTTTCACTCGATGCGTGGCTTGAGGATAAGGACGGCGAAGATAACGCTTTGCCTGATCCTGAAACCGAAGACCTGACCAGCCGCGACCTTCAAATTGATCTTGAGCAAGCTGTTCAGCAGATGCCGCCGCATCTGGTGTTGCTGCTGATCGACCTGCGAACGCTCAGCATCAGTGAAATTTCCCGCAAAACCAAAACCCCACGCTCAACCCTCTACGGGACGCTGTCCGAACTGCGCGGATCGCTGAAGGAACGTGGCTTTGCGGAATATCTGCACTGACCCTCCGACAGTTTTTGAGCCCTCTCGGTAAGTAACTCCTTGAAGGCAAGAAAACATGCCGGGTTCTCTTGGAAATACAAGACCCCACAAGGAAATACCGCGACCGCTTTGCTCTTTGGGCGGCGTCAGAACCCGGCAGCTAGAGCCGACACGACCAAAGAGCAATTTTTAATCCACGAAATCAAAGGAGGTTTTATGTTTAAACCATCATTACAAAAGCTGATTAAAGACAGCTACTACGCCAAACATGTTCCGGCATTTATTCAAATTCCAGAGCTTGGTGCCATTCCCGAAGACACCACCAAACCTATCCATGAGGCAACTCTGGATGATTTGGCCTTTGCCGCACAGGCTTTGGATAAAGAGCAAAGCGCCATTTATAAGCGCCTGTCTGCCATCCGTGAGCTTTACACAGAAGCGCGTGCCAAAGGTGCTTTAGGCGCTGAAAACATTGTGGATGCACTCTCCCGCAAAGGAGGTGCCCAATGAGCCTTCCGATCATCTCAGCCGATGAACGCTTGAAAGAAACCAAGGGCATCAAGGGGTGCATCTTCGGTAAAAGCGGCATTGGCAAAACATCACTGCTCTGGACGCTTCCCGCTGAAAAGACGCTGTTCTTTGATTTAGAGGCTGGCGATCTAGCCATTGAAGGTTGGCAAGGCGACACAATCCGTCCGCGCACATGGCAAGATTGCCGCGATATTGCCGCCTTTATCGCTGGTCCGAATCCCGCCTTGCGTGATGAGCAGCCATACAGCCAAGCCTATTATGATGCGGTCACGGCCAAATACAGTGATGCCGGAGCGCTGGATAAATACGACACCATCTTCATCGACAGTATCACAGTTGCCGGACGCTTGTGTTTCAACTGGTGCAAGGGCCAGCCGCAGGCATTTTCTGACAAAACTGGAAAGCCTGATACTCGCGGTGCTTACGGCCTGCATGGTCAGGAAATGATCGCGTGGCTTATGCATCTACAGCACACACGCGGCAAGAATATCTGGTTTGTCGGCATCTTGGACGAAAAGATTGACGACTTTAATCGCCGCTTCTTTCAGCCGCAAATTGAAGGCAGCAAAACCGCATTAGAGCTGCCGGGCATTGTCGATCAGGTCATCACCATGACTGAGATGACAAGCCCGGAAGGTAAGCCATTCCGCGCCTTTATCTGCCACACCATCAATGATGCCGGATACCCGGCTAAGGATCGCTCCGGTCGTCTTGATCTGATGGAAGAGCCCCATCTTGGCCGCCTCATGCAGAAGATTGCGGGCAAAGCCAAGCCTGCTGCCGAACGCCTCACGTTCTCAATTGAACAGGACGCGCCTGCCAGCAGCACCCCTGATTCCCAACAAAACAACGAAACACAAGGAGGCCAAGAATAAGTTGGAACGATTTTAATAGTGCAGATGATCAAAGCGGATTTGATGTTATCCCCAAAGGAACGCTGGCTAAGGTCCGCATGACGATCAAACCCGGCGGCCATGATGATGCGTCGCAAGGCTGGACGGGTGGCTGGGCTACACGCAGCAACACCACTGGCGCAGTGTATTTGAACTGTGAGTTTGTGGTGCTGGAAGGCAAATATGCCCGCCGCAAAATCTGGAGTCTGATCGGGCTTTACAGCGCCAAAGGACCGGACTGGGCCAATATTGGTCGCGCCTTTATCAAAGGGATTTTGAATTCGTCTCGCGGCGTGTCCAACAAGGACAATTCGCCCGCCGCCCAAAATGCCCGTCGCATCAACGGCCTTGGCGATCTGGATGGTGTCGAGTTTGCAGCCCGTATCGATATTGAGAAAGACCAGAATGGTGACGATAAAAACGTCATCAAATTGGCCATCACACCGGATCATAAGGAATACGCTTCCCTGATGGGTGCTGTATCCGGTGCACCTTCTGCGCCTCAATCCAATAGTGATCAGTCCGCGTCTGCGAGTTCTGCCAGCAACCTGCCGTCATGGGCACAATGATAAGGGGGCGGTATGTTACTCAGACCAAGACAAAAGGAGCTCGTCTCTAAGACAATTGATGCGCTTTATACCCACGGCAATACGCTTGCCGTCGCGCCGACAGGTGCAGGCAAGACGATCATGCTTTCAGCAGTGCTGGGACGCATGTTTGACCGCGATATTGAACGCGCCTGTGTGCTTGCTCACCGTGATGAGCTGACCTTTCAAAATCAAGGCAAGTTCAAACGCGTTAATCCTGGGCTTTCTACCAGTATTTTCAATGCGAATGAGAAAAGCTGGGATGGCCAAGTGGCCTTTGCTATGGTGCAAACCCTCTCGCGGGAGAGCAATCTGCAATCATTGCCGCCGCTTGATGCGTTGGTGATTGATGAAGCTCATCACGCCCGAGCCGACAGCTATATGCGGGTGATTGAGCACGCACAAAACATCAATCCCGATTTGAAGCTGCTGGGCATGACCGCCACTCCTAACCGTGGTGATAAAAAAGGTCTGCGTCCGATCTTCTCCAATGTGTCAGATCAGATCACGGCCAAAGAACTGATTGCTTCCGGTCACCTTGTGCCGCCGCGAACCTTTGTCATGAATGTTGGTGTTCAGGAGGAGCTAAGCAAAGTCCGCAAAATTGCCCTTGATTATGGTATGGGTGCGGTCGCCGACATCATGAACACCCTCCCCATCAATGATGCGGTCGTCCAGCACTGGAAAGAAAAAGCCGGAGACCGTCAAACCGTTGTATTTTGTTCGACCGTAGAGCATGCGCAGGATGTCATGGCCAGCTTTATCAGCGCGGGCATCGCCACAGGCATGATCTGGGGTGATATGAGCGAAACAGATTGCTCTGATACCTTGGCAGCTTACGGCAAAGGCGATCTGCAAGTAATCGTGAATGTCGCGGTGCTCACTGAAGGCTGGGACCACCCGCCAACATCCTGCATCGTTTTACTGCGCCCAAGTTCTTACAAATCCACCATGATCCAGATGATCGGGCGTGGTCTGCGGACGGTCGATCCAGCTGAGTTTCCCGGCATCATTAAAAAAGACTGCGTTGTCTTGGATTTTGGCACATCAACGCTGATGCATGGATCACTGGAACAGGAAGTCCAGCTGGATGACCAGTTTATCGAAGGTGACGCGCCATACAAAGACTGCCCGGAATGTGGTGCCGATGTGCCGCTCGCCAGTAAAGAATGTCCGCTATGCGGCTATGTTTGGGAAGGACAGCTCGAGGCTGACACCACCCAGACTGCTGATTTCCACATGACGGAAATCGATATTCTAAAACGATCCAGCTTCCTTTGGTGCGATTTGCGCGGTGATGATCAATATTTCATTGCAACCGGATTTGAGGCTTGGGGCGGTGTCTTTTACCGTGACGGCGAATGGTACGCTGTTGGTGGCCGCAAAAACTATCCGGTGCAGCTCTTGGCTGCAGGTGAGCGTATTGTGTGCTTCGCCGCTGCTGATGACTGGATCAACCTGTTTGAAACCGAAAGCGCTGCTCACAAAACCAAGAACTGGTTGCATCAGCCTGCCACCGAAAAACAGCTTCGTCATCTCCCTCCCGAGTATCGCAATGATTATAGCCTGACCCGCTACAAGGCATCAGCGCTGATGACCATGCGGTTCAACAATACGGCCATCCGTCAGGTCATTGAAAACGGGAGGATCGCCGCATGATTGATCCCACCGATTTTGAGCGTGATTGCATGACCAAGGCTCTGCGTCCCCTTGGGGAATATGTCGCCGAGATTGGCACTGACAAAGCCTTCCAAGATTTAACCCGTGAGCAAGTTCTGACGCTGATCGAAGTCGTTGTGACCGCCTACATGGACGAGCTTTCCAAAGGCTCGGAGGAGATTCCGTTTTAGATGCTTGATTTTAACCACAGGCCAAGTTTTGCCGAGCGTGTGTCTGAATTGATTGATCAGGCACTATGCGCGGAACATAAAGCCCAGCCAGAACGGGACTATCTGGGGGCTTCCCGCCTTAGAGAAAACTGTAGCCGCAAATTACAATACGAATATACCAACACGCCAAAGGACGAAGGTTTTTCTGGTCAGACTTTACGGATATTTGCCGCAGGCCATGTGTTTGAAGATCTGGCCATTCGCTGGCTGCGCCTTGCCGGGTTTGAACTGTTCACTGAAAAGCCGAATGGCTATCAGTTCGGGTTCTCGGTCGCCGATAGTCGTATCCGTGGTCATGTAGACGGCATTATCAATGGTGCACCCGAGGCACTTGGTCTGTCATTCCCAATGCTATGGGAGTGCAAGTCGCTTAATGCCAAGTCATGGAAAGACACAGTCAAACGCGGCGTTGCTAAATCAAAACCTGTCTATGCCGCACAAATGGCTACCTACCAAGCCTACATGGAAGGCAGTGTGCCGGGCATCAGCAATAACCCAGCGCTATTCACGGCCATTAATAAAGATACGGCAGAACTGCATTTTGAACTTGTGCCCTTTGATGCCAGTCTGGCTCAAAAAGTCAGTGATCGTGCTGTCACCATCTTAAAAGCAGCCGAGGCTGGTGAGTTATTGCCCCGCCATACCGCTGATCCTGAACATTTTGAGTGCCGTTTCTGCGCCTACCGCAACCGTTGCTGGGAGGTGCCTGCATGACAGTAAGCTGGTCCGACTTCAACGATGCGCCAAGCCAATATCCGGAATTCAAAGACGCTACTGTTCCTACGGATGATATCCGTCAGCAACTGATCGGGCGGCTGGATCAAGTCTTGTCTTATCTACTACCTGCAGGCCGCATTAAGCGCGGCGTGTATGAGATCGGTGATATTCAGGGCAATAAGGGTGACAGCCTCAAGATTGAGCTGAATAGCGGTAAAGCAGGCATGCGGCATGATTTTGCGACGGGCGAAGGCGGCGACATCTTTGATCTTTGGGCTGCTTGCCATAATCTGGATACCAAACATCAATTCCCGCAGGTGGTCAGCTCAGCCAGTGAATGGCTGGGGATGTCTTCGCCTGCGCCGATATCTGCTCCTCAAAGCAAATCTGCAAAGCATATTACCGAGGATGAGCTTGGTCCACACACGACCAAGTGGGACTATCTGGACGGTGATGGCAAGTTGATTGCCTGTGTCTATCGCTATGACACAGCCGACGGCAAGGAATTCAAACCGTGGGATGTGTTGGCTAAAAAACACCGCGCTCCTACGCCAAGACCGCTCTTTAATCAGCCGGGTCTCAAAGAAAACTAGCATGTGGTTCTGGTGGAAGGTGAAAAAGCCGCCGAAGCTCTGATGGCGCATGGCATCACCGCCACCACGGCGATGAATGGTGCGAAAGCCCCGCCAGAGAAAACAGACTGGTCACCCCTCAAAGGTAAGCACCTGCTGATTTGGCCGGATCATGATGAGGCTGGTCGTGAGTATGCTGAAGCCGTCAGTACATATCTTGGTTCACAAGGTATTGCAGGCTCAATCACCATCTTAGATGTGCCAAGCGACAAACCCGAGAAATGGGATGCGGCAGATGCTGTGTCTGAAGGTTTGGACATACGTGCCTTTATTGCTGAGTGCATCAAAACCGAAAAAGCCGCTATCACCGCTGTTCCTGCCTTCACGGTTGGGCATTTTCTGGATGATACATCGCCTATGCCGGAGGATTTAATCCTGCCGCGTGTTCTAACGCCGGGCGGGCTGATGGTCTTTGGGGGAGCACCCAAAGTCGGCAAGAGTGATTTTTTGCTCTCGCTGTTGGCTCATATGGCGGCAGGCGTTCCTTTCTTGGCATGAAGGCACCACGCCCGTTGCGGATATTTTATCTGCAAGCTGAAATTGGCTACCACTATTTGCGCGAGCGCCTGCAAAACACGGCGTTTGATAAAAACCTGCTGCCACTGGTTCGCAAGAATCTCGTTATCACGCCGCAATTTAAGATGTTGCTCAATGAGCATGGCGTGGCCGCTACCTGTGAATCTATTCGCAGCCATTTTGCTGATCTGGGTGTCGATATTATCGTTGTTGATCCGCTGCGTAATGTGTTTGACGGCGGCGAAGGTGATGCAGGTGAAAATGACAATGCCGCCATGCTGTTTTTCTTGCAGCAAAGGCTCGATGCATTGCGTGATGCCGTTAATCCGGATGCGGGGATCATCCTTGCCCACCACACACGCAAAATTCAAAAGAAACAGTTGGAAGAAGATCCGTTTCAGGCACTGTCCGGTGCTGGCAGCTTGCGGGGCTATTACACCACGGGGCTGATCATGTTCCAGCCGGATGAAAACCAGTCTTATCGCCAGCTGATTTTTGAGCTGCGAAACGGGCCACGTCTGCGATCCAAAGTGATCGATAAGGTCGATGGTGCTTGGCAGGAGATGGAATACAGCTCGGATCGTCTGGTCAATCGTGACTATGGCCAGAAGCTGGATGCAGAGTGCCGTCGCAAGCGCGATGTGATCCTTGAAATCATCTACGAGGAATCCCGCGCTGGTCGTGTGTACACCATGAACCAGTTCTGTCAGGCGTTTGAAAACCGCGCCGGGCTTGGCGGTAAAGACACCATTCGTGGGCGCTTGGATGTGCTCTCCACCAAGGGCTACGTCAAGTTTTTCAAAGATGCAGACAATTACGGTCTGAGCAGTCCCTCTCGCACCAAATACGGCTTTTTGTGTGTTGAAGACATGCATCTGGGCACTGGTGAAGAGATGGTTGACCCGCACACAGGCGAAGTCTCTGCCAAGCTGCAAGCGGTCTATCCAACCCATTACAAATGCCGTCAGACAGCCGCTGTGCTGCCTGTCGAGAACCTTCGCGTGTGGATTTATGACGAGGAGGATCAGGCATAACAAATCAGCCCCAAAACGCCCACAAAAACCAATTTTCCCGGGTGGGAAAAATGGTCTGCGGTGCTCCCAAACTGGAGCAGTTTCGGGCCAGATTCCAGTTTTGGTCATCCAGTTTCGTTCCAAACTGCCCAAACTGGACGGAAAGCCTTTTATTTCAAGGCTTAGCCAGTTTGGAAGTGTTTAGGAAAAAGACTCCCTCTCCCTACGGGAGAGAGTGCCCCTATGGGGGCAACTCTCCCCGGTCGAGGGTTTTGTGGGTGCTCATTTCATCTTTCCCAACAACCAAACAGGAGGTCTCCATGAAAAAAACCAACCCCGATTCAGTCATCAAGGATTCCTTGACAACTCCAGTTCGTCGGAATTCCCGACAAACTGAAAATGAAGCGCCCGTGGTGTGTGCAAAAAATGCACATACCACGCAGCCCATTTTGCTCAGTCTCGATTTGGGCACAGCCACCGGATGGGCGCTCTCAAACAAACATGGACGCATCATGAGCGGTACAGCGCATTTTCGTCCCCGTCGTTTTGAGGGTGGTGGCATGCGTTACCTGCGCTTTGAACGCTGGCTTAATGAAACCCGTGATGTTTCGGGCGAGATCAACGCGGTCTATTTCGAAGAAGTCCGCAGGCATCTTGGGGTGGACGCAGCCCATGCTTACGGCGGATTTCTGGCTTCACTCACTGCATGGTGTGAAGAGCACAGCATCCCTTACGAAGGGGTTCCAGTAGGCACAATCAAGAAGTTCATCACTGGCAAAGGTAATGCTGGCAAGGCGGCTGTTATCGCTGCAGTCAAAGCCCTTAGCCATCTGCCCGAAGATGACAATAAAGCCGATGCGCTTGCTCTCCTGCATTTTGCTCGCGAGCAGATGATGGGAGGTCAGTCGTGAGACATGCCAACCGACTTTTAGAAGAAGCGACACGGACACTGGCAGATCGTGGTGAAAGCTATGGATCGCCACAGCCGCTATTCGAAAACGTGGCCAAACGCTGGTCGCTGACGTTGGGCACAGAGGTAACTGCAGCACAGGTTGCTCTCTGCCTGATTGAGCTGAAGTTAGCTCGACTAAACAGTAATTCCAAGCATCATGACAGCATGGTTGATGTCGCTGGATATGCAGGAATTTTAAATGAAATCAATAACAATTAAGGAGGTTCGTATGGATCAAAACTGGACAGAAAAAGACGTGGCTAATCAATTTGAGGAAGCAATTTCAACGCTGAATAAATTACCCGCCGTTCGTGTGCAAGGCTACTTCAGCTCATGGCCTGACGTTATCAGAACGCAGGAGGAAATTGATGCGAGTGAGCCGATGCCTCTACGCCTACGAGCAACGCCTGATCAGATCACCCGCATGGAGCAAACCCTGCGCTAGGCAATTTGGGTGGAGGTTAACGAACGTAAATTGATCTGGCACCGCGCTGCACGTAAGCTATGGAAAACAATCTGCTGGGAACTGGGCTGTGACCGCAGCACAGCATGGTGTAATGGAGTATTGCGCTGGCCAAAATTGCTGCACGTTTGAATGCAGGGCAAAAATTATGATTGTGCGGAGGATAACTTTTCCATGATCTTGGGCAAGGAAATCATCCACACATTGTCGCCAATGGGAAATTCATCATCGCCGCCATATACAACAAATTTATGTGTTGCGCCGACATCATCACAGGTCTTGCTATAATGCTTACCAAGCTTGGGCGCAACACCATGCTTGATTTCCACAGCCCAGATCTGCCCATTCGGCATTTTGATCACCAGATCAATTTCCGCACCTGCAGCGGTGCGGTAAAAATAAGTCTCTGCTAAACGCGGCATAACTGAATGAATATTTTCAACAACAAAGCCTTCCCAGCTTTTTCCCAGAATTGGGTTTGATAGCAATGCGTCGTAGCTTCCAATACCGAGTAAACGATGTAGGATACCGCTATCACGGACATAATATCGTGGCGATTTAACAAGGCGTTTTTTGACGTTCACATGCCAAGGTTCAATCCGGCGCACCAATAGAAGATCTGTCAAAATATCAATATAGCTGGTAACCGTCTTACCATCTATCTCCAGATTTGCCGCAAGTTTTGAATAATTGACCGTCTCACCCTGTAGGTGAGCTAACATGGTCCAAAGACGCCTTAAACGAGCCGCTGGCACCTGAAAACCCATCTGCGGCACATCTCTTTCCAAATATGTTTTGACCAGATCTTCCAGCCAATCCATCGACATGTCGTCATCTTCAGCAAGGTAGCTGTCTGGGAACCCGCCCCGCAGCCACAAATTCTGAATATCTTTTGGGGAATTACCAATCTCTAGAACATTAAGACCCATCATTTCAACGTAGCTGATGCGTCCAGCGAGACTTTCCGATGACTGCCGCAGCAAATCCATAGAAGCAGAGCCCAGTATTAAAAATTGAGCGGCTTTGCGTCCAGCCTGTCTGTTTTGATCGATTAACCCGCGCAGAACCATAAATAAGTCTGGTGCTCTCTGGATTTCATCCAAAATGATGATTTTATCGCTGTGTGACGCCAGAAATTCTGTCGGATCTGTCAGCTTTGCTAAATCTTTAGGCGACTCCAAATCAAGATAGATTGAGGGCATATCCTTTGCTACACTCTTTGCGAGCGTGGTTTTACCGACCTGACGTGCGCCAAGCAGTGCCACAGCCGGGTTACGGCTGATGTTTTTTTCTAGTCTTTGTGTGATCCATCGCTCTAACATACCTTGCATTTTGCACTATATATTCCGAAATTGCAAGGTATAGAGCACGCCTAATCTTCCCAAACTGCGCCGAAACTGGAAATCGTTCAAAACTGGAATTACCGATAAAACCCTTTATACCAACGCTTTCAGGCGATTTTTAAGCAAAATTCCAGTTTTGGAATCTAGTTTGGATCGAAACTGCCCCAAACTGGACGCAAACCCTTCTCAGCCTTGGCTTTTCAGTTTGGGATATGTTTAGGAAAAAGACTCCCTACATTACTACGTAATGAGAGGGGGCTACGCTTACGCTAGCCATCCCTCCATCACGGTATGAGTAATGCTCATTGGCACGACCAATTTTCTAAACACCAACAAAATCATACTGTTGCAACACATTAGTATTCGACGCTTGCAACATTTTTCGCTATCCTGAAAGGCATAATCGGCAGACATGCACCCAATGCGCAGCCGCTCTATTTTCCCCTCCCAAATCTCACGCATACCGAGCCACGGGTCCTTCCTGCGGCTGGAACGTATGCGGGCGGGCTGGGCGCAGTATTTCGCTAGCGTCAGGGCAGCAAAAGAGGTTCGCAGTTCGCACCCGGGTTCGCACGTCAGTAACACATAAAAAGGTTTAAAAATGAATTTGAATGTTCAGCAAACAGAGCTGGAGCAGCTGGTTCCCTATACCCACAACGCCCGCACACACAGTGACTCACAAGTGGCGCAGATTGCAGGTTCGATTGCTGAATTTGGATTTGTGAACCCTGTTCTGGTTGGCGGCGATAACATCATCATCGCTGGCCACGGGCGTGTGATGGCGGCCAAGAAACTGGGGTTGAAAACGGTTCCGACCATCAAGCTGGATCACCTGACAGATAACCAGCGCCGCGCTTTGGTGATTGCCGACAACAAGATCGCCGAAAATGCCGGATGGGATGAAGAATTGCTGCGCTTGGAATTGCAAAATCTTGCTGATGAAGATTTCGATCTTGATCTGCTAGGCTTTGACGATGTGGAGTTGGATGATTTGTTGACATCATTAGATGACGATGAAGCAGCCGCACTTGATGAAAACATTCCAGAAGTACAGGAAAATCCTGTCAGCCGCACAGGCGATGTCTGGATTATGGGTGAGCACCGTTTGCTCTGCGGCGACTCCACAAGCGAAGCCGATATGAAAAAACTTATGGCTGGTGAGCTGGCCGACATGGTCTTTACCGATCCTCCCTACAATGTGAATTACGGTGATACGGCCAAGGACAAGCTGCGCTCCAAAGGTGGAGCCAAAGCCGGACGCAAGATTATGAATGATAATCTGGGCGATGATTTTGAGGCGTTCCTAACCGCAGCCTGTAAGAACATGCTGGATCACACCAAGGGCGCTCTATATATTGGCATGAGTTCCAGCGAGCTGGACACACTGCAGAGCGCCTTCCGCAATGCTGGCGGTAAATGGTCGACCTTTATCATATGGGCAAAGAATACATTTACGCTGGGCCGCTCGGATTATCAGCGACAATATGAGCCAATCCTCTATGGCTGGAAAGATGGCAATGACCGCTACTGGTGTGGTGCGCGTGATCAGGGTGATGTCTGGTTGGTAGTGGTGAGTTTTTAAATGGCTGGCATAGACTTTTCTTTGATCCCCTCTCCCGGCCCTCTCCCGGCGGGAGAGGGAGTGTAGCCTATAGCGCGCCAAACTTATTGCGAGCGGCGATGCTTCCATTTAAACCTTAATCATTACCTGGCCGCGTAGTCGAAGCCGCCGTCACCGAAGAGGTCTTGCAGACGCTCGAGCTTGCGTCTTGCGGACAGATTGACGGCGGCATTACTGGCCACGATGTCGTGAAAAATACCGAGATGCAGTGCAACGGCCTCGGCAAATTTCTCATGAGCGGCGGTAGCCAGAATAAGTCTGCGTCCGTCGGCATGTTCCTGCTTCAGGTAAGCGAGAAAATCATCCTGATACGGCAGCAAACCGGCATCGATATCGACCCGCGCCGCGATCTCGTGTTTCAGGTATGCCCTGCCTTTCAGGAGCCAGAAGGGAAGCAGAAACACGAACAGGACATTGCGCTTCAGCAGCGCGAAGACGGATTCCACCAGAAGATCCGTGCGGATCAGCGTCCCATCCAGATCCACACCCAGGGGTCGTGATGCGGTGCCGTGCACCCTTGTCGTGTCCTTGTGCGCTTCTCTTGTCATCATCCGCCCTCAGTGTTCGACACCTGACGCCGACTCCAACCTTCCGGACCTGCGTGGTAAATTTTCAAGTCTCTTTATGGATTCTGGACTGCTGACGAGCATGGAAGGGCAGCACCGGACATTTTGGAGTGCGGCGGCAATTTTACACCCCGGTACCGACCGGAATCCGCGGTGCCCGACCTGGCCGCCGGGTTGGCCGGGGGGGCTACTTGCCCGCCGCCGCTTTGGATTGGGCCACGCATCCATCCTGAGCACAGGCGTTGTGGGCAAGGGAAAGCGCCGTCGCCGCAGTGCGAATTGGAACCCAGTACCCAGATCCCCGACAATCGCTGTTGGTAGCGCACGCGACCGGGATGCGGTCAAACCGCACCGCGCTCACCGCATCCTACGCCGGCTCACCACATCCCACGACTTGGCCCGATCTGCCCGGCTCGCTGTTACGCCAAGGTCTTGTCTTTGCAGTGAGGGTAGTGGTAAGTTTTTAAATGGCTGGCGTGGACTTGTTCGATCCCCTCTCCCCGGCCTTCTCCCGGGGGGGTAGCCTGTAGCGTACCCTACCCATTGCCAGAGGCGATGTTTCCATTTATACCTTAACCATTACCGCAGTGAGTATTATGCGGTAGCCCCGATCGCTTTGTGTCAGAGACATGCATCGTGGCGGCAAATCTGAGTATGATGGACAATTATCTCCCACGACAATCGGCTAACCTGAAGATAAGAGGAGCGAAACATGGCCATTGACGTACAAGGTAAGACCATCGAGACCGACGACAACGGCAACCTGGTCAATCCCCAGGACTGGAGTCGGGACGTGGCCGAGAAGCTGGCCGCCGAGGAAGAGATCGCGCTGACTCAGGAGCACTGGGACGTGGTGGAATATCTGCGTGAGGAGTACCTGAACAACAACGGCAACCAGCCCATGGAACGCCAGATCAACAAGGATATGGGCAAACGCTGGGGTAAGAAGATCGGCAGTAAAGACCTGTACAGGCTCTTCCCCAGGGCACCCAGCAAGCAGGGCAACAAGATCGCCGGTCTGCCTTTCGTGGCACGTAAAGGGGGATACTGAGCGAACGGGGACCCGGACCGGTCGGTCGGATCCGATAACAGGGCAGCGCAGTGCGCTGCCCTGTTCGTCTCCGGGAATCGACCGGGGCAACCGGGCGGAATTTTCAAGCGGTAGCTTAGTATTATATTTCTCCTTATTTTTCATTTTCAAACCCGTAGGGTGGGCTGTGCCCACCAATACCGTCCCTCAAACAGTGCTGAATCATTCGGGATTGTCTGGTGTTGTCCGCGAAGGTGTCTTTAAAAAAATAGCACGGCTGTTCCTATATGATGCGCTGTGACGAAAGAATGGATCATTGCCGACTCCGATCGATCCCCAGATCTGCCCGGAGAGAGACGTATGAGTATTCACCAAATTGAAACCGAACCCGAGCAGATCGAAGGTCTCGGGCAGGGCGAAGACGCCTCCTGGGGCGATTACCCCATCGACACCCTGCTCATCAGAAACGAAACCCGCACGGTTCACGATGTCCTGCGGAGGGTCGAGAAGGGGTCCTTCGTCATGGACCCGGATTTCCAGCGGGATTTCATCTGGCCGGAGGATAAGCAGAGTAAGCTCATCGAGTCCGTGCTGATGCGCATTCCGCTGCCGGTCTTCTATCTCGCGGAAGACGACCAGGGGCGGATGGTGGTGGTCGATGGCCTGCAACGCCTGTCTACCTTTCAGCGTTTCGTGAATAACGAGCTGCGACTCAGATTTCCAAAGAGACCAGATCGAGAGGAGTTGGATCAGAATCGAAAGGAGTTGGATGAGAAACGATTTCAGGACCTCTCGCCGAAATTCCAGAACCGGGTCGAAGACTGCAATCTGATCCTCTATGTCATCGATGCGAAAGTGCCCGAGCAGGCACGGCTGGACATCTTCGATCGTGTAAACAGCGGCGTGGCGCTGAGCCGGCAGCAGATGAGGAACTGCCTGTATATGGGACAAGCGCCCCGGTTCCTGAAGACGGAGGCAAACAATTCTCTGTTCCTCAAAGCAACCGGAGGCAGCTTACAAACCAAGACGATGCGGGACCGGGAGTTCGTGAATCGATTTTGTGCCTTCCAGCTCCTTCCGCTCGATGAATATCGGAGTGACATGGATGACTTTCTGGCTAGGGCACTCAAGAGAATGAACACCCTTGATGAATCGGATCTGCAACGGCTCTCCGCCGAGTTTCGTACTTGTTTGAGTAACAACTTCAAGGTATTCTGGGAACATGCGTTCAGAAGATCCGCCGCCGGCGATCGCCGCAGCTTGCTCAATGCCTCGCTTTGGGATGTCATGACCACAGGGCTCTCGCGCTATCCGGAACCTTTGGTCGAGGCCCGTGCGGATATTCTGCGGGAGGCGTTCTATGCTTTGATGAAAGAAGAAAAAGGTAGTGGTAAATTTTTAAATGGCTAGCGTAGACTTGTTTGATCCCCTCTCCCCAGCCCTCTCCCGGAGGGAGAGGGAGTGCAGCCTGCGGTGCGCCAAACCCACTGCGAGTGGCGGTATTTCCATT
>Ga0209568_1000152_pt1 | contig 24521 bp, 16 predicted proteins | sample WorMetOlspDAHAB2_FD_187406 | JGI IMG/M metagenome (GOLD analysis project Ga0209568, IMG submission 187406) | Marine gutless worms symbiont microbial communities from Max Planck institute for Marine Microbiology, Germany - Olavius sp. DAHAB.2... ...
CGCCTGGCCCTTCGGCGTGTTCTCCGCAACAACGTGCGAAAACTTGATGACGATCTCACCCGCCTGAACGACGGGCGCCGCAATCAACGTCGCCGCCAGGACAAGTCCGGCTGTCAGATAACGCATGATCGCTCCCTCCATAAGGTCTTTGCCGCGCAGTTTGGATTGGATGTTGGTCGCCTCCTCCGCGACCGGGGATCATGTTGTACGGCCCGATCCCTCGTTCGTTGTTCCTCCTTTTACACGCAAAATTTACGGCTTGGAAGTAAGGAACGCTTCTCATTTTCGGATGGGCCGTGTCTCGGTCAAAGGCGATCCCGCGGCTGGCCCGGTCATCGAAAGCACTTCTTCAGGGCCACGTCATCGGATGCTTGGCGGCAATGTGACAGACGTCATGGACGTTGCCGGCGAAGCCGTTCACAAGTGTGCGATATCGCCGACCGAGGTTGCCAAGGTGCTGACCTGGAACGGATAATGGCGGCGAGTTTGGCTTCCCGGCAGGGCACTGCCGGTGGAATGATTCTGGCGAGGCACGCGCAGATGGATCTTCGACGGGTCGTTGCGTTGACCGGTGTCACGGCGGTCATCGTCGCCGTCCTTGCGGCCGCATGGGCCTTTGCCATCCGCGACGGCGTAATCGGGTCTCTGACCGGCGGTACGGCGGCACCGTACACCACGGCCGAGGGTTGGCAGTTCGTCGTCGTGGCGACCGCTATTGCCGTTGTCGCCGCCGCGGCGGCATTGGCGATTTTGTCGGGCGGTTCGCCGACGGCCGAAGCGCAGCAGCGCGCCCTGGCCGAGAGCCGCCTCGAAGACGCCATGCGCAGTCTCGCTGAGGCATTCCTGTTGTGGGATGCGGACGACCGCCTCGTCGCCTTCAACGATCGAAGCCGCGAACTCTATGCGGGGGCGGAGGATCTGCTGGTTCCCGGGCGCCGGTTCGAGGACAACTTCCGCGAATGCGTCCGCCGCGGCGTGATCGTGCCGCCGGCCGGGGTCGAGGTCGAGGCGTGGATCGAGGGGCGCATCGCCCAGCACCTCAACCCCTCCGGTCCGATCGAGCGCCTTATGGGGAACGGCCGCGTGCTCTAGGTCGAGGAACGGCAGACGTCCGAGGGCGGCATCGTCGGGATCGCCATCGATGTCACGGAGATGCGCCAGACGGAAGCCGCCATGCGCGAAAGCGAGCGGCGGCTCAAGGACTTTGCCGAATCGGCCTCCGACTGGTTCTGGGAAATGGATGCCAGTCTCCGATTCACCAACTTTTCCGGCCGTGCCGAGGAAATTCTCGGAGTGCCGGTCGCCGACCTGATCGGCAGGACCCGCAAGGAAGTTGCCCTCGATTCCGACTACCCGGCTGAAGCGGCGAGATGGCGCCGGCACCTGGCCGATCTGAATGCCCATCGGCCGTTCCGAAACTTCACCTATACCCTGCGGGCTACCGAAACCGATACCCTGCGGGCTACCGAAACCGAGCGGCGGGAGGTGATGATCAGTGGAACGCCGGTGTTCGATGACGACGGCTCTTTTCTCGGCTACCGCGGGACCGGCACCGACATCACCGCCGAAACCGAGGCGGAAAAGCGTGCCGCCGCCGCCCACCGTCGGCTCCTGGATGCCGTCGAGAGCGTATCGGACGGTTTCGCCCTGTGGGATGAGGACGACCGGCTGATCCTCACCAACAGCCGTCTGCGGTCCATTTTCACCGGCCTTGCGGAGGCGCAGGAACGCGGCTTCACATTCGAGGAAGCGCTGCGAATCGGGGTCGAACGCAGGGTCTATGCCGACATCGGCGACACCCAGGCGGAGATCGAGGCGTGGATCATGGAAACCGTGGCCCGCCACCGCAATCCGGGCGAGACGTTCGAGGTCAAGCTCACCGGCAACCGCTGGCTGCTGGTCAGCGAACGGCGCACCGAAAGCGGCCAGATCGTCGGCACCTACACCGACATCACCCGCCGCAAGGTCGATGACGAATGGCTGCGCAATCTGTCGAGGGCCGTCGAGCAGAGCCCGACCGCCGTGCTGATCACCGATCCCGAGGGGACGATCCTCTACGTCAACCGCCGGTTCGTCCAGAACACCGGATTCGAGGTCGAAGAGGCTGTCGGCCGGAAGGCCAACCTCACCAAGTCGGGCGAGATGCCGGAGACGTTCTATACCGACCTCTGGCGGACACTGATGTCGGGCCACGAATGGCAGGGCGAATTCCTGAACCGCCGGAAGAACGGCGACCTCTATTGGGAAGATGCGCTGATCTCGCCGATCGTCGGACCCGACGGCAAGATCACCCACTTCGTTTCGGTTCAGGAAGACGTCACCGACCGCAAACGGGCCGAAGAGAAGCTGCTCGGTGCCGCCGACCAGCTTCGGGACATCCTGGAGGCCAGTCCCATCGCCGTCGGCATCACCCGGCGCACCGATCCGACGCTGATCTTCGGCAACTCCCGTTTTGCCGAGCTGTTCGGCGTCGGGCATTTGGACCTGGTCGGCGGCGACACCACCGAGTTCATGATCAAGACCTCCGAGCGCATCGGCATCCTGCGGGCGCTCGAACGGCAGGGACATCTGCGCGATGTCGAGGTCGAACGGCGGCGGCCCAACGGCACGCGTTTCTGGTACCTGCTGTCGGTCGAGCTCATCGAATTCGAGGACGAGGAAGCGGTGTTGTGGTGGGCCTACGACATCACCGAGCAGAAACAGGCGCGGGAACAGCTTGCCCAGCTGGCCAACCACGACATCCTCACCGGCCTTGCCAACCGCCGGCTTTTCCTGGATCGCATGCATCACGCGCTGGCGCGGGCGCGCCGCGGCGCGACGTCGGGGACACTGCTGTATTTCGACCTTGACGGCTTCAAGGTCGTCAACGACACCCTCGGGCACCGGTTCGGCGACTGGCTGCTGGAGGAGACGGCGATGCGGCTGCGCAAGTGCGTGCGCGAGAGCGACCTGGTGTCGCGCGTCGGCGGCGACGAGTTCACGCTGATCCTCGAAGACATCGGCACCAAGGATGCCGCGGAGGCGGTCGCCCTCAAGGTCGTCGACAGCCTGTCGGCGCCGTTCGAGAAAGAAGGCGAGGTGGCGAGCGTCGGTGTCAGCATCGGCATCGCCTTCTTCGACGGCTCGGAGACCGATGCCGAGGAACTCGTCGTCCGAGCCGACCGGGCCATGTACCGGGCCAAACGGTCGGGCAAGGGAACGACCAAGCTTTACGATCCGGCGATCGACGGCGCCCGTGCCTGACCCGGGTTCCGGTGCAGGTCCATCTCCCGCCGGCACCGAGTGGTGGCGGGGCGCGGTGATCTATCAGATCTATCCCCGCAGCTTTTGCGATTCCAATGGCGACGGAATCGGCGATCTGCCGGGGATCATCGACAAGCTGGACTACATCCAGGGGCTTGGCGTCGACGGCATCTGGATCTCGCCGTTCTTCGCCTCGCCGATGAAGGACTTCGGCTATGACGTCTCGGACTATCGGGCCATCGACCCGATGTTCGGCACCCTCGAGGACTTCGACCGCCTGCTTGCCGAGGCCCACGGCCGCGGTCTGAAGATCCTCATCGATCAGGTTTACTCCCACACCTCGGACCAGCATCCCTGGTTCGTCGACAGCCGCACGAGCCGGGACGGACCGCGCGCCGACTGGTACGTCTGGGCCGACGCCAGGCCGGACGGGACGCCCCCCAACAACTGGCTGGCCATCTTCGGCGGACCGGCGTGGACCTGGGAGCCCAGGCGCCGGCAGTACTACCTGCACAACTTCCTCGTCGAACAGCCCGATCTCAACTTCCACGAACCGGCGGTGCAGGAGGCGGTGCTCGAGACGGCACGCTTCTGGCTCGACCGCGGCGTCGACGGCTTCCGTCTCGATGTGGCGAACTTCTTCATGCACGACCCGGCGCTGCGCGACAATCCGCCCTTCGCCCATCCCAATCCGGTCAAGCCCTACTGGCTGCAGAAGCAGATCTACAATCGATCGCGCCCGGAGAACCTGGAGTTCGTCGCCCGGTTCCGGGCGCTGCTGGACGAGTACCCGGGGGCGATGGCGGTGGCCGAGATCGCCAGCCATGACCCGATCGGCACCATGGTCGCCTACACGGATGGGCCGGAGCGCTATCACACCGCCTACAGCTTCGTCTTTCTGCGCCAGTCCTTCGGTGCCGCGCACATCAGCGGCTCGGTGGAGGAAATGCTGGACGCCTCACCGGACGCCTGGCCGTCCTGGGCGTTCAGCAACCACGACGTCGAACGGGTGGTTTCGCGATGGGCCGACGGCGTCGAGGATCGGGACGGATTCGCCAAGTTGATGATCGCGCTGCTGACGGCGCTCCGGGGGACGGCGTTTCTCTATCAGGGAGAGGAGCTTGGCCTGCCGCAGGCCGAGGTGCCGTTCGACCGCCTTCAGGATCCGGAGGGGCGCACCTTCTGGCCGGCCCACAAGGGGCGGGACGGGGGCCGCACGCCGATGCCTTGGCAGGCCGACGAAACCCATGGCGGATTTTCCTCGGCCGAGCCGTGGCTGCCGGTCGACCCGTCCCACCTGGGGCTTGCCGTCGATCGCCAGACGGCCGAATCCGAGTCGGTGTTGGCGTTCACCCGCCGCCACTTGGCTTGGCGCCGCCAGCGGCCGGCGCTGATTCGCGGTGATATCAAATTTCTCGATGTGACGGAGCCGGTGGTGGCGTTCGAACGGCGGTGCGCCGAGCAATCCCTGTTATGTGCCTTCAATCTCGGCGCGGCTCCGGCCGCCGTCCGCCTTGAGGGTGCAGCGCACGCCAAGCTCCTGTCCACGCCCGGGCTGAACGGAGAGTTGCTCGGCGACATCGTTCACCTACCCGGTCATGGCGCGCTGTTTGCGGAACTGAGTTAGCCCCGCACTTCGGCGTAGCGCAGCGAAAGCTCCCGATCGGTATCGGGATCGAGGAAATAGCTCAGCCCCTGGACGAGGCCCATCTCCTCCTTCTGGATGTGGAACATCTCGCGCTCGACCAGTTCCATGCCGAGGGTCTTGAAGTCGCCCCAGGCGGTGTCGTCGAGGCCGCCGTCGAGCGCCTGCAGGGCGAGCTCCTTGATCCGCGCGGCCAACGGGCGGATGAGCTCGTGCTCCTGCATCAGCATCTCGACCATGTCGGTTGCGCCGTGTTCGGCGAGAAGCGGGAACAGCACCTCTTCCTCGAAACCGAAATGCCGGTCGACGTCCTGGTCGACAACCTCGATGACGGTCTGCAGTTGGCGGCGGTCGTCGTCGGAGTCCGGGCTCATCGGCTGGTTGGCCGCCGGTCCGAGGATGCGGCTCTCGAGGTTGTTCAGCAGCGAGAGCGTCCTTTGGTGCTCCTCGTGCAGCATGCGCCCGAGCTGGGTCAGTCCCATCATGATGTCTGGCTCCCTTTTTGGATGGCGTGATCTTTGATGTGCGCCTTCGCTCTTGTCGCGACGACGAGCGCAAACCAGGCGAAGAAGACCGCGCCGATCGTGCCGGCGATGGCGCCGGCGGCAATGACAATTGGCAGGTCCGTGGCGATGCCGACGCCGACGGCGGCGACGGCACCGAGATGGCAGATGCGGTGGACGGCGAGCGGCCGCTCGGAGGTCAGCGCCGAGGGCGTCGCCGGCGCTTTTCCGGAGCGGGCCGTGTGCATCGAGGCCAGAAACGGCATGATGCGCTGGAGGACGCCGGTGAGCAGCGTCAGCAACCAGCCGAACAGCACCAGGAACCCGAACAGTGCCGGTCCGGTGTCCGGCAGGGCGCCGAATGCGACGGCGGCGGCGGCGATCAGGCTCGCGGGCAGCAGCGCCCACGAAGCGCCGATCAACAGGAATTCCGGTCCCAGCCGCTTGCGCATCCGGCCCTGCAGGGTCGCGACCATGAAGCGGACGTGCAGGCCGGCGCCGGCCAGTCCCGCAACGATTCCAAGGGCGGCGAGCACCGTCGATCCGTAGAGCACGCCGAGGACGCCGATCACCAGCGCGGCGACGACCAGCCAGAAGGCGATCTCGGAGAGACGTCCCTGCGGCGGCTGGGCGATGGCGAACATGGGGATCAGGATGTGGCTGAAGCCGAGGGCCAGGAGTCCCATGAATCCATAGCCGGCGAGCAACGCGTGGGCGAGGGCGGCGCGGCCATGATCGGGCAGGAATCCGTGATCGATGTCGACCGCCAGGGCAACCGCCAACACCACGGCCGCCGCCAGCGACCCCAATGCCGCCCACACGTGGAGCGCGACGAGACGCTGGCCCCTATGACCGACCAGCGTGCGGCCGATGAGGGCGGCGTAGATACCGATCCCGATAGCGACGAGAACGGCGCCGGCGGCGATGATGGTCGGTGCGGTCGCGGCGAAACCGCCGATCAACAGCACCGCACCGGCCGCGAAGGTCCAGAAGACCGCTTCGCAGGCTGCTTCGGGTGGCGCCGGGCGGGACAACGCCACCGACAGCATCTGCAGCGACGCACCCATCGCCGTTGCGACGAGAACGCCGAGGGTCAGCACGTGGATGGCGGCGACCTCCGGGCCGATGCCGCCGACGAAACCCGGCACTGTCCCGGCGACGCCCGCCAGCGCCGCCCAGGCGAAGACGTGGGCGACCACGGCGACGCCGAAGAAACGCATCGGAATGCGCTCGTGCAAAAGCCGCTGACCGGCACCGGCGATGTTGACACCGGCGAACATCACTTGTCCTCCCGGCGCAGGCGGTAGCGGACCTCTCCTGGCTCGCCGGCGATCTGTTCCGCCGTCCAACCGCGTTCGGCAAGTTCGGGGAACAGGTAGACCGGCTCGCGTTCGTGATGAACGACAAGGGTTCCGTCGTGCTCGCCGCCGTCGATCAGCGAGAGGATCGACGTCATCGGGCCGGGTGCGGTCATGCCCCGCACATCGACGTGGACGCCGTCGGTCTCCGACCAGACTTGGGCGCCGAAGGCGGTGCGTTCGCCAGTTCGCGCCGATGCGGCGGTCTCCTGGCGGCGGCAGCGGATGCGGAATCCCGATTCGCCGGTCTGCTCGCCGAAGCTACCGAATCCCATCTGGCCAAGAACACGCCGGAGCGGCAGCGGATTGAACGGAGCGAGGATCACCAGGTCGCCGCCGGCCGGGATCGGCTTGGCGACGGCCATGACCTGATCGAAGGGGTCACGGCCGCCGGCGAGGATCGGACGCACGTCGATGACCACGGCGCCGTCGTCGTTGAAGTCCTCGATCCAGGCGGGCGGGGGAGCGCTGTCCGGGCTGTCCGAAGCTCCCGCGCACTCCGGCGCGGTCCCGGCGCCCAACGCGGCCAACACGTCAGCGACGGGAACGCCGGCAATGACCGCGGCGTCGCCGAGGGTGACCAGGTGGCCCATGGTTTTCCGGGCTTCTTCGTCGGCGAGCCGGCCGAACAGGGGATGCAGCGCCGCCAACGCGTCGACGGCGTCCGGGTTCGCGGCAACGAGGTCGGCGAGGCGCGTGCCCGCTGACAGCGCGATGCCGGGCTCACCGGTATCCGGTGCGCAGGGGGACTGCCTGCCATTGTCCGGTTTGTGGGCGTTCAAACCTGCCGATCCCGAGCTGTTGGACGACAGCGGACACCCTGTCCGGCTCCGCCGCCGGCGACATTGATGGAAATCAAGGAAGGGTCCCCGCGAACGCTAACCTGCCGAGAACCGCCGAAGCTTCTCGACGTCACCGATGGTCACCGCATCGCCATCGGTTTCGACCCCCAATTCGGAGAGCCGTGCCAACGCCCGCGACAGGCTTTCTGGCGCAATGCCGATGCGGCGGGCGATCACGCCCTTGCGATACGGCAGGTGCACGGTTGCCGTCCCACTTGCGACGTCGGTGAGGCCGAGCATGTACCAGGCCAGGCGCTGCGCCGGCGAGCGGACCTTCAGTTGCCACATCTCGCCCATCAGCCGCAGGTGCCACCGTTCCATCGAGGCGATCATCTCCAGCGCCAGGGCGCGGTTTTCGGCGAGCCGGGCGAGGAACGGTTTGGCGTCGATCCTGACCAGCCGCGACCCTGCCATCGCTTCGGCGTTCACCGGGAACCGGCCGGAGGCGAAGATCGCCGCCTCGGCGAAGGATTCGCGGAGGCGAAGATCGCCGCCTCGGCGAAGGATTCGCCGGCGCTGAAAATCTCGATGATGGTTTCGCTGCCGTCGTCGTCGAGGGCGAACAGGCGAACCGATCCTTCGACGACGACAAAGAACCGTTCGGCGACGTCGCCGGCGGAGAACAACAGGGTGTCGCCGTCGTAAGCCCGGGCGGACGCCCCGGACAGCAACGAGTCGACGGCGTCGCGGGGCAGGCCGGCGAACAGCGGCGTGCGCCACACGACCTCGACGTCCGCCGGCGCCAGTGCCCGGGGAACGGGGCCGCTCATGGGTCGCCCTCCGCGCTTTCGCAAAAGGCGCGCAGTGCGCGGACATCGCGGACACGAAACACGTCGGTCGCCCGGTGGTAACGGACGCCGGCGTTCTGAACCTTGGCGATGGCGCGCGACAGAGTCTCCGGCTTCATTCCCAGGGTGTCGGCGACGATCCGCTTTTCGAACGGCAGGCGGACATCGACCTCACCCTCTTCGGCGTCGGTCAGCGTCAGCAGGTACGCGGCGAGCCGCTGCGCGGTGGTCCGCATCTTGAGGTCGGTGATCCGCCGCACCAGGATCCACAGCTTGAGCGACATCTCGCCGAGCAGGGCGAGAACGAGGTCGAAGCGGTCTTCGAGCATCTGCTGGAACAGGTCGCCCGGAACGACCGCCACCCGTGTGCGGTCAAGGGTTTCGGCGGTGATCGGATATACGCCTTCGCCGAACACCACTGCCTCGCCGATGGCATCTCCGGGTCCGACGATATCCGCGACGCTGGACCGGCCATCATCCGTGTCCAGATACAGGATCACGTGGCCTTCGATGACCAAGTAAAACCGGTCGGCGGCCTCGCCCCTGCGGAACAACGGTTCGCCCGGCTCCAGACGCTGTACGGTGGCCGCGGAGATCAGCTCTCCGACGGCGCTCTCGTCGAAACGCGAGAAAAGCGGGCTCTCCCGCAACTGCGAAAATTCGCCGGGGGCGCTGGGGACCGTACCGTTCGCCATCCGGCGATCGTACTCCAGTTTCTTCGCGGCGCACCTGCTTTCGTTCTCGCCCGTCCAATCTCTTCGGTGACGGCCGTCACTGTGCTTTGGCGCGCGGGCCCTATTCTGAGGGGGCGAAATCAGCGACAATCGACCGGGCGGGACACGACCATGACCACAATCCTCAGCCAACTCGCCGCGTCCCGAAGGACGTGGGGCCCTGCCATCTTGTTCGCCGCGGTATCCGTGGGCCCGGTATCGGCCGCGGAGCCCGAGGCGAACAAGGCCGTGGTCCACTGCTACGACGCCAAGCGCAACGTCGTTACCGTCACCACGGCGGCGAAATGCAAGGGCGAGGTGGTCACCGCCGAGCGGGCCGCCGAGATCAAGGCCGACCGCGCCGCCCGTATCCGTGCTGCGATGTCGGGCAGGAAGGCGCCGAAGGTCTTTGCCAAGAAGCGCCGCGCCGGGGTCGGGTCGGGGTTCTTTATCTCGAAGGCCGGTCACGTGATGACCAACAACCATGTCATCGAAGGCTGCAAGGCCGTGGCCATCGAGACGACGACGGGCAAGGAGATTCCCGCCACTGTCGTCGCCACCGACAAGCGGCACGATCTTGCCGTGCTGAAGGCCAAGATTGCGGCGCCGGCCATCGCCGTGTTCCGGTCGCCGACGACCAATGACGCCGGCCAGGACCTGTTCGTCGTCGGCTACCCGGTGAAGACCATCCCGGTGATCAAGCCGCAGCTGACAACCGGCACGACCATTGGGTCCGATGACAAGACCCTGCGGGAGCTCAATCTTCCACCGTGGTTCGTGCGGATGAATGCCTTCGTCTATCCCGGCAACTCGGGGGGCCCGGTGCTCGACGCGTCGGGCGGGGTTTTCGGTGTCGTCGTTGCGCAGATCAACACGGTGAAGGTGTTCGAGAAGACCGGCGATCTGAAGCGCGGTGTCGGATTCGCGATCAACAACGCGTACGTCTTTCGGTTCCTCGACCGGCACAACATTCCCTACCGCAAAGAGAAGGCCGGCGAGCCCCTGGCCGAATCCGACGTGTTCGCCGTCGCCAAGCCGTTCGTTGCCCGCATTGGGTGCTGGAAATAGCCGAAATTCAACGGCTTTTCGGTCCGATGCAATCGGTTCTTATTTGATTTTCATTGAACATTCGTTCGGTTGGCCGTACCCTGATCCTGTCGGTCGTATGAAGTTCGGGGCGGGCGGCGTGGCGCCGTAAAGGCGGCAACCCGCTTGGAAATCCCCATAAAGAGGATGGCTGCGGTTCTCCGTGGCTCGTCATCGTTTGAACGCCGACGGCTGTTGGGGCGATGCGAGATCGGAACAGGAGGGGACCGCGGGGGCCGGACTGGACTCCAATGGTGCGAACGAACGTGCGACACGTCATTGTGGCGTGACCGCCGCTGTCGTCTCCGGCAGCCGCCGCATCGTTTCTGTCCGAGCACGATCCGCGCCGCCCGCAGGAAGAGGTGGCACCGATGGGGACCACGACCGGCTCGACCGGCGACGACACACTCAGCGCGACGTCCGGCGACGATACCCTGATCGGATTGGACGGCACCGATGTTGCCCTGTTTGGCGGCAACATGGCCGACTACACCATCACCTCGGCCGGGCCGTGGGTGCTGGTCACCGACACCAACACCAACGACGGTGACGACGGTACCGAATACCTCCACGGTATCGAGGTCCTGCGCTTCGCCGACGGTGATCTCGACCTCACGCTGACCAACGACGAGTTCCAGGTCAACACCGTCACCACCGGCGATCAGGGACAGCCCTCGATCATCGGCCTCGCCGACGGCGGCTTCCTGATGGTCTGGCAGGACGAGTCGGGCCAGGACGGCGATCAATCCGGAATCCAGGCTCAACGCTACGACTCAGCGGGCGAGCCGGTCGGCAGCGAGTTCCAGGTCAACACCGGCAACCTCAGCCGGCAGACGTTACCTCAGGTCACCCAGCTCACGGGCGGCAACGTCGTCTTCACCTGGTCGTCGACGGGGATCGACGGCACGGAGCGAGGCATCGCTGCCCGGATCTTCGATTCGTCGGGAAACCCGGTGACCGGCGATTTCACCGTCGACCTCACGGACACCCTCAGCGGCTTTTCCACCGCCGGTCGAGCGCAGGTCGAGGCGCTCGGCGGACTTCTTCACCGCCTCGAACGGCGGGCCGCAGGACGGCTCGGATGCGGACGTCTTCGCCCAGGTCTACAACGCCAACGGCTCCGTCGCCGTCGCCAAGTTCCGGGTCAACAACTTCGGCGATCCGGCGATCGATTTCGGTCCCGAGAACTGGGCCAATGTCGCCGCGCTCTCGGGCGGCGGCTTCGTCGTCGTCTGGGAGGAACTGTTCAGCGGCGACACCCGTCTCGTCGCGCGCCAGTTCGACAACTCCGGAAACTCGCTCGGCGACGAGTTTCAGGTCAATACCTTCATCACCGGCAATCAGGCCTTCGCCGAGATCGCGGCACTCACCGACGGCGGGTTCGTCGTCACCTGGCAATCGGAGGATCCGCTTGGCGATCCGGATCAGGACGGCAGTTTCGGCGGCATCTTCGCCCAGCGCTTCGATGCCGAAGGCCGCCCCTTCGGGTTCGCCACGGTCACCGGGTCGGTCAACGCCGACACGCTCCGCGGCGGCGCCAGCGACGAAATCCTCTCCGGCGCGGCCGGCAACGACACCCTCGACGGCGGGGCGGGCGACGATACGCTCGCGGGTGGGGCGGACGCGGACTCGCTCCTCGGCGGCGACGACAACGACAGGCTCGCCGGCGGCGACGCTGGCGACACGCTGTCGGGTGGTGCCGGCAACGACACGCTTCTCGGCGAGGGCGGGGACGACATCCTGTTCGCCGACGAGGCCGGCAATGATTCCATTAATGGCGGCACCGGCTTCGATACCCTCGAATACGATCCCGCCGCGCCGCCTCCGGGCGCCGGCCCACTCGCCGGCACCGGCGTCACCGTCGATCTGGGCGCCGGGACGGCGACCGATACCATGGGCGGCACGGACACCGTCGCCGGCATCGAGGCCATCGGCGGCACCGCGTTCGACGACTCGCTCACCGGCGACACCCTCGCCAACACCATCGACGGGCGCGACGGCGACGACACGCTCTCGGGCAGCGGAGGCGACGACTCGCTGATCGGCGGAGCGGGCGCCGACGTTGCCGTATTTTCCGGCAACCGGAACGACTACGAGATCTCCAATATCGGCACGGCGGTCGAAGTCGATGATCTGAACACGGTCGGCGGCGACGAAGGCACCGACCGGCTCGCCGGCATCGAGACGCTCCGCTTCGCCGACGGCGACGTCACCGTCTCGACCGCCGCCGACGAGTTCCAAGTCAACCAGTTCACCACCCACGGGCAGACGGAGCCGGATGCCGCCACGCTCACCGGCGGCAACGTCGTCGTGGTCTGGACCTCCGGCGGATCCACGGCGACCCAGGACGGCAGCTTCCGGGGCGTCTTCGGGCGGCTCTACGACTCCGACGGCGATCCGCTGGGCGACGAGTTCCAGATCAACATGGAGACCAACTCGGAACAGCTTTCGCTGTCGGTGACCGCGCTGGCCAACGGCGGCTTTGTCGTCGCCTGGACGTCGTCCGGGTTCCAGGACGGATCATTCGACGGCGTCTATGGCCAGGTCTTCGATTCGGCGGGCACCGCCGTCGGCTCGGAGTTCCTGCTCAACACGACCACGGCGAACACCCAGCGGTTGCCAGACCTGGCCGCCCTGCCGGGCGGGGGGTTCGTCGCCGTCTGGCAGTCCGATGCTCAGGACGGCGATTCGTTCGGTGCCGTCGTCCAGCGTTTCGACAACACCGGCGCCAAGATCGGCGGCGAGACCATCGCCAATACCTACACCACGAGTTCACAGGACGATCCCGTCGTCGCCGCCAACAGCGCCGGCGAATTCCTTGTCGTGTGGGAATCCCAGGGTCAGGACGGCAGCGGGGGAGGTATCTACGCCCAGGCATTCAGTGCCGCGGGCGCCAAGGTCGGTGGCGAGATCGCCGTCAACCAGATCACTTTCAACTCGCAGGTCGACCCGGCGGTCGCGGCACTCACCGACGGCACGTTTGTCGTCGCCTTCACCCACTTCGCCACCGACGGCAGCGGCGCTGCCATCGTCACCCGCCGCTTCGACGCCTCGGGCAGCGCGCTGGGCAATGAGGTCGTCGTCAACAGCTACACGACCAACAACCAGGACACGCCGGCCATCGAAGCGCTCGCGGACGGCGGCTATATCGTCTCGTGGTCGTCGGTCTTTCAGCCCGGCGACGACAGCCAGCGCGGCGTGTTCGCCCAGCGTTTCGACGCCGCCGGTGACCCCGTCGGCGGCGAGTTCCAAGTGAACACGTTCACGACCGAGGACCAGACCGCCTCGACGCTCGCCGCCCAGGCCGACGGCCGCGTCTTCGCCTTCTGGCAGTCCGGCAAGAATTTCGGCGCCACCCAGGACGGCGACGACGAGGGCATCTTCGGCCAGATCATCTCGCCCGAGGGCATCCTACACAAGACCGTCACTCTCACCGGTGGCACCGGCAACGACGTGATCAGGGCCGGTGACGGCGAGGAGCGAGTCCTTGGCGGAGCCGGCAACGACACCCTGTTCGGCGAATCCGACGACGACAGCCTCGAAGGCGAAGGCGGCGACGACACCCTTGATGGCGGCCTCGGCGATGACACCCTCTCGGGCGGTGCCGACAACGACTCGCTGGTTGGCGGTGCGGGAGAAGATACCCTGCTGGGCGGCGCCGGCCTCGACAGCCTGTCGGGCGGCGACGATGCCGACAGCCTCGACGGCGGGGACGACGCCGACAGCCTGGCCGGCGGCGCGGGTGCCGACTCGTTGGATGGCGGTGGCGGCAACGACACCCTCGATGGCGGCACCGACGCCGATACGCTCGTCGGCGGACTGGGCAACGATTCCCTGCTGGGCAGCGGCGGCGCCGACACCCTGGATGGCGGTGGGGACGACGACACGCTCGATGGCGGCAGCGACGGTGACACGCTTCTCGGCGGGGCCGGCGCCGACATCCTCGACGGCAATGTGGGCAATGACTCGCTGTTCGGCGGTTTGGGCGCGGACCTTCTGTCGGGTGGTTCCGGTGCCGACCACGTCGATGGCGGCGAAGGCGACGACGAAGTCCGTGGCGACGGCGGCATTGACACCGTAGTCGGCGGTGCAGGCAACGACCTGCTGATCGGCGGCTCGGAAGGAGACACGCTCGACGGCGGCACCGGGGGCGATACGCTCCGCGGCGGCATCGGTGCCGACACATTGCTCGGTGGTGCCGGTGTCGACACGCTGATCGGCGATGCGGACAACGACTTCCTTGATGGCGGCGATGATGGCGACACACTGCGCGGAGAAGACGGCACGGACACGCTGACCGGCGGCGACGGCGACGACACGCTGTCGGGCGGCGCCGGCAACGACACCCTCGACGGCGGCGCCGGCACCAATGCGGCGGTGTTCTCCGGCGCGATCGCCGACTATTTCTTCGAGCAGGTCGGCACCCAGATCCGGATCACCGACGCGGCGCCAGGAGTGAACGGCGATGACGGCACTGACCTGCTGAGCGGCATCGACACGCTCAGGTTCGCCGACGGCGACATCACCGTCACTTCGGGCCCCGACGGCGAGTTCCTGGTCAATACGACGACGACCGGGTTTCAGCAGCACGCAGACGTGGCGGCCCTGAGCGACGGCACCTTCGTTGCCGTATGGTCGTCGTTTGACGGCTTTAATTTCGGAATCTACAGCCAACACTTCGACGGTCCCGGCAATCCCGTCGGCGGCGAGTCCCTCGTCAACACGACGACGTTTTCGCAGCAGGAAAAGGCGGAGGTTGCGTCCCTGTCGGGCGGCGACTACGTGGTCGTCTGGGAGTCAACCGGTCAGGACGGAAGCGGCGACGGCATTTACGGCCAGCGGTTCGCAAACGACGGCACCGCCCTGGGGACCGAGTTCAAGGTCAACACGGCGACCCAGAGTAGCCAGGAGGAGGCCAGCCTCGCTTCGCTCGCCGGCGGCGGTTTCGTTGCCACGTGGACCAGCGCCGACAGCGACTTCGGCGACATCCGCGGCCAGCGGTTCGCCGCGGATGGCACCGCGGTCGGCAGCGAGTTCCAGCTCAACGCCTTCGCGACCGGTGACCAGGACGACTCGACCGTCGTCGGTCTCGCCGGCGGCCGGTTCGCCGCGGTGTGGACATCGAACGGCCAGGACGGCTCTTTCGAGGGCGTCTACGCGCGGGTCTACGAGATCGACGGCGGCAACAACCTGGTCGACGTCTCGGGCGAGTTCAGGGTCAACAACGCGACGGCGAGCAATCAGCACCAGCCGACGGCCGTGGCGCTCGCCGGCGGCGGTTTCGTCGTGCTGTGGACCGACAGCAACAACGGCGATGGCAGCCTCAGCGGAATCATCGGACAGATCTTCGATGCCGACGGCAGCGAGGTTGGGGGCGAGTTCATCGCCAACACCCACACGACCGGTTTCCAGCAGAATGCCTCGGCGACCGCGCTTGCTGACGGCGGTTTCGTCGTCACGTGGGAGATGAACGGCCTCGGCGATACCAGCTCGAACGGCCTGTTTGGCCAGCGCTACGACGCCACCGGCACCGCGGTCGGCAGTTTGTTCCAGATCAACACGACGACGGCTGGCAACCAGAATGACGCCGCCCTGGCTACGGCGAGCGACGGCACGATCTTGGCAGTCTGGGAGTCCGACAACCAAGACGGCGACGGCGACGCCATCGTCGGCATCCGGCTTGGGCCCGATGGCGCTCCGCTGGCGCCGGTAACCCTGACCGGCACCGCCGGCAACGACACGATCACAGGCTTTATCGGCGACGAGGTCATCGACGGCGCCGGCGGGCTCGACACGGTCAGCGGCGCTGCGGGCTCCGACACCCTCGACGGCGGCGGCGACCCGGATGCCCTGTTCGGCGACGGTGGCGACGACAGCCTGATCGGCGGCCTCGGCGACGACAGCATCCTCGGCGGCCTCGGGGCCGACAGCCTCGCCGGCAACCTCGGCAACGACACCCTCGACGGCGGCGGCGACGACGATACGCTGCGGGGTGAGTCGGGATCGGACAGCCTGCTCGGCGGCGCGGGCGCCGACCGCCTGTTCGGCGGCGATCTGGGTGACACGCTGGATGGCGGCGAAGACGGGGACTCCCTTTTCGGTGAAGCCGGCGACGATACGCTCGATGGCGGTGACGGGAACGACAGCCTCGACGGCGGCGCCGGACTCGACACCCTCGATGGCGGTTCGGGCGACGATGCCCTGTTCGGCGGCGGCGAGGGCGACAGCCTGCTCGGAGGCCTCGGCCTCGACACTCTGTTTGGCGGCGGCGCGGGCGACAGCCTCGACGGCGGCGACGGCGGCGACAGCCTGTTCGGCGACGCCGGAGACGACACCCTCGACGGCAACACCGGCGGCGACAGCCTCGACGGTGGCGAGGGCCTCGATACCCTCGACGGTGGCGACGGCGACGATACCCTCTTCGCCAGCGCAGGCAACGACACCCTGATCGGTGGCGATGGCACCGATGTCGCCGTGTTCTCGGGCGCGATGGCCGACTACGTCCTGACCGGTGGAACCGGCGGATTGTCGGTCGAGGACACCGCGACCGGCGCCGGTCCCGCCGCGGTCGACGAGGGCACTGACCTGTTGTTCGACGTCGAGACGCTGAGCTTCGCCGACGGCGATCTGTCCGTCGCCACCGCCCCCGGTGGGGAGTTCCGCATCGACGACGCGTCTGCGACGTTCCCCGGCTCCCAGGACGTGGCGGCGCTGGCCGACGGCACGTTCTTCGTGGCCTGGCAGGGCCTCAGCGTATCCGACGGCTGGGAGGTGTACGGTCGCCACTACGCCGCCGATGGCAACCCGCTCGGCGACGTCGTCATCCTCAACGACTTTTCGACCTCGACCCAATGGCGCCCGGACATCACGCCGCTCTCGGGCGGAGGATTCGCCGCCACCTGGACGTCGTTCGGCGTGGACGGGAGTTCCGACGGTATCATCGTCCAGCGCTTCGATGCCGATGGCGCTGCGGTGGGCGCGGCGATCGTAGCCAACACGACGACGGCGAACTCGCAATCGTTTTCCTCGGTGGCGGAGCTCGCCGGCGGCGGCCTCGTCGTCACCTGGCAGTCCTTTAATCAGGACGGCGACCAGACCGGCATTTTCGGCCAGCGATTTGACGCCGCTGGCGATCCCGTGGGCACGGAATTCCAGGTCAACATCTTCACCACCAGTTCCCAATCCACCCCCGAGGTGACCGCGCTTGCCGGCGGTGGCTTCGCCGTCACCTGGCTCACCTTGGGCCAGGACGTCAGCGGCTTCTTCGACACCTACGCACGGGTCTACGACGTGGCCATGGACGGGACCCTGATCGACGCCTCGGGCGGCGAGTTCTCGCTGGGAGACACGGCCGCCCATCAGTTCTCCCCCGACCTCACGGCGCTTTCCGGCGGCGGGTTCGTCGCCGTGTGGCGCGACGGCGGCAGTATCGAGGCCCGCCTCTATGACGCCAACGGGACTCCGCTGGGTGATCAGTTCCGCGCTGATACCGTCTTCGGCAGCGGCAGCAGCGAGCCCCATGTGGCGGCCCACGCCGACGGCGGCTTCACCGTCGTCTGGCAGACCCTCGGCGCGCCCGGCGGCGACGGGCATGACGTCTACGGTCAGCGGTACGATGCCACCGGCGCGGCCGGCGGCGACGCCTTCCGGCTCAACGAGACGCTGCCGGGCAACCAGCAGCTTCCAGCTGTCGCCGTCGCCGCCGACGGCACCCTGTTCGCCGCCTGGGATGACGGCGCCGGCGTCTTCGGGCAGGTCCTGGATGTGAACAACGCACCGCCGGCGGCGGCGGTCGTCAGCGGCAGCGATGGCGTGGACTCGATCGTCGGTGGCGCCGGCCGCGAAGACATCGACGGCAAAGGCGGCAACGATACGGTCGACGGCGGCGCGGGCAACGACATCCTGGCCGGGGGCGCGGGGAACGACGTTGTGCTGGGCGGCGAAGGCAACGACGTGCTTTACAGCAGCGACAAGTCCGTCGTGCCGTGGACGGTCGACGACGCGGGCGTGTTCCCCGCCGTGACCGAGCTCGTCGACATCGCCGACCTTCCCGTGCCGGGCGATGGCGCCTTGGGGTTAGCCGCTGGCGAGACAGCGCTGGAAGCGTTTGACACCGTCGCGAAACTGACCTTTGTCGGCGGAACAGCCGGTTACGCCAATACCATCGGCATCTACACGGTCGCCGAGGACGGCACCATCGGCGACGTCTCCCTCGCGTTCGAGGACGCCCTGTCCCTCACTCCCGGTGACATGGCGAACGTCGCCATGCCTGGCGGCAATACCGATTTCGGCCTGTTCCTCATCGTCCACGGCGCCCGCCTCAATGATGGCTATCAGGGCCTCGACCTGGAGAACGGCACGCTGAGTTTCGTCCATGACTTCGATGGCGCCGGGGAACGCACCGCCGAGGTCACCGACGCGGCTGCCGATCTCTCGCTAGTGTTTGACGACGGGGTTACCCAGACGGTCCTGGAAGGTCCCGTCGTTCATTCAACCGAGCGCGGCGGATCGACGATCCTGAACGCCGACGGAGAGGTTCATGTCGCGGCGGGTCGGCTCAGCGCCGGGGACGACAGCGCCCTACGGGTCGGCTTCGAGGATTCTCCGGGCGGTGGCGACAGCGACTTCAACGACGTCATCGTCGACTTCCAGCTTCTCCCCGGTGCCGCCCCCGGCACGGATACCCTTGCCGGCGGGACCGGCGACGATACCCTGACCGGCGACAGCAGCGACGATATCTTCGTGTTCGGCGCCGGCGGTGGCACCGACCGGATCACCAACTTCCAGGTCGGTGTCGATCTGTTCGACCTCCAGGACGGCGTGACCATTAGTACCATCACCACGGTCGACGCCGATGGCGACGGTGCCTCGGACGACACGCTGGTCACCCTTTCGGACGGCGCCGTCGAACTGATCGGCGTTACCGGCGTAACCCAGGGCGACCTGCTGGGGCCTTGACCCCAGCAAGAAGGTAAACCGATTCGCAACCCCGGGTGTGATGGCCATCACACCCTGACGCACCCCCACGTGTGACGCCGGTCACTGTCTCCGGGCGTGGCTTTGCCTAGCATCAGGTACCCCAACACTTCATGGTGCGGCGAGGTATCCGATGTATCCTGGCACCGCAGGTTCGCGTCCCATGACCCCCAACATCGATCGCAAGGGCGGCCCGCTCCGCAGGCATGATCCGTCGGACCCCATCCGCAAGGTCCCCCAATGGCTGTGGATCGTCGCGGTGCTGGTCGCCATCGCCCATGTCGGCGCGATTGCCTATGGCTTTGCCACGGGCGGCGCCTATCTGGCGTTGGCGCTGTTCGGCGGCCTGATGCTGCTGGCCCTCGGTGCCATCATCTACGCCAATTCGTCGACATCCCGGGACCGCCATCGCGGCGGCGCCTAGACGGTCCCCTCAACCGCCATACAGATACGAGCAGACAACCACGGCTCCGGCGACGCCGGCGACGTCGGCGGTCAGCGCTGCGATCAGCGCATGACGCAGCCGCCGGATGCCGACGGCGCCGAAGTAGACGGCGATCACATAGAACGTTGTTTCCGTCGATCCCTGGATGGTGCTGACCAGATAGCCCGTATAGCTGTCGGGTCCGATGGCCGGGTCGTTGATGATCGACGCCAGGATCCCGTAAGCCCCCGATCCGGAGAGCGGCCGCAAGAGCGCCATCGGAAGCGCCTCCGCCGGCAGGCCGAGGTGACCGGTCAGCGCGCCCAGCGGCGTCACCAGCGCCGCCATCGCGCCGCTGGCCCGGAACATGCCCACCGCGACCAGGATGGCGACCAGATAGGGGATGATCCGGACGGCGACGTTGAAGCCGTCCCGCGCACCCTCGACGAAGGTCTCGTAGATGGGGACGCGGCGCGCCACGCCGAATCCCAGCAAGCCGATCATCAGCCCCGGAATGATCCACGGCGCGATCTGGCGGCCCCACAGAATCGTCAACGGGATCAGCGCGACGATCGCCCCGAGCGCCAATGCCGATGCCCAGACCGGATATCCCCGTTCCGCCTGCGCGGTGAGCGCCTCGGCCTCGGCATCCGCGGCCTGTTTGTCGGCCGTCGGTGCCGCCGGCGTCGCTGGACCGCCGCCGGTCACCGGCCAGAATCGTTGGCACGCTTTGGCCATGATGATAGCCACCGTGGTCGAGCAGATGGTGGCGAACAGGGTTGTCGGCACGATGCCGGCGGCATCCCCGGACCCGGCCGCGGCACGGAGCGCGATAACGCCGGTCGGCAGCAACGTCACGCTCGATGTATTGATCGCCAGGAACAGCGCCATGGCATTGGTCGCCGTGCCCGGCGTGCGGTTCAGCGTCTCCAGTTCCTGCATGGCGCGGATTCCGAACGGCGTTGCCGCGTTGCCGAGGCCCAGCGCGTTGGCCGACATGTTGAGGATCATCGCCCCCATCGCCGGATGCTCCGCCGGCACGTCGGGAAACAGGCGCTGCATGAGCGGACGGACGAGGCGGGCGATGATGACCAGAAGCCCGCCGGCTTCGGCCACCTTCATCAGGCCGAGAAACAGCGCCATGACGCCGATCAGTCCGATGGCCAGGGTGACGGCGCTCGCGGCACTGTCGATCATCGCGCTGGCGAGCAGGTCCATCGGCGCCGTATCCTCCGCACCGGTCGGCGTCCACACCAATTGACGATAGGCGGCGGCGACGAAGGCGATGGCGACGATGGCGAAGAAGATGACGTTCACGGTGGGGCCCCTGTCCGGCCGGGCTGGCCGGGTGCGAGGATAGCAGGGTGCCGATGACGATCAACGCCGCCACCGGAAGCCTCTCAGGGGCCGCGGTACCGAAACCATGCGCGTCGACGATCTGAAGTCCTTCCTGACCGGTTCGTGGCGCGTCTCGCGCCGGATCAGCGATCATCGCGGATCGGTGTCGGGGTGGTTCTCGGGCGACGCGGTGTTCTCGCCGGTGGATGGCGGGCTTCGGTATCAGGAACAGGGTGAGCTGATCTGGGGTGGCCTGTCCGGGCCCGCGTCCCGTGCATACGTCTACTCGTTCGACGACGTGCACCGGGCCGACGTCTGGTTCGACGATGGTGGTTATTTCCATGCCCTCGACCTGAGCGAAGGCCGGTGGCGGGTTCGTCACGATTGCGCCGACGACGTCTACGACGGCGCGTTTCGCGTCCTTCGCGACGATGCCTGGACGGCGGTGTGGTGCGTCAGCGGCCCCCGAAAGGGCTACGTCCTGCGCACCCGATATTGGCGCCCAGGGGGCGAGGGGCGACGGGATCCACTGCAGGCCACGGAATCAGGTGCTGTGCGATAGACGTTGAGGATTTGTTGGCCGGTTCATACACTTGCGGTGTGTGGCAGCGCCGAAAGGGGATGGGTCCGGTCCGGCGCCGATGACGGGGCGAGTTCGGAGAAACGCGGAAGAGAATCGGTCGGCGCCGTTGAGGAGTGGCGCGGTCCAGGCTTTCGATAGGAAGCGGCAGTATATCAGTAGAAGGCCAGGGGCATGGAGCCCAGTATTTTTAAATATATTCTGCGGTTCAGCAAAAAGGAACAACTGTTTCTTGTGCTGATGACGGCTTTGTCATTGCCGTTTCTTTATTATTCCTACGATCTTCCGAAGATAATTGTCAACAAGGCCATCGGCGGAACTGATTTCCCAGCAGAAGTTCTTGGCTTCGAATTCGGTCAAATTCCATTTCTTTTATTTCTCTGCGGCATTTTCCTGGCCCTCGTCTTTGTCAACGGCGGCTTCAAGTACGCGGTCAACGTCTATCGCGGCATCGTCGGCGAACGCATGTTGCGGCGACTCCGCTACATGTTGATCGAGCGCACGCTGCGCTTTCCGCTGCCTCATTTCCGCAACGTTTCGCAGGGCGAGATCGTCTCGATGGTGACCACCGAGACCGAGCCCCTCGGCGGATTCATCGGCGACTCGTTCTCGCTGCTGGCCCATCAGGGCGGGGCGCTGGTGGTGCCGCTGGTGTTCATCTTCGTTCAGGACCCGTTGATGGGTCTGGCGGCGATCGCGCTCTATCCGGTGCAGGCGTACCTGATCCCCAAGCTGCAGCGGCGCGTGAACATGCTCGGCAAGGAACGGGTGCAGACGGTGCGCAAGGTTTCCGAGCGGATCGGCGAAACCGTTTCCGGCGTGCAGGACATCCACGCGCATTATACCTACCAGTACGAACTGGCGGATTTCAGTGGGTATCTTGGAAAGATCTTCGAGATCCGAAACAAGATCTACAGACTGAAGTTCTTTATCAAATTCATTAATAACTTCCTCGCCCAGCTAACGCCGTTTTTCTTCTATTCCATCGGTGGATATTTTGTCATTACCGGTGAATTAACGTTCGGCGCCCTGCTTGCCGTCATCGCCGCTTACAAGGACCTCGCCGCGCCGTGGAAGGAGCTGCTCACCTACTACCAGCGCATGGAGGATGCGCGCATCAAATACCAGCAGCTGATCGAACAGTTCGAGGTGCCGGGGATGATGGACGAGGCCCTGGTCGCGGCCCCGGACGAGACGCCGCCGCGGCTGTCGGGTCCGGTCGTCGCCTCCAACGTGTCGCTGGAGATGGAGGAGGGGACCCGGATTGTCGATGGGGCGTCGTTCACCTTCGACTCGGGCGAGCACGTCGCCCTGGTCGGCGGCGGCGGCAGCGGCAGCGGCAAGACCGAGATCGCCAATCTGCTGGCGCGGCAGATCGTGCCGACGGGAGGCAAGATCTCGGTCGGCGAGAGGGATCTGGCGACGCTGTCGGAGGCGGTCACCGGACGCGACATCGGCTATGTCGATCAGGACGCCTACATCCGCTCGGGCACCATCGAGGACAACCTGCTCTACAGCCTCAAGCATCTTCCGGCGAACGGCGCCGGACATCCGGCCAACGGGGAGGACCGTCCCCACTGGCTGCGCGAGGCGATGGCGTCGGGGAACAGCCAGTTCGACCCCAACGCCGACTGGATCGACACGGAAGCGGTAGGGGCGACCGATCTCAGCGAGCGGATCGTCGCGTCCCTCGACCGCGTGGGGCTGGTCGATGGGGTGTTTCACATCGGTTTGCGGCGTGTGGTCGACCCGGAGGACTACCCCGGGCTCGCCGACGGCGTGTTGGAAGCACGAGCGGAGGTGCGCGAGCGTCTGACCGATCCCGCCCTCGCCGACCTCGTCGATGTGTTCGAGCAGGACCGGTTCATCGCCAACGCCTCGGTCGCCGAGAACATCCTGTTCGGGACGCCGGTCGGCGACGACTTCGCCATCGATACGCTGGGCCGGAACCCGCACGTGATGCGGATTCTGGAGCGGGTCGGCATCGCCGAGGAATTCGTCCAAATCGGCCGGTCGGTCGCCGCCCTCATGGTCGAGCTGTTTCAGGATCTGCCGCCCGGCCACGAGTTCTTCGAACGCTTCAGCTTCGTCGCGTCCGAAGACCTCCCCGAGTTCCAGCGCATGCTGAACCTTGTCGGCACGCGGGGACTCGAAGGCATCGACGAGGCCGACCGGGCGCGGCTGCGCGACCTGCCGTTCAAGCTGATCGTCGCACGGCACCATCTTGGCCTGATCGGCAAGGATATGGAGGACAAACTCCTTGAGGCGCGCCGCCTGTTCGCCGAAATGCTGCCCGAGGAGCTGGCCGGTTCGATCGAGTTCTTCGATCCGGCCCACTACAGCCGCTCCAGCACCATCCAGGACAACATACTGTTCGGCAAGATTGCGGGAACCAAAGCCGACAGCGCCGAGCTGGTGGGAGACCTGATCTCGGAGGTCGTGGACAAGGTCGGGCTCAGGGAGCTGGTGCTCGAGATCGGCCTGGACTTTGACGTCGGCATCGGCGGCAAGCGCCTGAGCGCGGCCCAACGCCAGCAACTCGCCGTCGCCCGCTGCCTGCTGAAGAACCCGCAGCTGATGATCGTCAACGAAGCGGCGTCGTCCCTCGACCCGACGGCGCGAACGGCCCTGTTCCACGGCGTGCGCGAAGAGATGCGTGGCCGCGGTCTGGTGTGGGTCGACACCGAGCCGTCCGGAGGCGAGTTCGACCGCGTGCTGACCGTCGACTACGGCAAGGTTCGCGGCGGCGAGGGCGAGGGACAGCACCCGGTGCCCGCGCCGGAGATCGCGGAAGGCGGCGAGGCGGCGGCGCAGCGGGGCGCCGGAGGCGGACTGACCCGCGACGCCGAACTGCTGGCCGGGATCGCCTTCTTCGCCGGCATGGACCGGTCACGGCTCAAGATCCTATGGGCCACCGGGATTCGGAATAACCTATGATCCGATCATCGGTGGCTATTCATAGGAGGAAAAGAAAATGGCGGGCGAACAAAGCGTTTCTATAACGACCGGAGTTAAGCAAGGCGAA